>JAABUQ010004647.1_pt1 | contig 23153 bp, 20 predicted proteins | sample 5560001 | NCBI WGS metagenome assembly JAABUQ01 (sample SAMN10711888, study PRJNA513371) | rock metagenome | isolation source: Antarctica rocks | place: Antarctica: Victoria Land, Finger Mt nord | collected 2015-12-18 | reverse complement strand
TGGCGAACTCGTGGAACTGCTGCCGCTTCCAGGGGTCGCTCGGGTGGTCGTGGCACTGGGCGCACTGGATCTGCACGCCCATGAAGACCCGGGACACCTCGCCGGCCAGCTCGACGGCCTGCCCCTCCTCGGCGATCGAGAACGCCGTCGCGGGGTTCTCGTCGTCGCGGCCGGTGGCGGTGATGATCGCGGTGGCGACCTGATCCCACGGCTTGTTGGCGGCGAACTGCCCGGCCAGCCACTTCGCGAAGCCGTCGTAGTCGATCCGCCGGTCGTCCTCGGCCGGCGCCCGGTACGAGATCACGTCGCGCCAGTAGCGGGCCCAGTTGGTCGCGTAGTCGGGGTGGTCGAGCAGGGCGTCGATGAGCGCGGCCCGCTTGTCCCGGTCGCGGGAGGCGACGAACTGGCGGATCGAGCCGGGGGCGGGCAGCGTCCCGAGGACGTCGATGTAGACCCGGCGGATGAACTCCTCGTCGGTCGTGGCGGGAGCGGGCGGCGTCCCGCTGGCGGCGAGGCCCTTCTCGATCAGGGCGTCGAGCTCGCCGGGCCGGACCGTCGGCCGGCTCGGGCCGAGCTTCTCCGACGCCGGCTTGCCCGGCTTGCCGTCGACGTCGTCGGTCTCGACCGACTTGATCACCTCGGGCGGCCTGGCGGCGGAGGCCGGAGGCTTCGAGGGTTTGCCCGCGTCCGCGCCGAACGCAGCCAAGGTCGCGACCAACGCCGACGCCCGGAGCCAGGCCGGGCCGACCGCTCGCACGTTCGCCATGACTCCGCCCGTCCTTTCGCGTCCGCCATCGGTCGCCCCGCCCGGAGATGAAACCCCGAACACCGGTCCCCGGTTTCGAGAGACCGGGCCGGGTCGGATCGATTCTCCGCCCCGGCCCGACGTTCCACCATCCTCAAATTAGGTCGACAATCCCGGCCCGTCGTCAAACCACGGCGAGGATCAGGACCGCGAGGACGACCAGGCTGGCCGCGATCAACATCCCCGACGGCATGAACTTGCGGGTCTTCGCGTAGCGGATTGCGAAGACCACCAACATCGCCGCCGCGAGCGCCACGCCGAGATACAGGCCGTTCCGGGACGACCCGGCGAGGAAGACCGCCCCGATCCCGACCAGGCCGCTGATCACCCCCGCCACCAGCGACGGGCGGCTGCGCGCCCTGACGTAGCCCATGACGCCGCCCATCAGGAGCAAGGCCGAATAGATCGCCAGCACGAATCGGGCGATCGAAGGGTCGATCATGATCGGGACCTCGCGTCGAATTCAGCGGGGCGACTCGGCACGGCCCAGCTTACGCGGCGGGCCGGCGCCCGTCCACGCGGCCCATGCTCGGCCGAGGGGCCGGGGAGCCTCGGGCCGCCGGCACCGCCGCCGGCCCTTGCCGCTCCCCGGCCTCCGTTTTACGATGAGGGCATGGGACACGGGCAACTCGCGATGGCGTTGGGACTGGTCATGCTCCTCGAAGCCCCCGGGCGCGGTGCGATCGTCGAATCGATGGGCTCTTACGAGAGCATGGGCAAGACGATCGGCGTCGAGCGATTCGAGCCGGGCGAGGCCGGCAGATACCCGGCGATCGTGATCCTCCACGGCGCCGGGGGGATGGCCTTCGGCGGCCCCGAGTTCCGGGCCTATGGCCGCGAGCTGGCCAGGCGAGGGTACGTCGCCGAGATCGTCCACTACTTCGACCAGACCGGCGTCAAGCATGCCGACGGCGCGACGATCGCCCGGTCGTTCTCGTCCTGGCTGGTGACGCTCGGCGACGCCCTGACCGACCTGGAGAAGCGGCCCAACGTCGACGCCAGGCGGATCGGCCTGCTGGGGTTCTCGCTGGGGTCGTACCTGTCGCTCTCGCTGGCCGGGCTCGATCGCCGGGTCTCGGCCGTGGTCGAGTACTTCGGCGGCCTGCCCGAGTTCTTCAGCCGGAACCTCAAGCGGTTCCCGCCGACCTTGATCCTCCACGGCGAGGACGATCGGGTCGTCTCGGTGGCCGAGGCCAGGAAGATCGAGCACCTCTTCACCGAGCGGAAGTTCCCCTTCGAGATCCGCCTCTACCCCGGCCAGGGGCACCGCTTCACCGGCGCCGACGAGGCCGACGCCTACGCCCGGGCCCTCGCCTTCCTCGACAAGCACGTCAAAGGAGCGAAGGGCGGCTGACCGCCCTCCCGGTCGATCAATCCAGCTCCGAAGCCCGGCCCGGTCGCGACAGGAAGTACAGGAACGCCGCCGCCGCGATCCCGAAGATCGCCGCCCGGATCCAGTCGCCGCCGAGCAGCGAGAAGACGAAGAAGAGGACCGTCAGGAAGAAGCCGCCGCCCAGGATCAGCCGGAGCGGCGACGTGGTCGGGGCCGCCTCCGGTGGCCTCGCCGCCATCGGCCTGGGCCGGAGCGGGTCCGGGCCGGCCTGCGGCGGGTAGGGCTCCGTCGAGATCGAGTGGGCCCGATCGAGGGCGTCGGCACCCGGGGCCCGGCGGATCACCTCGGGCGGCAGGCTCGCCCGGCCGCAGTTGGGGCAGCGCAGCCAGGTCGGCGGCCCTTCCGAGTCCGCCTCCAGCGCGAAGTGGCAGCGCGGGCACGAGTACGTCGTGAAGAAGACGAGGTCCGGGCTCACGGTCGATCTCCTTTGGCCGGAGGATGCCCCACGGCATCGTAACCCGCCGTCGATTTCGTTTGCACGCGAATTGGCCCGCTTTCGCCCGTCCTTGGGGCCGGTCCCCTTCCGATCGAGCCGGCCGTTTCGATAGGATGGGGACCCACTCCGACGATTCAACGCGACCTCGCGGGAAGCTCCTAGGCCATGACCGATACCGCCCCCCTTCGCCTCGAAATGAAGGAGATCACCAAGCGGTTCGGGGGCGTCCACGCCCTGGAGGGGGTGACGCTCAAGGCCGCCTCGGGCGAGGTCCACGCCGTCTGCGGCGAGAACGGGGCGGGCAAGTCCACCCTGATGAAGATCCTCGCCGGCGCCATCACCGAGCACGGCGGCGAGATCCTCCTCGACGGCCGGCCGGTCAAGTTCAACGGGCCTCGCGACGCCGAGGACGCCGGCATCCGGATCATCTACCAGGAGCTGAACCTCGTCCCCGACCTCAGCGTCGCGGCGAACCTGTTCCTCGGCCGCGAGAAGACCCGGGGGTTCGGCCTGCTCGACGGTCGGGCGATGGAGGACGCCGCCCGCGACCTCTTCGACCGCCTGGGCACGCCGATCTCCCCCAGGGCCCGGGTGGCCGACCTCCGGATCGGCGACCAGCAGATGGTCGAGATCGCCAAGGCCCTGGCCTTCCAAGCCTCGATCCTGATCATGGACGAGCCGACCTCCGCCCTCTCCGACGCCGAGGTCGCCCGGCTCTATCGGGTGATCCAGGACCTCAAAGGCGCCGGCACGACGATCCTCTACATCTCGCACAAGATGAACGAGGTGTTCACCCTGGCCGACGCCGTGACGGTGCTCCGTGACGGCAAGCTCGTGGCGACGGCGCCGAAGTCGGGGATCGTGCCCGAGCAGGTGGTCCGCTGGATGGTCGGCCGGGAGATCGCCGGGCTCCACTTCGAGCCGAAGCCGGGCTCGGGCCGGGCGATGCTCCGGGTCGAGAAGCTCCGGCTGCCCAGCCCGCCGGGGAGCGGCCGACCCTCGCTCCAGGACCTGAACTTCCACGTCAACGCCGGCGAGGTCGTCGGCGTGGCCGGCCTGCTCGGCGCCGGGCGGACCGAGCTGCTCGAAGCCCTGTTCGGGGCCTGCGCGACCAGGCCCTCCGGCTCGATCGTCCTCGACGGCCAGCCCGCCGTGTTCGACGGGCCGGGCCGGGCGATCGCCAGCGGCGTGGCCCTGGTGACCGAGGACCGCAAGTCGCTCGGCCTGTTCGACAAGATGCGGGTCTCCGAGAACATCACGATCCGCCGCCTCGACGCCCTGACCCGAGCCGGGCTGGTCGACCGCAAGGCCGAGGCCGAGGCGGTCCGGGACTCGATCGCCCGGCTCCTGATCAAGACCGACGGCGGCGGGGCCGCGATCACGAGCCTCTCGGGCGGCAACCAGCAGAAGTGCATCATCGCCCGGTGGCTGCTGATCGGCCCCAAGCTCCTGCTCCTCGACGAGCCGACCCGGGGGATCGACGTCGGGGCCAAGGCCGAGATCTACGCCCTGATCCGCCGCCTGGCCGAAGGCGGCATGGCCGTCCTGATGACCTCCAGCGAGCTGCCCGAGCTGCTCACCGTGGCCGACCGCATCCTCGTGATGTGCGAAGGCCGGATCACCGCCGACCTCCCCCGCGCCGAGGCGACCGAGGAGTCGATCATGCAGGCCGCCACACGCTTCCTCGACCGAGTCGCCGGATAGACCGGGCCCTCACCCCTCGATCGAGTCGCGGAGGATCGCCTCGACGGCGATCGGCTCAAAGGCCGCCTCGCCCAGCGTCAACGGGACGGCCTCGCCGATCCCGAAGCTGGAGCGGAGGTCGTACCGCCCCGCCTGCCGGTCGGGCTTCGCGTAGACCTCGACCCGCCGGGCCTTGATCTTGACGATCCAGTACAGCGGGATGCCTTCGAGGGCATAACGGCGGAGGTACTCGCCGGCATCGAAGGCATACGACGAGTTGGCGACCTCGACGACGAGGCATACCTCCCCGGCGACCGGCCGGCGCCCCCGGTAATCCGAGCGGGCCCCCCGGAGGACGACGATGTCGGGCTGGGGGAGGAAGCCGTCGCCGAGGGCGATCGGCCGGCCGGAGTTGATCGTCCAGGCGTTGGCCGCGAGGCGGGCCTTGAGCAGATCCGCCAGGTTCTCGCAGGCGTCGCCATGAAAGGGATCTTCCGGCATCGGCGCGATGATCTCCCCGTCCCAGAGGAACACCCGGCCCCCCTCCCGGATGAACCCCTCGGCGACTAAACGGTCGAATTCGGCCGTCGACCAGCGGAACCGGGGAAGCTCGACCTGGATGGCTTCTTCGACGATCGTGGCCACGGGTGGTTCGCCTCCGGAGAAGTCCTCATTCCCGCCGCGTCGATCCCGATCTTACTCGAAGCCGACCACGTCCACCAAGTCTCCCGGCCGGGTCGGGCCTCCGCCCGGGGGGATCAGGGCGAGGCCGTCGGCGAGGGCGAAGCCGGGGAGGTCGCCGGCCCCCTGGAGGGGGACGGGGCGGGCGACGCGCCGGCCCTCGGCGTCGACTCGGATCGTGCTGGGGACGGCCCGGGCGTGGTCGAGGGCGGGACGGGGGTCGCCCCCCCAGGCGGCGGGCGTGGTCGAGGGGGCTTCGGCCGTCGCCCCCTGGAGCCGGGCGATCAGCGGCTTGACCAGGAGGAGGAAGGCGGTCGAGGCGGCGATCGGCTGCAAGGGGAGCTGGAAGACGTGGTGGGCGACCCGGCCCGAGTCGTCGCGGACGACCCCGTACCGCGTCTTGCCACCGGGTCGGAGGGCCAGCCCTCGGAACACCGGCTCGACGCCGATCGAGCGGAGCACCCGGGCGGTCGAGCGGGTCGACGGGCCGAGGATCAGGATCACGGGGGCCGTCGTCGCCCGTTCGAGGGCGGGCCGGAACCGGGAGTCGGCGACCGACTGGTAGTCGTGCGGCATCGCGCCGAGGCGGAGGGTCAGGGCGGCGAGCATGCCGTTGCTGGCGTTCCGCTCGCGGCTCATCACCGGGGCCTCGGCGGGGCCGACCAGGTGGCCGCCGACGGCCAGGATCGCGACGCGGGCCCGGCGGTGGCAGGTCGGGTTGACGCCCCCTTGCGAGGCGAGGAGGGGGACCATCGCGGGCCGGATCACCGTGCCTGCCGCGGCCAGGACGGTCCCGGCCCCGAGCATCGACCCTCGCCTGGCGACGTTCCGGCCGACCTCGGGGGCCCGGATCACCTCGACGACCCGGGCCGGGTCGGGCCCGGGGTCGGCCCGGACCTCGTCGAGGCCGATCAGGGCGTCGGAGCCGACCGGCAGGCCGTCGCCGGGGCTGACGGGGACCGCCTCGGAGGCGCCGGCGGCCAGGTCGCCCCCCTGGTCCCCGGGCCAGGCGAGGCTCGCCACCCGGAGCAGCGAGCCGGCGCCGGCCTCGGCGGCCCGGACCGCGTAGCCCGACCGCACGGCCCGGTCGAAGGGGGGGAGGTCGACGTCGGCGACGACGGGCTCGGCCAGGACCAGGCCGATCGCGTCGGCCAGCGACGTCTCGATCGCCTCGCCCGGCCCGGCCCGGCCGAGGATGCGTCCGAGGGCTTCGGCCAGTGAGACGGTCGTTTCGATCGTTCGGGGCACGGCGAGGGACCTCCGGTCGGTTCGTTGGAGGTCGGGATTCTAAACGGATCGGCCCGATCGCCCAATGCACGATCGGCCGGTTTTCGAGGGCATGGAGCGATCCTGAGGGGGATTTTGGCGGATTCATTGGGCTTGACCGTCCCGATCGGTCGAAACCCTCTGTGTGACGGGACTCCGACAACCGCTGCCGGCGGGATTGGGGCGACGTTCAGGATGAGGATTGTCCGACGGCGATCGGCCGAGCGCCGAGCGCCGCCCAACCAAGGAGGGTGGAACTTATGTTGTCCTCCCGCACGGGATCGCCTCGACGCTCGGTCGGCCTGGGCTGGTCGCTCCGGGCCGGCCTGGCCGTCCTGGGCCTGGTCGCTTCGACCGGCTGCCAGGTGGAGTATGCGGGCATGACCCTGCCCTCGGGCAAGTACATGCACGACGACGTCCAGTACTTCGCGCCGGGGCCGGAGTTCCCCTACGCCAACACCCAGGCCGCCACCCAGCGGGCCCGGATGCAGCAGATGGGCATCGCCGTCCCGCCCCCGCCAGGGCCGGGCGCCAACGACGCCGGGATGCCTCGGGGCCCCGGGGCCGGCGGCAACGCCATCCCCCGCCTGAACGCCGCGCCCGAGGCCGAGAACGCCATGCCGGGCGGCCCCAGCTCCGCCAACCCCGCGGTCCCCGGGCCGGCCCCGGTCCCCGGCGGGGTGAACCCCGGCGGCACGACGCCCCCGCCGCAGTAATCTCGAGTCGAGGCCCGCGCCTCGATCGATCCGGACCCCGGGCCGCCCCTCCTTCGGGGATCGGCCCGGGGTTCGCTCCCGTTCGGCGATCCGCGACGATCGAGCGGCCGGAGCGACCCCGATGATCAACGACGACGACCTCCCCGTGAGCGAGGGCTACGCCGCCTGGGCCCCCTGCTACGACGACGACGGCAACCCCCTGACGGCGCTGGAGGGGCCCGCCCTCCATTCCTGGTTCGGCCCCCTGGAAGGTCGGGCCGCGCTCGACCTCGGGTGCGGGACGGGTCGGCACTCGCTCGCGCTGGCCGAGGGCGGGGCGGCCGTCTGGGCGCTCGACGACTCGCCCGAGATGATCGGGCGGGCGATGGCCAAGGTCCGGGGCTTCCCCGTCGCCTGGGGCCGGCACCGGCTGCCCGCCCCCCTCCCCTTCGCCGACTCGACGTTCGACCTCGTCGTCCTCGGCCTCGTCGCCGAGCACCTCGAGGCGCTCGGCTCGGTCCTGGGCGAAGCCCGGCGGGTGACCAGGCCCGGCGGCCGGCTCGTGCTCTCCGCGCTCCACCCCGACCGGACGGCCCAGGGCCAGCGGGCCCGGTTCATCGACCCCGAGACCGGCGAGCGCCGCCACATCGCGACGATCCACCGGACCATCCCCGAATACCTGACCCTCGCCCGGACGGCCGGGTGGATGCTCGTCGAGGAGCGGTCGCTGATCGTCACGGCCGCACTGGCCGGGTCGCTCCCCCGGGCGCTCCCTTACGTCGACCGCCCCCTGGGCTGGGCGGCGTGCTGGACTCGGCCGGCGACCTCGTGAACGAACGGCCGATCGAGCGGCGGCGTCGACGCTCGACCGGCCGTCCCGGGAGGATCTTGCTCGACCCGGCCCGCCGATCAGTCGATCAAGCACTCCTCGTCCGCGTCGGCCCCCGCCACCACCGCGGTAGGCGGGCTGACGACCTTGATCGTCGGCGCGGGGATGGCCGGGGAAGCCACGGGGCCGGGCATAGTCGGGGCGACCTTGGGAGGGCCGACTCGCCGTTGGGCGCTCCCGAGGCTGATCCAGGCCAGGTCGTCGCGGCCGCTCGGCTTCGGCTCCGGGTCCTTGAGGCTGAACCAGGCCAGGCCGTCGGGCCCGCTCGGCTTCGCTTCGAGCTCGTTGAGGCTGTACCAGACCAGGTCGTCGGCGGGGTCGTCGGCCGTCGCCCCGCCGCCGAGGCCCCTCATCTTGGCGAGCCCAGCTTTCCCCTTGAGGGCGAGCAACCGGCCGCCCCGGGCCAGGGCCGAGGGGGTCGGCTCGACGCGGGTCAGGCGGACCTGATCGAGATCGGCAAGCGGACCGGTCGCCGCTTCGGCTTCGCGGGTCGGGTCGAGCTTCGCCAGGCCCGCGAGGACTTCCGACCGCTCCCGGGCCAGGATCGGCTCGCCGATCCGCATCGAGGCTTTCGAGCCGGACCGGGCCCGGAGCTTGTCCAGGCCGACGATCGAGGCGACCCCTCGGCCGGAACGCTCGAACTCCTCGACGAAATCGAGCAGCATGGTCGTCGCCGTGTGGTCCATCAGCGTCACCATGTCGGTGACGTGGATGGTGACCGAGGTGGCACCGGCGGGGACCGCCGCGAGGTCCTTGCCGATGTGGAGGGTGTTGAAGCAGACCATCGGCCGGCCGAAATACATGTGATAGGCAGGGCCGTCCTCGACGGCCTTGATCAGGGGGTCGCGGAACAGCTCGCCGGCCTCGCCCAGCCTCCGAGAAACGGCCTGGCCCGGCGACTCGTGGCCGCCCGGGGTGCCGCGCTCCGCCCGGGCCACGATCGCGAACTCCAGCAGGAGCTTCGCCCCGACGCCCGCGGCGATCCCCCAGAGCAGGTCGGTGGTGACCGTGACCAGGACCGTCGTCGCGAACACCAGCAGTTGCTCGCCGCCGATGTGCGCGGCGTGCTTCCAGACCTTGGGGGCGCAGAGCTTGTAGCCGGTGAACAGGACGATCGCGCCCAGGGCGCTCAGCGGGATCAGGTTGATCAGGCCTCGGCCCATCAGCAGGTAGGCGATCAGGAAGAGGGCGTTGTAGAAGTTGGCCCACTGGGTCCGCGCGCCGCTGAGGATCGCGGTCGTGCTCTTGACCCCGCCGGGGATGATCGTCAAGCCGCCGGCGAGGCTCGAAGCCATGTTCGAGATCCCCATCGCGTTGAGCGTCCGGTCCGGGTCGGACTTGCGGCGGAACGGGTCGATCTTGTCGATGGCCGCGATCGTCGCCAGCGACTCGACGCCGTCGATCAGGGTCAGGGTCACGACCGTCACGAAGAGCGCCCACCAGAGCGACTGGTCGCCGAAGAGGCCGCGGAAGTTGGGCACCGTGATGCCGTGCTTGAACGGCTGGTCGGGGATCTGGATCAGGCTGTCCCCCGAGAGGCCGAGGGCCCAGCCCAGCGCCACGCCCACCGCCGCGGCGATCACCTGGGGCGGCACGATCTTCACCCACCGCATCTTCAAGGCCCCCAGGGCGAAGATCAGCGCCAGGCAGGAGAACCCCACGAAGAACACCTTCGGGTCCATCCGGAGGAACTGCGAAGGGGCCTCGCCGACGATCCCCCAGAACTCGTGGGCCTCGAACTTGTGGCCGAGGATCAGGGGCAGTTGCTTGGCGATGATCAGCAGCCCGATCGCCGCGAGCATCCCCTCGACGACCGAGGCGGGGAAGATCGTGCAGAACCGGGCGAGCTTGAACCGGGCCAGGACCACCTGCACCAACCCCGTCAGGCAGATCGCGCCCAGCAGGAGCGGATAGCCGACCTCGCGGTTGCCCCGGCCCAGCAGGATCATCGCCGCGAAGAGGGCCGGGGCCAGCCCGGCCGCGGGCCCGCTGATCGTCACGTACGACCCGCCCAGGAACGGCAGGATCAGCCCGGCGATGATCGCCGAGATCAGTCCGCAGATCGCCGGGGCCCCCGACGCCACGGCGATCCCCAGCGAGAACGGCAAGGACACCAGCGAGACCACCAGCCCCGCGAGCAGGTCATGTCGCCAGTGCTTGAGGCCGGCGATGCCGTTCTGGGGCTTTTCGAGAGCGAGCGGGCTCATCTCCATCGGACAGATCCTTTCCAAAGCCGGGGAGTGCGGGGCCGTCGTCGGGAAGCGATCGGGCCCGGAAGACCGGTCGAATGCCCGTTCCCGGCCGGGACCGTTCGTCGACTTGGAGCGGCGGTCTGATCGGAAAGGAAGGGAGTGACCGAGGCGCTTCAAAACGGACCTGGTTTCGGGAGCGGCCGCGGACGAGACCGATCCATTAGCACATCACATGCCGGATCAATTTGTTCTCAATATTTATTGTTATAAAAACGGAACGGCAATCATCTTGCGGCGGGATCGGCGGCGAGACGGGTTCGACCGCGACGCGGGCCGGGCCGGCAAGAAGTTGCAGGGCCGGCGGGTTCTTGCCGGTCGGGAATCGGCGACGGGATCGTGCACCGGGGGCGCCCGGCGGTATAGGATGGGTCCGGCGTGGAGGGACTGCCGGGCGATGTTCCGCATCCGAGATTCGGAAATCCGGGGCCAGATCCCCAAGACGGCGACGATCATCCTCGTCATGCTCCTGCTCGCCTTCGCGATGAACTTCGCGGCCGTGCTCCAGGTCTTCGGCGAGTTCCGCCTGCTCGGCGACTGGCAGGCGAGGCCGGGCCTGGCGTCGCCGGCGGCGATCGGGGCCCTGAGGCGCGACATCGGCTCGCGGATCTTCCTCCGATCGGCCGCCTCGGGCATCCTCCTGCTCTGCACCGGGGCGACGCTCTGGTTGCAGCAGCGGCAGCTCGCGACGATGAGGGCCCTGCACCAGGCCAAGCTCCTCTCGCTGGAGATCCTCGCGAGCATGGACCAGGGGGTCATCACGACCGACCTCCGCGACACCGTCACGGGCATGAACTCGGCCGCGATCCGCATCTTGGGGGTCGAGTCGGACTGCGTCGGCAGGGGCCTGGTGACGATCCGCTCGGGAGGCGCCCCCCTGGCCGAGCTGACCGCGCGGGTGGCCGAGAGTCGCTCGGCCGTCTGAGACCGGGATTTCGCGATCGATCGGGGCGGACGGCCTCGGCGAATCCGGGCCGATGCCCACGTCCTGAAGGACTCCTCGGGCCAAGGCGCCGGCTGCATCGTCCTGCTCCGCGACGTGAGCGATCGGGTCTTGATGGAGGAGCGGGTCCAGCTCATGGAGCGGTTCGCCAGCCTGGGGGCCCTGGCCGCCGGGCTCCACCACGAGATCAAGAACCCCCTGACGGCGCTGAGCATCCACGTCCAGCTCCTGGAGAAGCGGCTCGACGGCCCGATCCCGGCGAAGCCCGTGGGGGAGCTGATCGGCGTGGTCAAGGCCGAGATCCAGCGGCTCAACGGCGTCCTCGACAGCTTCCGCGATTTCGCCAGCCTCCGGCGGCTGACGATCGGCCCGACCGACGTCCCGGGCCTCCTCGAAGCCACGAGGCTCCTGATCGGCCCGCTGGCGCAGCAGCAGCGGGTCGAGGTGACGCTGGATTGCTCGGGAGCCCCGGGCCTGGTGCCGCTCGACGGCGACAAGTTCCAGCAGGCCGTGCTCAACCTGGTGATCAACGCCCTGGAGGCGATGCCCGACGGGGGCCGGCTCCGGCTGGCCGCCTCGGCCCGCGACGGGGAGATCCGCGTCGAGGTCTCCGACACCGGGCCGGGCATCACCACCGAGATCCGGCAGGACCCGTTCAAGCCCTACTCGTCGACGAAGGACCGGGGGACCGGGATGGGCCTGGCCCTGTCGGAGAAGGTCGTCGGCCAGCACGGCGGCCGGATCGGCTATCGGACCGGGCCGGGGGGGACGACCTTCACCATCGCCATCCCCCTGGCGCCGCTTTGCGGGACCGAGGGGGGGCCATGAGCGACGAGCCGTTCCGGATCCTGGTCTTCGACGACGAGCCGAACATCCGCTCCGGGCTCAAGCTCGCCCTGGAGGAGCAGTCCCACGACGTCTCGACGGCGGGCGACGCCGCCGAGGCCTGGGACCAGTTCCGCCGCCGGCCGCATCAACTGGTGATCACCGACCTGAAGATGCCGGGCCCTCGCTCCGGCCTCGACCTCGTCCGCGACATCAAGCACGGCTGGCCGGAGACCTTGATCCTGGTGATCACCGCGCACGGGACGGTGGAGACGGCCGTCGAGGCGATGCGGCTCGGGGCCCACGACTACCTGGCCAAGCCGGTCGACCTGGAGATCCTCGGCCACCAGGTCCGCAAGGCCTTCGAGCACCACCGGCTCCGGGAGGAGAACCGCCGGCTCCGGCTCCGCCTGGCCGCGGCCGGCGAGTTCCCCGAGATGGTCGGCGAGAGCGCGGCGATCCGCGAGGTCTACTCGTGCATCCGCCAGGTCGCCGACACCGACCTGATGGTCCTGATCCAGGGGGAGAGCGGCACCGGCAAGGAGCTGATCGCCCGGGCGATCCACGGATTGAGCCCCCGGCGCGACGGCCCCTACATCGCCGTCAACGTCGGGGCGATGCCCGAGGCCCTGATCGAGAGCGAGCTGTTCGGCTACGAGCGGGGCGGGTTCACCGGCGCGGACCGGTGGAAGCTCGGCTGGTTCGAGATGGCCCAGCGGGGGACCCTGTTCCTCGACGAGATCGGCGAGATGGCGCCCAAGACGCAGGTCGACCTGCTCCGGGTCCTCGAACAGCGCGAGGTCCGCCGGATCGGCGGCGAGGCCCTGATCCCGCTCGACGTCCGGCTCCTGGCCGCGACCCACCGGGACGTGGACGAGCTGGTCGCCGAGGGGAAGCTCCGCGAGGACCTGTACTACCGGATCAACGTGGTCCCGCTCCGCCTGCCCCCGCTCCGCGAGCGGTGCGACGACATCCCCCTGCTGGCCGCCCACTTCCTCGAACGGGCCTGCACCCGGCATCGCCGCGAGCCCAAGCAGGTCGCCGGGGCCGCGATGCGGGTCCTCTGCGACTACTCCTGGCCGGGCAAGATCCGCCAGCTCCGGAACTGCATCGAACGCCTGGTGGTGACGGTCGAAGGCCCCGTGATCCACGCCGGGGACCTGCCCAGGGAGATGCACTGTCGGCCGGGCCCGGGGGGCTTCGCCCTCGACTCGGTGGTCCAGGAGTCGGAGAAGGCCGCCATCCTCGCGGCCCTGGCCCAGTGCGACAACCACCGCGAGCGGTCGGCCCAGGTGCTCGGGATCAGCGTCCGGACCTTGCGGTACAAGATGAACCGTTATTCGCTCCAGTGAGCGACAGGGCTTTTCGAGGGCCGGGCGTCGGTCAGCCCAGGCTGCGCGGGCCGGGGTGGTCGTGCTCGTCGGCGAAGGCGTCGTCCCTGGGCGAGTAGCCGATCGCCTCGAACGAGCCGGCCAGGTCCCAGCGGGTCCCGTGGTTGTTCGACATCCCGTTGACGACGACGAACGAGCGGTCGCCCAGGTCGGCCTCGACGGCGCGGTCGAAGAGGCGGATCAGGTCGCCGTCGGAGAGCCAGAGGCCCCGGCTCCAGTCGTCGGGCAGGGTGTCGGGCCGGTTCGGGCCCGACTGGACCCAGCCGAGCCTGAGGGCGACGAAGCTGAGGTCGAAGACGCCGGAGAGGCTCTTGCCCAGCCGCTCGGCCATCAGCTTGGCCCCGCCGTAGGCGTTGCCGGGGCGGGGCGGGGTGTCGACGGTCAGGACGATGTCGCCCAGCTCGCGGTAGCCGCTCATCGCGTGGTTCGAGCTGGCGAAGATGATCCGCTCGACCCCGGCCAAGGCGGCGGCGTGGAAGACGTTGGCCGCGGCGTCGATGTTCGGCCGGAGCAGCTCCTCCCAGGTCGCGAACTCGCTGGGGTCGGCGGCCAGGTGGACCACGGTGTCGACGCCGTGGAACATCGTCATCCATTCCTCGTCGAAGTCGGCGAGGTCGGCCGCGACGACGTCGGCGTCGGTCGGGTCGGGCCCCTTGTCGATCAGGACGAGGTCGAAGACGTCGTCCCAGGCGGCCCGGAGCTTCCGGCCGATGTTGCCGTTGGCCCCGGTGATCAGGATCGTCCGGGGGCCGTCGCTCAGGCCGGCCTCGTCTTCGGCAAGCTCCTCCTCGGAGAGGATCGGCAGCCCCTCGCCGTCGTCGTCCAGGGCCAGGTCGTCCTCATCGTCGGGCGTCGGCATCGCTCGGGCCTCGGTGGAATCTCTGGGTGGCGTGCGGCCGTCCGGCCCGATCCGGGGAAACGGGATCGACCCGCGGGCCCCTCGGCGACGTAGAAGGATTCCGCCGGCACGAGCCCTCAGGCCGACGACGATAACCGGACCGCCGGCCTCGGGCAAGCTCGACCCCCGGCGTCGACTTCCCGCCCGCCCCACAATAGCGGACGGACGACCCGCGAATGCACCCGACCCCAGGCACCCCCATGAGCACGGCCGACCGCGAACGAGTCTCGATCCCCGTCCGGGGGATGACCTGCGGCCACTGCGTCGCCTCGGTCCGGCGCGCCCTGGAAGGGGTCGAAGGGGTCGCCGACGTCGCCGTCGACCTCGCCGCCGGCCGGGCCGACCTGACGCTCGACCCCGCCCTCGCGTCCCGGTCCGCCGTCCGCCGGGCGATCGAGGCCGCCGGCTACGACTCGCCCGAGCCCGAGCCCGCCCCGACGCCCGAGCCCGCCCCGACGCCCCGGGCCGATCCCGGCCTCGAAGAATGGAACCTGGCGATTGGCGGGATGCACTGTGCGAGCTGCGTGGGCCGGGTCGAGGGGGCGTTGCGAGGGGTCCCCGGCGTGGCCGACGCCCGGGTCAACCTGGCCACCGAGCGGGCCGGCGTCCGGGTCGCCCCGGCGCGGGTTTCGGAAGCGGCCCTGGCCGAGGCGGTCGCCCGGGCCGGCTACTCGGCCAGGCGTGCCGAGCTGGTCCTGGGCGAGGGGGCCGAGTCGCTCCGCCGCGAGCGGTCGGACCAGGTCGCTCTCTGGCGGCGTCGCCTGGTCCTCGGCCTGGCCTTGACGATCCCCCTGGTCATCCTCGGCTATGCCCCCCTGCTCTCCGCCCGGGCCGCCCGGCATCAGCGGGAGATCGCCTGGGCGATGTTCGCCCTGGCGACGGCCCTCCAGGCGGCCCTGGGCGGCCCGTACCTTCGAGGGGCCTGGGGGCGGCTCAAGCAGGGGTCGTCGAACATGGACACCCTGATCGCGATGGGGACCTCGACCGCCTACGGCTACAGCCTGGCCCGGCTCCTGCTCGGGCACGCCCACGACGCCCACTCGTTCATGGATGCGGGAATCATCCTGACCCTGATCACCCTGGGCAAGTTCCTCGAAGTCCGCTCGAAAGGGTCGGCCGGCGCGGCGATCGAGCGACTGCTCGACCTGGCCCCGAAGACCGCCCGGGTGGTCCGTGGGGCGGCGGAGGTCGAGGTCCCCTTGGCCGAGGTCCGGCCGGGCGAGGTCGTCCGGGTCCTCAGCGGCGAGGCGATCCCGGTCGACGGCCGGGTGGTCGAAGGGTCTTCGGGCGTCGACGAGTCGATGCTGACCGGCGAGTCGGCCCCGGTGCCCAAGGGGCCGGGCGACCGGGTGGCCGGCGCGACCCGGAACGGCGACGGGACCTTGCTGGTCGAGGCGGGCCGCCTCGGTTCCGAGGGCGCCCTGGAGGGGATCGTCCGGATGGTCCGCGACGCCCAGGCCTCCAAGGCCGGGGTCCAGCGGTCCGCCGACGCGATCTCGGCCCGGTTCGTGCCGAGCGTCCTCGGCGTCGCGGCCCTGACCCTGATCGGCTGGGGGACCATCGGGTCGGACTGGGGGGCGGGAGTCCTGAACGCGGCGGCGGTCCTGATCATCGCCTGCCCGTGCGCCCTGGGCCTGGCCACGCCGATGGCGGTGGCCGTCGCCACCGGCCGGGGGGCGAGGTCGGGCCTGCTGGTCCGCGACGCCTCGGCGTTCGAGCGGATGGACCGGATCGACACCGTGGTCTTCGACAAGACCGGCACCCTGACCCACGGCCGGCCCCAGGTCCACGAGGTCGAGCCGGCCGAAGGGGTCGACCGCGACGCCCTGCTCCGCCTCGCCGCCGACGCCGAGGCCGGCAGCGAGCACCCGATCGCCCGGGCCTTCGCCCCCTGGCGGTCGGACGCCCGGGTCGAGGGGTTCCGGGCCGACCGGGGGCTCGGGGTCTCGGCCCGGGTCGACGGGGTGGAGGTCCGGGTGGGGACCTCGGAGTACGTCGGCCCGGCCGAAGGGCCCGACCCCGAGCCGGCCGAGCCGGCCCAGGGGGCGGCCAGGACCCGGGTCCACGTCTCCGCCGGGGGCAGGCGGCTCGGCGTGGTTGCGCTCGGGGACGCGGTCAAGCCGCACGCTCGCGAGGCCGTCGATGCGATCCGCCGCCTCGGGGCCGACGTGGCGATGCTCAGCGGCGACAACTTCGAGACCGCCCGCGAGGTGGCCCGCGAGGTCGGCATCCGCCCCGAAGACGTCTTCGCCGCGCTCAGGCCCGACGCCAAGGTGGCCCGGCTCGCCGAGTTCCGCGACCGGGGCGGTCGGGTGGCGATGGTCGGCGACGGCCTCAACGACGCCCCGGCCCTGGCCGCCGCCGACGTCGGGATCGCGCTGGGGACCGGGACCGACCTGGCCAAGGCGGTGGCCGACGTGGTGATCGCCACCGACGACCTCCGGGCCGTCCCCCGGGCGCTCCGCCTGGGCCGCTCGACCCTCCGGGCGATCCGCCAGAACCTGTTCTGGGCCTTCGCCTACAACACCGTCGGCATCCCGCTCGCCGCTCTCGGCCTGTTCGGCCAGTACGGCCCGCTGATCGCCGCCGTGGCGATGTCCCTCAGCTCCCTGACCGTCGTGGCCCGCTCCGGCCTCCTCGCCCGGCTCGACCTCGATCATTGAGTCACCAAAATTTCCATTGCCGGGGGTGGCAGGGGTAAGCGCAGCTTACCCCGGTGCATGGACTTGTGGCGAACCGGGGTAAGCAAGCTTACCCCTGCCACCCCGATATTTTCCGGTTTATTACGGATGTGCGTTTGTTTGCATGACGCGGGAAGCTCACCAGAACTTCCATTGCCCGGTCGCGAGGACGTAGACCCCGAGGCCGAGGTTGGCCACGGCGTGGCTGACGAAGCAGGCGGCGACGCTCCTGGTCCGGTAGAGCAGCCAGGCCCAGATCAGGCCGGTCAGGAGCGCGGGGAGCCACTCGGCGGGGTGTTCGAGCGCGAAGAGGCCGGCGGTCGCGGCGGCGGCGAGGGGGGTGACCCGGCCGATCGGCACCTCTCGGAATCGGTCGGGGTCGATGATCCAGCGGACGACGAAGGACCGCCAGAACAGCTCCTCGAACAGCGGGACGACCAGGACCAGGCCGGTCATCCGCGCCGCGAGGAAGGCGACTCTCCCCGGTCTGCCCATCGTCCCCGGGTCGAAGCCGGCGCGGGTCCCCACCCCACCGAAGACCGGATAGCGCCCGTCGAGCCCGACCCAGAGCGCGGTGACCGCCAGGCCCAGGCCGACCGCCAGGGCCATCGTTATTGCCCCGGGCTGCGGGGCGAGGTCGCGGAAGGTCGACCGGCAGGCCCAGAGGACCGAGGCGACGATGGCGATCTTGATCGCATAATAGATCGGGTAATACGTCGGGTGCATCGCCTGGCCGAGCCTGGGCAAATAATCCTCGCCCGCGGTCAGGACGAGGAACGTCGCCATCGGGGCGACGTAGGGGAGCCAGGGGCGATCGTCGGCCGCGAGTCCGCTCATCCGATCGGGACCTTTCGATGGCTCTCGGGGGGAGGATCTCCGCCCGGCCGTCGCCCCGGGCCGAGCCGGTCCAGGAGCGCGGGGTCGTCGAGCGAGGCGACGAGGAGGTCGGCGGCCCCGAGGTCGGACGCCGGGCTGTGGAGGTGGGGGATGCCGACGGCGAAGGTCCCGGCCGCCTTCGCGGCGGCCAGGCCGGTCGGCGTGTCCTCGACGACGAGCGTGGCCGAGGCTTCGGCCCCCAGGAGGCGGGCGGCGCCCCGATAGATCTCCGGGTCGGGCTTGTGCCTGGTCACGTCCTCGCGGGCCAGGACGACCGAGAACCGGTCGCGGACCCCGTGCCCGACCAGCAGCCGCTCGGCATACTCGCGGCCGGCGGACGTGGCGACCGCCAGCGGCAGGCCGAGCCCCCGGGCGTGGTCGAGCAGGGTCCTCAGCCCGGGCATCGGCAGGACGTCGTCAAGCCGCCCCAGGAAGCGGTCCTTGGCCTCCTCCATCAGGGCGAGCGGGTCGTCGTCCAGGCCCGCCAGGGTCTTGAACGCCAGGCCCGACTCGGCCGGCTGGCGGCCGATCATCGCCCGCATGATCTCGATCGTGAACACCTTGCCACGCTCGGCCAGCATCTCGGTGGCGACCCGGAAGAACATCGCCTCGGTGTCGAACATCGTGCCGTCGAGGTCGCAGACGAGGGCTCGGATCGTGGCGGCGGGATTCTCAGGCATGGACGGCACCGGCCGCGCGGCGGCCCCGGACGCTGGCGGGGAACAGGGCTTCCTGGTCGAGCGTGCCGTCGGGGGCGATCGGGATCGGCCCGAAGCCGGTCTCGAACTCCAGTGTCGGGTCGCCTTCGACGTCGGCGGCGAGGGGCTCGGTGACCCAGAGGTGGGCGAGTTCGAGGGTGTTGGGGATCAGGACCATCCGGGCCTCGGCCGGGTCGACCCGCCAGCAGGTGTCGAGGCAGGCGGCGAGGACGTCGCGGTCGGTCGGCAGGCTGAGGGGGACGCGGGCCCGGGTCAGGAAGTTCGAGGTCATCGAGTTGACCCGCATCGGCCTGGGGTCGATCGCGGCGACCAGCCGGTCGGTCGTCAGGTCGGCCAGGCCGATCCCGAGGGCGTTGCCCCGGCTCTCGTGCGACAGGTCGAGCACGGCCAGGCGGGTGACGACCGGCCTGGGGAGGTCGGGCATCGTCTCGACCCGCTGGCGGCCGATCACGTTGGGGTCGATCCCGGTCCCGCTGTAATTCTTGCCCAGCTCGCCGACGACGAGGACGTCGACCTGGTCAAACGGGAGCCGGGCCATCAGGGTCCGGGCCTCGTCGAGCAGCTTTGGCTCGACTGCGAGCAGGTCCTCGGGCTCGACGCCGACGACCCGGGCGGTCCGCTCGTCGGCGTTCTCCAGGAGGGCGATCCCCAGGGCGACCGGGGTCCGCCCCAGGAGGAAGGCGCCGACCTCGGGCAGGAGCTTGACCAGGCCGGGCAGGCCGAGCTTGTGGACCTGCTCGGCCCCCTGCTGCTTGCCCAGGCCGATCGTCAGCATCTTCAGCAGCCCGCTCTCGAACCGGCCGGTGAACGAGGTGTGCGGCTTGATCCGGTTCAGGAGGACGATCCCGTCGGCGGCCAGGGCGTTGCGGTCGAAGTGGATCGGCAGGCCGAAGCCGTTGGTCCCGACGACGTCGGTCTCCATGTCCGAGCGGACCGGGCAGCCCATGGCCGACTCGGTCACGCCGTACTCGGCCAGCAGGGAGCGCTGGCCTTCGGCGGTCCCGCCGCCGTGGCTGCCCATCGCGGCCACGATGAACGGCCGGAAGCCCAGGCCTTCGAGGGCCTCGACGGCCGCCCCGGCGATCCGGGCGATCCCGGCGATCCCCCGGCTGCCGACCGTCAGGGCGACCGACCCCCCCGGCGCGACCCGGCTCGCGATCCGGCTCGACCGGATCGCCTCGGCGACCGCGCCCGGGACGTCGGCGACCTCGGGCTGGCGGTGGACCTGGCGGACTCGGGCGATCGGCGGGAAGGTCATCGTCGGGGCGACTCGCGGGAGGTGAAGAGCATCGAGGCCCGGCCAACGTCGGCCGCCCCCTCGGGAACGTGGCAACCAGCCTGCCGATCGGGTCGATCGAGCCCACGGGGCGGATCACTTCTTCCACAGGATCGGAGCGAGATCGCGATTCGGGGTGGCAGGGGTAAGCTTGCTTACCCCGATTTTCAGGACGTCTGGCCGAAGGACCGGGCTAAGCAAGCTTACCCCTGCCACCCGGCGGATCAATCGGGTCGATCGAGCCCGCGCGACGAGGCCGGCTGGAGCACCCCTTCGGGATCGATCGGCGAGGCCGGTTCGCAAGGGGGTGGGGGGTCGAGGTCGCACGCGACGGCCGGCTCGGGCTCGGGCTCGGGCTCGGGCTGGGCGGCTGGCGGCTTGGGCTTGGGCCCTATCTCTTCCTCCAGGGGCGGGCCGTCGACGACCAGGACCGGCGGGCCGACGAGCTTGCCGGCGCTCTTGCGGGCCTTGATGTAGCGGTGGAGCAGCCAGGCGGCCAGGGCGAGCCCGATCGCGGGGGTGACGTAATGCTTGGCCTCGTTGAACCCCTCCTCGACCTTGGTCGCGAAGGCGTATCCCAGGCCGAACATCAGGAGCGTGCTGAACGTCGCGGCGCAGAGGTCGGTCAGGAACAGCTTGAGCGTCGGCAGGCGGAGGATGCCCGCCGTGAGGTAGGCGGCCGTCCGGAACCCGACGGCGAACCGGCCGAGGATCAGGATCTTGACCCCGTGCCGATGGAAATATCCCTTGATCTGGGCCTCCCTGGCCCGGGTCAGGAACTTCCGGGTCAAGGGGAGGCTGAGGACCTTCTCGCCGTAGAAGAAGCCGAGGAAGTAGACGACGAAGTCGCCCACGAGGACACCGGCGAAGCACGACCCCAGCGCCGGGATCCAGTGCATCGTCCCCTTCCGGGTGAGCACCGCCGCCAGGATGATCGGCGCCTCCTCGGGCACGGGCAGGCCGAGGCCGCCGAGGACCAGGACCAGGAAGATCCCGAAGTAGCCGAATTTTAGGATCAGGTCGCCCACCAAGCCCGAGTCCCCGCCGTGAAGGCCCGCGAGCGGACAGGCCCCGGACCCCCTTCGGGCGGCTCGTCGAACGCCGGTCTCCCTGTTTCGTACCATATCGCCGGGGCAACGTCAAAACCGGTCCGCCGGGGCCGGCCCGGCGGAGATCGGGCTGGCACATCACCAGATGGTCGTCATCACCCCCTTCTTGCCGATCTTCGCGTGGAGGTTGATGCGATCGGGTTGGGGTAGCTTGGAGAGGAACCGCTGGACACCGCCCGGCGAGATCCGGGTCTTCTCGATGTTGAGGACTTCGAAACCGAGTGGTCGGCCCTCGTCGTCGAAAAGTCGGGCCAATCCGGCATCATCGACCGCAGTGCCGGAAAGGTCGAGTCGGTAAAGGTGGCTCATGAGTGGGACATGAGCCAGTCCTACCCCGGTGATGCGGGTGTCTGAAATGTCCAAGCTCTCCAACTGTTGGACCTTCGTGAGATTAGCCAGGCCGGCGTCCCCCACCGCAGTCCCGGAGAGGTTGAGGTAACCCAACTCGGACAAATCAGCCAGATGGATCAGGCCCGCGTCGGTCACCCGCGTCTTGCCCAGGTCGAGCCCTGTGATCGTCCGCGACCGGGCGATGTTGGCCAGGCCCGCGTCGCCAACCCGGGTGTCGTCGAGGTCGACATAGGCCAGCGCGGGACATCGTGCGAGCGCGGCCATGCCGGCGTCGCCGACCTTGGTGCCGGCCAGGTGCAGCCGTTCGAGCTTGGGGCATCGGGCGAGGTGGGCCATCCCGGCGTCGCCGACATCCGTTCCAATTAGTCCGAGTTCCATCAATTCTGGCATGCCGGCCAGGGATGCCAGGCCGGCGTCGCCGACCTTCGTGCCGGATAGGTCAAGGGTCTGCATGGCGGGTTTTCCGGCGAGGTGGGCCATGCCGGCGTCGCCGACCTTGGTGTCGGACAAGTCGAGGTCGTAGAGCCAGTTCATCCCGGCGAGGTGGGCCATGCCGGCGTCGCCCAGCTTGGTGTTGGCCAGCCTCAGCGACCGCATCCGAACCATGCCGGCGAGGTGGGCCATGCCGGCGTCGCCGACGGCGGTTTCGTCAAGTTCGAGGTAGTCCACCCCCTTGAGGGTCGCGAGCGAGGCCATGCCGGCGTCGCTCACCAAAGTGCCGCCCAGCCAGATCCCCCCGAGCGCCGGATGGCCGGAGATGTCCCGGAGGAATACGTCGCCAATCCGGGTATTCTCTAGGAAGAGGACTGAGAGCGCCGGGCACCGCCGGACGAAGCCGGCGAGCGAGTCGTCGGCAGCCGAGCCGTTCAGTTTCAGGCTCTTAAGCCCCCTCGGTGAGTCAAGCCCGATCAGGCCGGCGACCCTCGTGCCGGAGAGGTCGAGGTCGGTCAGCTTGGCCAGCGGGGAGACGACACCCATCCCCCGATCGGTGATCGGATTGCCGCCCAGCCAAAGGGTCTCAACCTCGGGGAACCGGCGGAGAATGGCCAGGTCGGCGTCGCGGACGTTCCGATCGGTGAGGTAGATCGCCCTGATCCGGCCGCCTTCCTGACGCCCGACCTCCGCCCCCATCGCCTTGAGCACCGGCGGAACCTTATCCAGCAGGTCGTTGCCACCATCGTCATCTTGAGCGTTGGCCGAAGTTGTGACGACCGCTAGGATGAATGTCGGGCCGAGGCATCGAGTGAAAAGCCGATTCATCTTGGTAGGCCTCCTGAGAATTTGACGGCTCGTCGATCGCCCATGCCGGCCCCGCTCATGGCGCGGGGCGACGGAATCGCCCTACCGTCAAAGTCTGGTCTATCAGGTGGATTACGGGACGATCTTCTTGATGAAGGCTTGCGAGTTTGGGTTGATGTCGAGGAACTTGCCCTGATACTTGCCACGGTGTGCTTCCAGCACCTTCCTGTTTGCGTCGTTCAACTTGCCGTACCGGTCCGCCATCCATTCCGCCAAGCTGCCAAACCCGGTGTCCTTGTTGTTGCTCGCGTTCGGGTCGTCGCCAAGGTTCAGGGTGTTGGTTGTCCCGTTGATCTTGATATAGGCGTGGATCGTCTCATGGACGATGGCCTCCTGGAGCAGCCTGAAGTAATTCGCCGGGTCGGTGGCCCTGAGAACGCGAAACTCCAAGCTGTTCAAGTAGATGAAGATGATCTGAGGATTCGATTTCGTGATCTTGGTGTTGGGGGTCGTGAGGCCCAAGAGATCCTTGAGGTCCGCATCCTTGTTCGAGCCGAGGGCGGGGATATACTTGATCTTGCCCTGACACCCGGCGAGGAGCGCGGCGAAATCCGAATTATCCCTGGAGTTTTGCAAACCGCTGGGCGACGGCGATAAAATAGGCAAAGGCGGCCCGTTTCGCCCCGGAATCGCTCCGGCGCTTTTGGATTGCGGAGCATACGATCATGCCTGGGATCATCGAATTCCC
>JAABUQ010004646.1_pt1 | contig 23155 bp, 16 predicted proteins | sample 5560001 | NCBI WGS metagenome assembly JAABUQ01 (sample SAMN10711888, study PRJNA513371) | rock metagenome | isolation source: Antarctica rocks | place: Antarctica: Victoria Land, Finger Mt nord | collected 2015-12-18 | reverse complement strand
TACGTGCCGGACATGCCCGAGCAGCCCAGACCAAGGGCGGATACGCGAGGGCCGCTCGTGCCCAGGATGCGATCGAGCATGAATGTTCTCCTGTCAGATCGGCCGTCACGCTGGCCAATGACCCGGGCGTTCCCCCGGGCCATACCTCCAGTATCGGCGTACAGATGACAAGAGGCAATATCTGTAATGGGTCTTGTGGCTGCGTCCAATAGGACAAAATGCAACGATGGACCGGCGTGCCGTATCCTTAAAGGTGAGCCACTACTGACACCATGCACATAGAGGAGGCATGTCGCGATGCAGCAACATCAGGACCCCTTCGGCGCCCGTGCGACGCTGATGACCGGCCAGGGGGATGTGACCTACTACAGACTGTCCGCGCTCACCGAGCGCTTCAGTACCCGCCTGGAGACGCTGCCGGTGACGGTGCGCATCCTGCTGGAGAACCTGCTGCGCCAGGCCGATGGCGGCGTGGCCACACCCGCCGAGGTCGAGGCGCTGGCGCGCTGGCGGCCGGGTAGCGGCGAGAACGAACAGTTCCCCTTCCTGCCCGCCCGCGTGGTGATGCAGGACTTCACCGGCGTCCCCGCCGTGGTCGATCTGGCGGCGATGCGCTCCGCCGCAGCGCGCCTCGGCGGCGATCCCCAGCGCGTCAATCCTCTTGCCCGCGCCGACCTTGTGATCGACCACTCGGTGCAGGTCGATCTCTTCGGCAGCGACCTGGCCTTCGCCGGCAACGTCGAGCTCGAGTACGACCGTAACCGCGAGCGCTATACCCTGCTGCGCTGGGCGCAACAGGCCTTCGACGGGTTCCAGGTCGTGCCGCCCGGCACCGGCATCGTGCATCAGGTCAACCTGGAGTACCTGGCCAGCGTGGTGGGCACGCGCGCCCAGAATAGCGATGGCCGCGCCACGGTCTTCCCCGATACGCTGGTGGGCACCGACTCGCACACCACCATGATCAACGGCCTGGGCGTACTGGGCTGGGGCGTCGGCGGCATCGAGGCCGAGGCGGTCCTGCTGGGCCAGCCGCTCTATCTGCTGACCCCCATCGTGGTGGGCTTCCGCTTCCACGGCAGTCTGCCCCAGGGCTGCACGGCGACCGACCTCGTGCTCACCGTGACGCAGATGCTGCGCAAGCACGGCGTGGTCGGCAAGTTCGTGGAGTTCTGCGGGGCGGGGCTGAGCAGCCTGAGCCTGGCCGACCGCGCCACCCTCGCCAACATGGCCCCCGAGTACGGCGCCACGGCCGGCCTGTTCCCGGTGGATGGCGAGACGCTGCGCTACCTTGCCATGACCGGCCGCCCCGCCGCGCTGATCGACCTGGTGGAGCGCTACCACAAGGAGCAGGGCCTCTTCCGCACCGATGAGACGCCCACGCCGCGGTACGACGAGCTGCTGGAGTTGGACCTCGCCACGGTCGTGCCGAGCATGGCCGGCCCGCGCCGTCCGCAGGACCGCGTGGCGCTGGGCGACGTGGCCCAGAGCTTCCACGCCGCCTTCCCCGACGCGGTCGCTCCCCGGCCCGTGCAAAGGACCGACAGCATCGGCCGCTTCGACTCCGAGGGCGGGACCGCCAATGAGGCGCAACAGCCCAGCACCCCCACGGTGACCGGTCCCGAAAAGGCGGCCGAGGCCCCTGTGTCGTTGGGCGGTGAGACGGTCGAGATCGCCCACGGCTCGGTGGCCATCGCCGCGATCACCAGCTGCACCAACACCTCCAACCCGGCCGTGATGATTGGCGCGGGGTTGCTGGCCAAGAAGGCCGTCGAGCGCGGGCTGCAGGTCAAGCCCTTCGTCAAAACGAGCATGGCGCCGGGCTCGCGCGTGGTCACGGATTATTTGACCAAGGCCGGCCTGCTGCCCTACCTGGAGGCGTTGCGCTTCAACGTGGTGGGCTACGGCTGCACCACCTGCATCGGCAACAGCGGCCCGCTGCCTGAGCCAGTGGCCAGGGCGGTGCAGGACAACAACCTGATCGTCACCTCGGTCCTCTCCGGCAACCGCAACTTCGAGGGCCGCATCCACCCGCAGGTGCGCGCCAGCTACCTGGCCTCGCCGCCGCTGGTCGTGGCCTACGCGCTGGCCGGCTCGGTCGACATCGACCTGACCCAGGAGCCCATCGGCTACGACCCTGACGGCGAACCGGTGTACCTGAGCGACCTGTGGCCCACGCCGGACGAAGTCAAGGCGGTGCTGGAGGCCTCGGTGCAGCCGGAGATGTTCGTGGACAAGTATGGCCACGTCTTCGAGGGCGACGACCGCTGGCAGTTGCTGCCGATCCCCGCTGGCAACATCTACGAGTGGGAGGCGGACTCAACCTATATCCAGGAGCCGCCCTTCTTCCAGGACCTCGCGCCCGAGCCCGCCCCGGTCTCGGACATCGCTGGCGCGCGCGTGCTGGCCATGCTGGGCGACTCGGTGACGACCGACCATATTTCGCCGGCCGGCTCGATCCCCAAGTCGGGTCCCGCCGGGCTCTACCTGCAGGAACACGGCGTGGAGCAGCGCGACTTCAACAGCTTCGGCTCGCGTCGCGGCAACCACCAGGTGATGATGCGCGGCACCTTCGGCAACATCCGCCTGCGCAACGAGCTTGTGGCGGGCAAAGAGGGCGACTGGACGGCGCACCAGCCCGACGGCGAGGTCATGCGCATCTACGACGCCTCGCAGCGCTACCAGCAGGACGGGATCCCGCTGCTGATCATCGGCGGCAAAGAGTATGGCTCGGGCAGCTCGCGCGACTGGGCGGCCAAGGGCACGCTCTTGCTCGGGGTCAAGGCGGTCATCGCCGAGAGCTACGAGCGCATCCATCGCAGCAACCTCGTGGGCATGGGCGTGCTGCCGCTGCAGTTCCTGCCCAACGAGGGGCGCGCCAGCCTGGGCCTGGACGGGACGGAGACCTACGACATCGGGGGCATCGCCGCGGGTCTTAAGCCGGGCCAGCGCCTGACCGTACGGACCCGGCGCGCCGACGGCAGCGCCCGCGACTTCGAGGTCGTGGTCCGCATCGACAGCCCCATCGAGGTCGACTACTACCGCCATGGCGGCGTGCTGCAGTACGTGCTACGCCAACTGTTGGCGAAGTGATTAGTGGCTAGTGACTAGAAAAACTAGTCACTAGCCACTAATCACTCCTTACCGCGCGCTAGCGGGGCGCGCGGCCAGCTTGACGTTAACGGTGAGGGTCCGGCCGGCGCGGAAGACGGTCAAGCGGACCGTCTGCCCCGGCTGGCGCCCCTCGATCACAGTTTGGAGACTATGGTTTTGGTCGATGGACTGGCCGTCGACCGCCGTGATGATGTCCCTGGCTTGCAGGCCGGCCCGCGCTGCTGGCGTGTTAGGATAGACCTGCCGGACGTACGCACCGGTGGGCAGACTATACATCGACGCGGTTTGTGGGTCCAGCGCCGGCGCGTCGACGCCGAGGTAGCCGGGCGCCACGCGCCGCACGCTGCCGTCGACGAACGAGCGCGCCGTGTCACTAGGGATGGCGAAGCCAAGGCCCTGCGCCTGGTCGCCGCTCGACGGGTCGATGGTGAATGTGCCTCCGAATGGATCCTGTCCACCGAAGGGGTCTTGCCCCTGCCCCTGGCCATTCCCCGAGCCCTGACCCGAGCGCACGATAGCCGTGTTGATGCCGATCACGCGGCCGTTGAGATCGACCAGCGGGCCACCGCTATTGCCGTGGTTGATCGCCGCGTCGGTTTGCAGCGCGCCCGAGATATTGGGGCCGGGATTGGAGCCGTTACTGGGCTCCTGGATGGTGCGGCCCACGGCGCTGACGATGCCCTCGGTCACGGTGTTGTTGTACGAGCCCAGCGGATTGCCGATGGCCAGGACGGTCTCGCCCGGCTGCACCCCCTTGCTGTCTCCGAACTGCGCGTAGGCGGGGACGGCGCCATCGACGTGGATCAGGGCGAGGTCGACGTCCGGGTCCTCGCGCACCACCGTCGCGGAGACCTTGCTGTTGTTGTTGAAGACCACGCTATAGGTACTGCCGCCATTGACGACGTGGTCGTTGGTCAGGATGTCGCCCATGCGGTCGATGATGATCCCCGAGCCGGTGGCAGTGAAGCTGGCGCCGGTTTGCGGATCGACGCCGCTGGACACGATAGTGACGACGGCCGGGCCGACCTGCTTGACCACCTGCACCGCACGGCCGTTGGTATCGACCAGCTTGAGCGGCGCGTCGTTGTTGCGGGCGATCACGCCTGCCGGTTGTTGCGGCGTGATGAACGCGGGCGCTGCCGTCTGCGCGGTCGACGAGGCCAGCGCGCGGCCGGCGATGCTCCCGGCTATGCCGCCGCCGATCGTGCCCAGCAACAGCGCCGCGACAACGGCGCCGCGTCCCGCGCCCTGGTGCGGGATGACCTGGACGCGCCGTAGCGGTTCCGTGCGCTGGTCATAGCTATGGCCTGACTGAGCCTGGCTATAGGAGGGCTGGCTCTGAGCATAGCCTGGTTGGCTCTGAGCATAGCCTGGTTGGCTCTGGTTGTCGCTCGATCCGTTCTGATTGTCGAATGGTTCCATCGTGTTCTACGTCCTCATCGCTCTAGTTTACTGCTGATTGAGTAGGTTCTTGCAGAGATATAGCTGGCAAGGAGTGCAGGATGTCCAGAATATACAGCCCTACCCGGATAATGGAAAGAGTTGTTTCGGTAGACACCTCTCCACCGTGGATGGCCTTATTGCAAGCATCAAGCACCTGTTGTAAAGGCTCCTCCACAATATCCGGTAAAACGCCCCTACGAGTCAACTCCGTGACTGTGTGACACGCGGACGCGATGTGATTGGGAAACCTTACATTTTCCGGTAGTGACTCCTCTTGAATGCGTTTTAATTCCCGCTCAATATCCAGCCGCACTTTCGCAAGCGCAAGGGCATTGTCAACACCTGCTACATCGAATGGATTGATGTCCCAGGGCACTTGCTTTGTTTGTGGCGTTATGCCCGGCGGCATCTTCCCCACCAAACCCGATAGCCTGACTGTTATGTCGTGCTCAGCAAAGGTAATAACGGGAGTGAGCGTCTCATCACTGTATGAAGCGCCGCTTTGACGTTCATCGCCAACACGACGCAGGATCCCGCCTGCACTCACGGACACAAAGCCCAGCAGTACGGCAACCACCGCGGCTAGTTGTACATTGGATCGCAAAAGATATAGTAGTGCAAACAGAGCACCGGCAACAATAAGCAAAATAATGCCGGCGAGGACGGTTGAAGAATTTGTCGGAGCAGCGCGACGATTGTCTATATTAGCAATTGTTCTACTGGCTGCCATTGTTCTTGTTCCCTTTGCGCTCTTCTTATACCGAATGGTACCGCTTTCTGAACTATGAGGAGTCGGAAGGTTTTCTTGATCGGACATTAGAATGCCTCTGAGCGCCAGAAGACCCAGTCCTGCGGCGGGAAAAGGCGGCCCAGGGCGTTGCGGACCTCGCCCGGCAAGCCGAGCGCGTCGAGCCCGTCATGGGCTTGTTCGACGCCGAAGAGCAGGGCCAGGAAGGTTGACGCGGGTACGACGTAGCGGTCATCTGGACTCGGACGCGTGATGCTAATGGAAGCGCCATGCAGGCGGAGCGCGGCGCCTCCCGGCAAGGGGCCGAAGCGGACCGTCAGATCGGCCAGTAGCCCTGCGTGTAACACGCGCGACTCCAGCATGGCTGTGAGGTCACGCAGCAGGCGCACCGGATCTACCGCGCGTACCAGCAGATCGCGCCGCTCGCGGACGTGGACCTGCCGGCCCAGCGCCTCGCGCACGACGCGCCGGTCGTCCGCGGGCAGGCCGCAGCGCATAATGACGGCGTCCGGCGCCGCATCGGCGACGCCACACAGCAACGCGCGCCAGGTCTCGCTTGTCTGTGAGGCTAGCAACAGTTCGACCACCTCGACCTGCTTGCCGAGCGGTTGCGCCGCGATGAAGCCCACCACCGCTCCGCTGTCCTCGACCGCCGCCAACAGGATCATCCCGCGCAGGTAGAGCACGGCGAGGTGGTCGGTGAGGCTATCCGCATCGTGCAGCACGCTGCAGGTGCGGCCACGATTGGCTGTCTGGTGGAGCGCCAACAGCCCGTCGAGGTCGCGCTCCTCGATAGAGCGGACGCAGAGCGCGCCCGGCATAGACAGAGGCGCGCTCGTGCCTGCATCCGTCGTCGAGAGTATCTTGTCCGCGGCCACCGCGTCCGCCGCCCCTTCCACAGCTCCGGGCATACAGTTCAGAGCATCCGGCGGCAGGTGCAGCGTCGTTTCCGTCAGCGCGTGCCAGCCCAGGCGGGTGTACAACGCGCGGGGCGGCGCGGTTATGATGGCCAGCGTCAGGCCTGCCTGGTCCATCGCGGTCAGGCACTCCACCAGGAGGGTAGAGGCCAATCCTTGCCGCTCAAAGGACGGGTCGGTATGCAGGTGCGCGATGCCGCCCACGGACACGGTGGCGGCGCCGATGCGCAGCAGGCGCGGATAGATCTTGGCGCAGGCGACGATGCGTCCGCCCGTCCAGGCCAGCCGCAACTGGCCCGGATCGAAGCCCGGATCGGCCAGCAAGAGGGCGCGGACATGGCCGGGTCCCTCTCTGGCCGTCGCCAGGAGCGCGCACACCTCGTCGAGGTCGGAAGCATGGGCCGGACGAAAGAGCATAGGCGCCTCACATTAGTTGTTAGTTGTTAGTTGTTAGCTTTTATAGTTCATCATCGTGCATGAGCACGGATAAGCAAACGTGCGTCGTGCGCTCCCGACGGGCAGTGACCATGCTGCATACCAACCATCCTCTATAATGCTGGTAGCTAACGACTAACAGGTGATACCACATCTTAGCGAAATCGGCATGGCGTATTGCTTTTTTCTCCCCAGTGCTGGAGCGGTGACGCCCGATGACAAGCAGTGACCGGCAGACGACGGCCAGCGATGGCCCTGGATCAGACGATAGCCTGCACCGTCTGACGGGGCTGACGCTGGAGCAGGCGCGCTTACTTCCCGAGCGGTCCGCCGCGGAGGTTGCCGGTCTGATAGCGCGCCGCGTCGGTCTTGACGCCGCCCTTCAGGTGCTCGATGCGTTGCGCAGTGGGGAGGAGCGGCTGACGCTGGCCGCGCTGCAGGTCGAGCTACTGATCGACGCCGGGCGCTACGGCGAGGCCGTCGCGGTGGCGCGAGCCTGCCTGGAGCGCCGAGAATCGCTCTCCGTGCGCGGGCATCTGGTGCGCGCCCTGCTCAACGAGGGCGCCCTCGACGAGGCCGCGGACATCGTGGCCATGCTGCTCGACGCGGAGCCGGAGCGCGTCACCTCGTTGCAGTCCGCCGGCCTCGTCGCCCTCAAGCAGCGCGACCTCGCCGCCGCGACGGCGCACTTCGAGCGGCTGCTGGAGCTTCACCCCGATAGCCCCACGGGCCTACGCGGCCTCGCTCGCATCGCGCAGGCCGCGGGAGACGCCGACAGGGCGCTGCGGCTGGCCGTGCAGGCGATGGATCATTACGGCGATCAGCGCGTCCCGGCCGATCTTGCGCGTGAGGTCGCGCGCTATGCCGGCCGCGTCGCCGACCCCACGCGGTCCACGGAGGCGCGACAGCGCGCCGAACGGGTCCAGGCCGTGCACGAGGCGGCGCTGGCCGAACGCGAGGCCAGCCTGCCGGTCAGGTTGGCCGAGTGGTTGGCGACCGGCAGGGCGCGCGGCGCACACGGCGACGAGACGGCCCAGCCCGAGCGACCTGAGCGGCGCGAGCGGCGCGAGCGGCGCACACGGCACGGGACAGCGCGGCGCGAGGCCGATGTCCTGCCGCCCATCGAGGAGGCCTCCGCGCTGCCCGCGGCCCCACCGCCCGATCCCGCCGCGCACGAGGGGTTGGTCGCGGCGCTGCGCGAGGTCTTCGGCTACGATGCGTTTCGGCCGGGTCAAGAGGAGACCGTCGCGGCGGTGCTGGCCGGGCACGACACGCTGGCCGTGATGCCCACGGGCGCGGGCAAGTCGCTGTGCTATCAGCTGCCCGCCTTCCTGCGCGAGGGCGTCACCCTGGTCATCTCGCCACTGATCGCGCTGATGAAGGACCAGGTCGAGTCGCTGCCGCCGGCGCTACTGGCCCAGACGACGCTGGTCAACAGCACCCTGGAGAGCAAAGAGTTGGGCCTGCGGTTGGGCGAGATCGCGGCGGGGCGCTACCGCCTGGTCTATGCCGCGCCGGAGCGCCTGCGCCAGCGGCCTTTCGTGCACGCGCTGGCGCGGGCCGGCGTGCGGCAGGTGGTGATCGACGAGGCGCACTGTCTGAGCATGTGGGGCCACGATTTCCGGCCCGACTACCTGTTCGTGCGCCGGGTGCTGCGGGATCTGGGCGAGCCGCGGGTGCTGGCCATGACCGCCACGGCAACCCCAGCCATGATGACCGAGATCGCGGCCAGCCTCGACCGCGCGCTGTGCGTGGTCAACACCGGCGTGCTGCGCGACAACCTGTTCCTGATCGCGCAGGCGGCGGACACGGAGGAGCACAAGCTGCGCCTGCTGCTGCCGTTCGTGCAGCGGCAGCAGCGCCACGGGTCGGGCATCGTCTACGTCAACAGCCGCGACCACGCCGAGAAGTTGGAGCGCGACCTGCGCCGGGCCAGGGTCGATGCGCGGGCCTACCATGCCGGCATGCCCCTCACCGCGCGCGACGCCCTGCAGAACCACTTCATGAACGGTGAGGTGCGCGTGATGGTCGCCACGGTGGCCTTCGGCATGGGCGTGGACAAGGCCGACATCCGCTTCATTGCCCACTACAATCCCCCGCGCTCGCTCGAAGCCTACTCGCAGGAGTCCGGCCGCGCCGGTCGCGACGGCAAGCCGGCCGTCTGCCTGCTGCTGCACACGCGCGGCGACCGCAGCAACCTCAAGAAGTGGAGCCGCGAGCAGGCGGTGGATAAGGACGGTTTGCGCGCGGTGTACCGCTCCTTGCGCGGCCTGCTCGGGCACGGCGGCAACGGCAGCGGTATCGACGGGACAGGTCTGGTCGACGCCGTGGAGTTGCGCGACCGGCTGAGCTACGAGGGGCAGTCCGAGGTCGACCTGCGTGTGGCCATCAGCATCCTGGAGAATGCCGGCCTGCTGCGGCGCGGACCTGATGTGCCGCGCGGGGCGACCATCACCCTATTACGCGACTCCGGACCCGGCCCCAGTTCCAACCTGAGCCTCGGTCCCGACCCCGGTCCGCACCCTGATCCTGATCCCGACCCTAGCTTTGGCCCGACCGCCACCGGCGCCCTTGAGCCCGACTCAATGGAGCCGGGGGCGCCTGGTGACGGCGCGTTGTGGGACCGTTTCGCGCACCAGGCGCGGCTCGACCCCCATGCCGTGGCTGGCAGCAGCAACGGCAGCGGGGGACCGGCGCGGCCCGGCGCGTCGGCTCCGATCGACCTTGTCGTGGTGGCCCGCGAGCTGGGCATGGATGCCGTCGCGCTGGAGGACCAGCTCCTCACCTGGCAGGACGAGCGGCGGCTGGTCTACCGTCCCGTCGGCCGCGACATGCTGATCGAGCTGCTGCCGCCGCCATCGGACACGGCCGGGCGCATGGACGCTATCCTCGACGGCATGGCCGAGCGCAACGAGCGGCGACTGCGCGTGCTCTCCGCCTACCTGGACACGGGCCACTGCCGTCACGCCTTTATCGCGCGCCACTTCGGGCACGACGAGCCGGAGGGGTGCCGTCGCTGCAACGTGTGCCGGCCCATCACCCTGGAGGAGTGGCGCCCGGCCGAGGGCGAGCGCATCGACGACCCGGCCGAGGCGGTGCGCCGCCTGGTGGCGCGCTGCCCGCTCGATTATGGCCGCAGCGGCGTGGTCGAGGTTCTGCAGGGCGCGGTGACGCGACGCATGCACGCCGAGCGGGCAGGCAGCCTTTTCGGCTCGCTGGCCCACCTCTCCAAGGGCGCCATCACGCGGGTCGTCGACGACCTCCTGGCCCAGGGCGAGTTGGTCACCGAGGTGCGCGACGATTTCGCGGTGTTGCGGAGTAGGCAGTAGGCAGTTGCCAGTTGCCAGTTGCCAGTTGCCAGTTGCCAGTTGCCAGTAGCCAGTAGCCAGTAGCCAGTAGCCAGTAGACGATAGGCGGTAGATCAGCAACGCGATACACTCCTAACTGACGACCAGTCGCCGATGACTGGCAACTGACAACTGACAACTGACAACTGACAACTGACAACTGACAACTGACAACTGGAAACTATCGTGAACATCATCATCGTGGGCTGCGGGCGCGTCGGGGCGCTGCTGGCCCGGAACCTGGATGCGAAGGGACACCGCGTCACCGTGGTGGACCAGGAGCAGACGGCGCTCAACCGCTTGCCGCCGGACTTCCATGGAGAGACCCTGCTCGGGTCGGGCGCCGACATCGACGTGCAGCGGCGCGCTGGCGTGGAGAGCGCCGACGTTTTCGTGGCCTGCACCCCCGGCGACAACCGCAACATTGCCGCCAGCCAGATTGCGCGCGAGATGTTCCACGTCCCCAAGGTGGTGGCGCGGATCAACGACCCCCTGCGCGTCGAAGTCTTCCGCGAGCTGGGCCTGGAGACGGTCTGCCCTACCCTCGTCGGCGCCGAATTAGTCCGCGAGGCCCTCCTGGGGAAGTGACGAGTGACGAGTGACGGGTAGCTACCTGAGTGTTGCGCACATAGGCGAATGGTGAACGGGTTCGGTCAGGCGCCGACTCAGCGTGCAGGCGGCTCCGCGAGGGCCAGTAGTTGCCGGTCGAGCGCGATCAGGTAGTCGCGACCGTAGGAGTGGTTCTCCAGCGTGACGGTCACGTTCTCGGGCAGATCCTGGGCGATCTCGCGGCTGCACGACCCCGCGGCCAGCGCAATGGAGGCGACCGTGTCGACATCGCCCGTAAAGTTGATGCACATCTTGAGCAACTCACCCATGCTGTCGCAGCGCATCAGCGCCGTCACGGCAGCGTGCGCACTCATCACACCCTTGGACCCAACCTTGCCGCGCCAGGGTTTCGTCCACTCACCGGGGACGTGCCGCGCCAGAAAGTCCCCTAACAGGGCTTTCGGACCCAGGTCGTAGAGCAGGTAGTGCGCGGAGAGGGCGACGGCGACGGCCGCGTTCACGCCGTTGGCCGTGTCGTGCGTGATCCTGGCCTGTAGAGTGCAACGCGCGATGACCTCTGAGACGGTAGGCAGCACCCCGATGGGCGCCGCACGCATGGCCGCGCCGCTCTTATCGCTGTCTGGGTGGATGCGGGCTAGAAACGCGCGCCCGTCGGGCACGTCCTGGAGGAACTCGTAGAAGCGGCCGGCGTAGCCCTCGCGCGGGTCGCGCTTGAACGCGGCCACGAAGTGCTTCGCCAGCAGTTCACGCGACCACGGCTCTCTGGAGACCAGAGCCTCGGCCACCGCGATGCTCATCTGCGTATCGTCGGTGTAGCAGCCGGGCAGGATAGCGTGCCACGGATGTTTGACGTAGTGCGTCAGGTCGTTATACTGTGCGATCGTCGCGGCATCGACGTACTCGAAGCCCGCCCCGTAGGCGTCGCCCACGGCCAACTGGAGCAGCATGCGTCTCCCCCTTGGCTCATAGTAACAAAAGAGCCTTTCCCCCCTTGGCTCATAGTAACAAAAGAGCCTTTATCGTGTGATACCTATTGGTGATTGCCATGCGCAACCGATGTCGTGTAGAGTGTGGCGGCAACGACGTGCCCGTCGTGTTAGTGTCAGCAGTGTACCTTGCCTGTTTCGGTCGGCCTCGCTGCTGCCCGGGGAACACCCGCCTCCATCGCGTAAGCGGATAGAGAAGGGAGTCTGATAGGTCCATGACCCGATCATACATCGCAGGCCCGAGGCCGCCGATGGAAGCGCTGCGCACGCCATCCCAACGTGTGTTCGGCCGGCGCCGCGAGGGCGCGCGCCGGCGTCAGGCGCGGTCGCTGCGCTATCGGCTCATCGCGGGGCTGATCAAGCTCGTCGTGGTCCCCTTGCTGGTACTCTTGCTGGCGGGTAGCTGGGAGGCGGCTGATCTGGGGCTGCATCCGCCGCGATTCGATACGCACCATACCCTGCGCGACTTTCCCGCGCTCGGCGCCATGGAGCAAGATGTTTCTTTCCCCAGTCGCGCCGGCCACGTGCGGTTGGTGGGTCGCTTCTTCCCCGGCCGCGGCCGCGCCACTATTATCCTCTCGCACGGCTTCGGCCCCGACCAGGACCAGATGCTGCCCTGGGCGGATTTCCTGCACCGCGCGGGCTATAGCGTGCTTACCTTCGACATGCGGGCGCGCGGCGGCAGTGGCGGCGCGGCCGTGACTCTCGGCGCATTGGAACCCTACGACCTGCTGGGCGCGGTCGATTATGTCGCCTCGCGCCACGACGTCGACCGCAGGCGCATCGGCGCGCTCGGCCTCTCGCTCGGCGCGGCCGTTACCATCATGGCCGCGGCACAGGACAGTCGCATCCGCGCCGTCGTCGACGACAGCAGCTTCGCCGACGCGCAGAGCGCCATCGGCAGCGCCTTCGGGGCCTTCACCCACCTGCCCTCCATGCCCTTCGCCCTGCCGACCGTGGCCATCGCCGAGTGGCGCGCCGGGGTCAGCCTGGCGGCGGTGCGGCCGGTCGCCGTGGTCGGCCGGATCAGTCCGCGGCCGATCCTGATCATCCACGGACTGGCCGACACCTTCATCCCCCCAATCAACAGCCAGCGCATCTATGCCGCGGCGGGCCGGCCCAAAGCCGTCTGGTGGGTACCGGGGGCGGGACACACCGGCGCCTACGCCGTCGAGCGCGCCGTCTACGAGCGCCGCGTGGCCGCCTTCTTCCGTCGCGCTCTCAGGTAGCCCTCGCGTTGCGGTACCGTCTGTGAATACTCACGTGCACGGCCGTCGTGGAGATAGATTTGGGAGTGCCCGCGCTCCCAGGCCGAGAACGCACAGACCGTGACACGTTGCAGGTGTTGATGGGCGCAAACGGCGATTGCAGCGATTGCCCTGTACACTGAAAGATAGAAGCGAAACTTGCCTTGACCTGGCTCAACGCGCCCCGTTGTACCCGCCGGAGACGACCCCATCGTGTTGCTGGAACGCCTGACCCTGGACCACTACCGCAACTATACGCGCCTGGACGCCTGCTTCGCGGAGGGCGTGGTCGTGTTGCGAGGCGCCAACGCTCAGGGCAAGACCAACTTGCTGGAGGCGATCTACCTGCTGGCGACAACCAAATCGGCGCGCACGCGCTCCGATGCCGATCTGATCACCTGGGGTCCGCCCGATCCTTTCTCGCCGACGGCGTTCGCCCGCGTCACCGCGCACGTCGCCCGCTCACGCGGCCCCATCGACGTGGAGATCGTGGTGCAAGACACCGGCGACGGCCAGACAGCGGGCCAGGGTCCGGCGCCGCGCCTGGCGCCTGGCGCGGCAGGGCAGACCGCCCGCAAGCGATTCAAGCTCAACGGCGTGCCGCGCCGCGCCGGCGAGGTGTTGGGGCAGGTCAACGCCGTGCTCTTCGCGCCCACCGACGTGGACATCGTGGCTGGCTCGCCCTCGTTGCGGCGGCGCTTCCTCGACGTCACGCTGTGCCAGGTGCATCCGTCCTACGTACGGGCGCTGCAGGAGTACAACAAGACCCTGCTGCAGCGCAACAGCCTGCTGCGCCAGATTCGCGACCGCCAGCAACCGCCCGAGACGCTCGACTTCTGGAGCGGGCGCCTGGTCGAGAACGGCGCGGTGCTGGTGGCGCAGCGCGCCGAGGCGGTGGCCTACCTGGCGGCGCAGGCCGGCGAGATGCACGAGCGCGTCAGCGGCGGACGCGAGCGGCTGGAGGTGCGCTACCATAGCTCGATCCCCTTGGAAGGCGGCGCCGCGGTGGGGGTGCGCGGCGCCTTCGAGGCGGAGTTGGCGGCGCAGCGCGCGCGCGAGCTCAGCGCGGGCGTCTCGCTGGTGGGACCGCACCGCGACGACCTGGGCTTTGCCGTGGGCGGGACCGACATGACGCAGTTCGGCTCGCGCGGCCAGCAACGCTCGGTCGCCCTGGCCATCAAGCTGGCCGAGCTAGCCTATATCCACCGCGAAGCCGGCGAGTGGCCCATCCTCTTGCTCGACGACGCCACCTCGGAGCTCGACGCCCTGCGCCGCGCCGCGGTACTCGAACTGGCGCGCGAGCACCCCCAGGTGTTCCTGACCACGGCCGAGCCTGGCCACCTCAGCGGGCTCGACGCGGCCTCGCCGCAGGTCTGGCAAGTTGAGGAAGGGCATCTCCGCCCGGCATAGCAGCCGTTGCAGGGCATCTCCGTCTGGCACGCAGAGGCCTTGTAGGGCAGGGTCATTGCGCCGGGATCGGCAACGTCCCGACAAACGCGTAGAGTAGCTCTCGCGCTTCATCGAAAGGGACGAACAGAAGGCGCGTCGTCTCCGCCAATGCTGCATAATCCTGACGTGCCCGATCCATAATCTCGGGCGCGTGGAATGCAGCCCGCGAGACAGGGACATCACGCGCCGCGGCCTTACGCTGTAAGAACTCGGCGACGCGGGCGCCGTCGAGAGGCGCGCCCACTCGTAGAATCACCGCGATGTCCAGCAAGTCCTGGCGACGCGTGCGATTGCGTATCGGCTGCTGCAAAAGCGCACGTAACTTTTCCGCGACGATATCCTCGCGCGTGCTGACACGCAAATACAGCCCGCCCTCTGTACCGGCGATGTCGATGCGCTCGTCCGCACAGATCGGCTCGTTGATACTGATCTCGACCTTCACAAACTGTGATCCAGGAAACTTGGGATTTCTTTCCATGCGGCTGCGCAAGGAGCTTTGATCCGGGAGGGCGTATGCGATCTGGAGGCGATAGGTGACGAAGGTTTTGTCAGTTCCAGGTGGTTCCTGCTTGATAGCCGCAAGGCGGCAGAGGACGCCGAAGATAGGATCAGCGGTGGCGAGAGCCGGTACAAAGAGGCTTCTGAGGCGGTCGATCTCCGCGCTAAGGTTATCGACGACGAGGTCGGCGGAGAAGTCCAGGTCTTGCGTGCTGCGGTTAGGTTGCCAGACGAAATCGAGGGCGTTACCGCCTTTGAGCACTAGGAATCCGCGTAGCGTTCGAGATGCTGCCACAACATGGAGCACGACGTACTGAGCGAAGTGCGTACGCGCCTGCATCGCCGGCATGTTGTTCTCGTTTGCCCACTCCTGGAGCTTCACGAAGGATGTGGGGTAGTAAAACGTCATCCAACATTCTCGGTCAGAACGGAGATCGGCGCATTAATCGATAAGTTCCATCGCTCACTGTACGTGGTACCGTCATACGGCGCTGTGGCGAGCAGGCGACTCGATCCTCCGCGCTGTGCATGGGTCCGCCATGCTTCGACTGACGGGTGGGTAAGGTCGAGTTGGTCCAGGATAAAACCAACGCGTTGACGCAGTACGCCGACGTTGAACTGTTCGACAGCGGATACTAACGCGTCGAGGTTGAGGCTATCGCGCGCGCGCGCCCAGCCATGGAGCACGTTGTCGAAGCCGCCACACAGATCGGGCGCCTGCAACCCATCGACCAGGGTACGCTCCGGCGTCGTGACGCGCACGGGGTATCCGCTGGGCCGGTAATCCTGGACGCCGAAGTAGCGATCTGGTGTGACGCGTACCCAACGCATGCGCTGACCTACAATAATATCCGGTCGCCGGCCGATGACAAGCGTCAGTCCCTCCCAATCTTCTGATGCCGTACCAACAGGAAGAACGCCCGCGGTTTGGTAAGGAAGGAACATTGCCGTAAGCACCTGTGGGAGATCATCCGTTAGGCGGTGGTACACCAGAGCCGACAAGTGGCTGATTGTCGCATAGGGGTTGACTTCCATCAAGACTTCGTCCTCATGTGGGGGCCCTGTCCTGGCATACGGCACCGTCACAGCGTAAGTGTAGTGCAGTTTAGGAAGCGGCGTGATCTCACCACGAGCCACCATCTGGCGCAGCAGAGGATAGATGTCGGCAACATCATCGGGCATTGTAGACCAACGCCGTTCGTCTGGAGATACATCGATCGTAGCTTGGCGTAGCAGCAATAACGCGCGCCAGTCGGAAACGACCCGACGGCGTTGGGTGGCCAGACGTTCCAGAATAGCTGTTGCCGCAGTAGTTTTGACGAGCAATATGTACCTCCTACGGTATACGCCGCGTCCTTAGGACGCGGCGTATACCGTAGGATACACAGTTATCGTCAATCTGTCAAGAATTATCGCCAAGTGTCACATCGCTTACTCCTCGTCTAAGCGAACCTTATGTAGTGCAGGAGTAACTTGCCGATGGGCAAGAGCCTTCGTCGGTCCTCACAAATGCAACGATGCAAGCAGGCCGGTGGCGTGTTACAATGCGCAGGATGCCGCCCACGACGCGGCAGACAATCTTGCCTGTTGAGAGAAGCCGGATACCCTGCCTGTGCCTGACACCCGCCGCTCCCTACCCCTATCAGCCCTGCTCCCGGCCCTGCCGGGCGTCCAGGTGGTTGGGCCGCCGCTCGACGGGCTCGCCATTAGCGGTCTGGCCTACGACTCGCGCCGCGTCCGGCCGGGCGACCTGTTCGTGGCCCTGCCCGGCCTGCATGTCGACGGCATGCGCTTCGTCCCCGCTGCCATCGACCGTGGCGCGGTGGCCGTGTTATGTCAACAAGAGCCGCTCCAGGAGCAGGAGACGCATGTCCCGCACTTGGTCGTGCCCGACGCGCGCGCGGCCATGGCCGACGCCGCGGCCGCCTACTTCGGCCACCCCTCCGACCGCCTGCATCTGGTCGGCGTGACCGGAACCGATGGCAAGACGACGACCGGCTTCCTGCTGCACGCCCTCTTACAGGGCACGGGGCGCCCGGCGGGGCTGATCGGCACGGTCGGCTTCCGCGTCGGCGACCGCGCCATCGAGAATCAACTGCACCAGACAACGCCCGAGTCGCCCGATGTGCAGGAGTTGCTGGCCGCGATGGTGGAGGCGGACCTGGAGTACGCCGTGCTCGAGACGTCCAGCCATGCCCTGATGCTCGACCGCGTGCGCGGCTGCCGCTTCGACAGCGCCATCCTGACCAATATCACGTCCGACCACCTGGACTTCCACGGCACGCTGGAGAACTACCGCGCCGCCAAAGCGCGCCTGTTCGCGGGCCTCGGCGGCGATCCGCCCCGAGCGGTGGCGCCCATCGCCATCCTCAACCGCGACGACGCGAGCTACGATGCAATGGCGGCGGCGAGCGCGGCGCCGGTGCTCTCGTATGGCCGTCACCCCGACGCCGACGTGCGGGCCACGGACGTCGTCATCGGGGCGTCCGGCATCCGTTTCCGCGCGGTCACGCCGGCCGGCGTCGTGGAGCTACACAGCCCTCTGACGGGCGACTTCAACGTCTCCAACCTGCTTGCCGCCCTTGGCTTTGCCGTGGCCCGTTCGATCCCCCTGGACGCGGCCGGGCGCGCCCTGGGATCGCTCGGGGGCGTGCCCGGCCGCATGCAGCGCGTCGAGGCAGGGCAGCCCTTCGCCGTGGTGATCGACTTCGCGCACACGCCGGACGCGCTGGCCAAGGCGCTCGATACGCTACGCGCGGTCACGCCGCCGCCCGGCCGCCTCATCGCCGTCTTCGGCGCGCCCGGCGAGCGCGACCGCGGCAAGCGCCCCGTGATGGGCCGCGTCGCCGCCGAGCGCTGCGACCTGGTGGTGCTGGCCGACGACGATCCGCGCGGCGAAGACCGGCACGCCATTATCGAACAGATCGCCGCGGGCGCGCGCGCCGCCGGTCTGCGCGAGGGCCGGACGTTGCTGCTGCGCCCCGACCGGCGCGACGCCATCGCCACGGCTATAGGCGCGGCGCGGCCCGGCGACACCGTGCTGCTGGCGGGCAAAGGCCACGAACAGTCGATCACGAGCGGCGATGTCGTCCAGGTCTGGGACGAAGAGTCCGCCGCGCGCGCGGCCATCGCCGCGCTGAAGGGAGAACAATGACCGTGACCACGAGCCAACCGACCGCCGTCCGCGCCACCCTGATCTACAACCCTACCGCCGGCCAGCATGGTCCTGCCGAGGGCAAAGGCGAGATCGACCCACGCATCACCGCGGCGCTTAGTCAGTTCCGCGCCGACGGCTGGCAGGTCGGAACCGAGCAGACGACCGGGCCGGGCGCGGCCACGACGCTGGCCCGCGAGGCCGCTGCACGCGGCGACGACGTGCTGGTGGTGGCGGGAGGCGACGGCACCGTCAACGAGGCCGTGCAGGGACTGGTCGGCAGCGCGACCGCACTGGCCGTGATCCCGCTTGGCACGGTCAACCTCTGGGCCTACGAGTTGGGCCTGCCGTCGCAGGCGGCCGCGGCGGCGCGGGCCCTGATCGCGGGAACCCGGCGCGCGGTCGACGTGGGCCGCGCTGGCGACCGCTACTTCCTGCTGATGGCCGGGCTGGGCTTCGACGCCGCCGTGACCGGCGCGGTCGACCTGAAGCTCAAGCAGTCCGTAGGCCGCCTGGCCTACGCCCTCGCGGCGGCGCGGCTTGCGCCCGGCTACCGGGGGGCGGCCGTGACCATGGAGCTCGACGACGAGACGGTGCGCTGCCGCGCCCTGATGATCGTGGCGGGCAACACGCGCCACTATGCCGGCGACTACCAGCTCACCCCCCATGCCCTGGTAGACGACGGGTTGCTCGACGTGGTGGTGTTCCCCGGGGAGCGGCTGTGGCAGCAAGTCCCCGCGGCGCTGGCCGTTCTGCTGCGCCGGCCCCTGGAGCGCCACGGCGCCCGCTACTATCGCGCGCGCCGTGTGCATATCACCGTCGACAGCCCCGCGTCGGGCAAGACACCTCTGCCCCTGCAAATCGACGGCGACGCCGCGGGCACGGGCGCGCCGATTGAGATCGCCGTCGTCCCCGGCGCGCTACGCGTCGTCGTCCCGCGACGCATACGCACGCCGCTGTTCAGCCATCCGCGGTGAGGGTAAGGCCGGACACAGGTCGTAGGCCGCGCGATGTGCTACCATAGCGAATGTGCGACATTCATTTTGCAGCGGTGACGGTTGCGCCGGAAGGGCGTCGCGCCTGGTCCGCGCCCTGCTCGCGGTTGCGCTGGGCTCTCCAGGCTTGGCGCTGGCCGGCTGCGGCGGTTCCCCTCCCGCTCCCACCGGTCAAGCGGCGCCGCGGGCCGCCAGCGCCGCCATACCACGCGGCGGCGGCGGTACGAGTCGGCACGGCGTCAATGGCGTCGCCGCCGTGGTGGGCGGTGAGCGGATCCCGCTGTGGGAGTACAATGCTCTGCTGACCATCAACGTGGGCGGCACGGGCGGCGCATCGGGCGCGGCCCTGGCACAGGCTAAAGCCCGCACCGTCGATCAGATCGTGGACGAGGCGTTGCTCAACACGTATGCCGAGACGCACGGCTGGGCCGTCTCGAGCGCGACCGTCGCCGCGCGCCTCCAGGCCTACCAGTTGCAGAGCGGATCGGGATTCGCGCGCTCGTTGGCCCATCTTGGCGTCGACCGAGCGCAATTCGAACGCATGATCGCCCGCAACCTCAATGCCCAGACGGTAACGGCCCATGTCATCTCCGGGATTGCCGCGCCATCGGCGCAGGTGCAGGTGTTACAGGTAGTCGTCGCGTCGCTGGCCGACGCCAGGCGGATGCGAGCGTCGTTGCTGCGGGGCGCCGACGCCGCGCTGCTCTCCGTGCGCGACAGCACCGATCCCGTCGTGCGGCGCCTGGCCGGCCAGATCCCGCCCCTGACGCGCGACCAGGGCAACCGTATTTTTGGGCCGGGCTGGAGCACGGTCGCTTTTGCCCTGCAGCCGGGCCAGGTCAGCCAACCGGTGCGGCTGAGCGACGGATGGGGTATCATCGAGGTCGTACAGCGGCGCCCCCCGCAAGCACTGGTGGAGCGGACGTTCGGCCGCTTCGTCGCTCGGCTGCGTCAGGCCGTCAAGATCGAGGTATATGTCTGATGTCCGAGTCCACGCCCACCACAGATACGGCCGCTACGGCCGCTGTCCCCGCGGCGCCTACCATCACCATTGTCGGATTGGGGCCGGGCACGCGCCGCCTGCTCACCGTCGAGGCCCTGGAAACCCTGCGCCAGGCGCGGCATATCTTCTTCGAGCTCGCCGCCTACAACTCCCCCGCATGGCGCGACCTGGCAACAGGGGATGAGTTGCGCCCCGACGCATCCACGTGGCTGCTTGACGGCAACGCCGACAACATCGTGACGCAAATCCTCGATGATGGGCTAGAAACTGTCAGAGAGCTTGCCGCCGCCGAGGCCGAGGAGAAGGCGCCGTGGTCGCTCGGCGCCGAGGCGGGGGATCGGCAAGCGCCGCCCGCTACCGTCGAGGACCCCTACGATCGTGCGCTTGTCTACCCCGTGCTGGGACATCCGCTCGCGGGAAATCCGGTCGTTCCGCTGTTGCTACGCGCCGCTGGCGAGCGTGGGATTGCGGTCCGACTCGTCGCGGGTCTTGGCGTGCATGATGCCATGTACAGGACGCAGGTTGCCCAATCCGGCGCCGTACAAAGCAGCCTCCAGGTTGTGCCGTCGAGTCGAGCCGCGAGCTTCGCCGGTACGGCGACGGCGGACCAGGGGTTATCGGGGCTCTGGACCGACGCATCGGCGCGCCTACTCAACGCCCAGGCGCCGCTCATAGTCGAGGGAGCGGTCGATGAGGAGAGCCTGAGGCGCATCGTTGCCTGGCTGTCCTCACGTTATCCAGCGGACCATGACGTCTCGCTGCTGCGCTATGGCTATGACCTGGACTCCACGGGCCTCGGGGTCGAGACAAGACCGCTTGCCACTATCGGTGAGGCGGAGGGTACGTATCGCGATGTTGTCGGCCTGTACGTGCCGCCCCTGGCCCCGCTCGACGACGCACGCGCGCCCAACACGCTGGGCTACATCACGGCGCGGTTGCGCGCCCCACGGGGATGCCCGTGGGATCGAGAGCAGACCCACGCCTCGCTGACCCCCTATATGATCGAGGAAGCGTACGAGGCCGTCGACGCCATCGAGCGCGACGACGCCGTCGACATGGTCGAGGAGTTGGGCGACGTGCTGCTGCAAGTGGTGCTGCACAGCCAGCTGGCCGAGGAGGCCGGCCGCTTCAGCCTGGCCGACGTGGCGGAAGAGGTCAACCGCAAGCTGGTGCGCCGCCACCCCCACGTGTTCGGCGACGTCGCGGTCAGCGGATCGAGCGAGGTGCTGCGCAACTGGGAGCAGATCAAGCGCGTGGAAAAAGGTGAGCGGCGCGCGTCCGTGCTGGACGGTATCCCACCGGCCCTACCGGCGCTGCTGTTGGCGCAGACGGTGGGCCGCAAGGCCGCCAAGGTGGGCTTCGACTGGCCCGATGCGGCTGGCGCGCTGGACAAGGTGCGCGAAGAGATCGACGAGGTAAAAGCGGCCGCAACCGACGAGGAGCGGCGCGAGGAGGTGGGCGACCTCTTTTTCGCGCTGACCTCGGTCTGCCGCCACCTGGACGTCGACGCCGAGGACGCCCTGCGGGCGGCGGTACGCAAGTTCTCCGGCCGCTTCCGCCGCGTCGAGGCCGACGCCCAGGCGCGCCAACTCGACCTCACCACCCTGAGCGTCCCCGAGCTCGACGTCCTCTGGGACGCCGCCAAAGCCGAAGAATAGCGACCGGGAGCGCGGGCGGCTCGCCCGCTGGTGGTGCGGACACCGGGAGCGCGGGCGGCTCGCCCGCTGGTGGTGCGGACACTGGGAGCGCGGGCGGCCCGCCCGCTGGTGGTGCGGGTCGAGATAATCGCTAAGCATGTGCTCAGAAATCTGGCACGGTTTTGTTAGGCGTGATTCGCCCGAGAAACTGTGCCGAACTTATGGTCAGGTGCTTAGCACCGACCGATGCGGGCGCGACCGTGAGCGGGCGGGCCGCCCGCGCTCCCAGTAGGGTCCCGACATCGAGCGGTGCGGTCGCGACCGTAAGCGGGCGAGCCGCCCGCGCTCCCAGTGGGGTGTTACCAATGGCGCAAGAACACGGGATCGAGAAGGTACACGAGCCGAGGGGCTGGCATTCGCGCGGTTATCTGCCGCACTTCGATGGCGGCAATGTTCCACAATTAGTCACGTTCCGACTCGCGGACTCTTTCCCACAAGAGCGTCTCTTACTGTGGCAGGACGAACTTGCACGTCTATCAGATCAGGCAGCAAACCGCGAACGAATGAAGCGCATTGAGGAGTACCTGGATACAGGTGCGGGTAACGCCTATCTTCGCGACGCGCGGATCGCGCGGATCGCTCGCATCGTCGAGCAAAACATGCTCTACTTTGATAACGACCGCTACCGCATTCATGCCTGGGGAGTCATGCCAAACCATATCCACGTGCTGCTCACCCCATTCGGCGAGTACAGCTTGTCGAGCATTGTTCACTCGTGGAAATCGTTCACCGCCAAGGCTGCCAACCGTATCCTGCAACGGACCGGTGAGTTCTGGCAACCGGACTATTTTGACCGGTACATCCGCGATGAGCGGCACTTCGCCGCTGCCGTTGCCTATGTCGAAGGCAATCCAACGCGAGCGGGGTTGTGCAAGAGTAACGACGAATGGCCGTTCAGCAGCGCACGCTTCTCCCACGAGTAAGTCGTGCCTCGACAATAGCGTGGCTCGCACTGGAGTATTCCGTCCGCTGGCTGTGCAAGAGAGCGGGGCTGCGCCTACTGGGAGCGCGGGCGGCCCGCCCGCTGATGTCTGCAACCGCACGGCTAGGTGTTGGAGACACACTGGGAGCGCGGGCGGCCCGCCCGCTGGGTCAGCAGCCAGGACGATCAGGTAAACCGAGTCATGCGGTCGCGACTGTAAGCGGGCGGGCCGCCCGCGCTCCCAGTATTCGTCGTTTCCCCCGAACGTGTAAGCTGCAACGCCTGCGGGCGGCCCGCCCGCGCTCCCAGTAGCCGCAAACAAAAAAGGAGCCTCAAGGGCGTTTCCGCGCCGAAGACTCCTTCGTATTGGCTGGGGGACAGGGATTCGAACCCCGGTTGACTGATCCAGAGTCAGCTGTCCTACCGCTAGACGATCCCCCACCGACTACCAGGATTACTATACCGTACCCATCGTGACGGCGCAAGGAACCACGAGTTTACTTTCTGGCACCCGGCACCCGGCACCCGGCACCCGGCACCCGGCACCCGGCACCCGGCACCCGGCAACTGGCAACTGGCAACTGGCAACTGGCAACTGGCAACTGGCAACTGGCAACTGGCAACTGGCAACTG
>JAABUQ010004645.1_pt1 | contig 23157 bp, 33 predicted proteins | sample 5560001 | NCBI WGS metagenome assembly JAABUQ01 (sample SAMN10711888, study PRJNA513371) | rock metagenome | isolation source: Antarctica rocks | place: Antarctica: Victoria Land, Finger Mt nord | collected 2015-12-18 | reverse complement strand
CGCCGTCGACCACGATCGTCTGGCCGGTCATGAAGGTCGACGCGGGCGACGCCAGGAACACCGCCGCACCCGCGATCTCGTCGGGCTGTCCAACGCGTCCCATCGGGGTCGGGTCGATCATCCGTTTGACGATTTCGGGATTGTCCCACAGCGCGCGCGCGAACTCGGTTTTTACAACCCCGGGCGCAATGCAGTTCACCCGCACGCCCGAGCGGCCGAACTCGACCGCCAGATTGCGCGCGAGCTGGAAATCGGCGGCCTTCGACACATTGTAAGCGCCGATGAACGCGTCGCCCTTCAACCCGCCGATCGAGCTGACGAGGATGATCGAACCTTGCCGTCGCTCTTGCATCGCGGGCGCGACCATGTGGATCAGCCAATGGTTCGAGACGATGTTGTTATGCAGCGTCTTGATGAACTGCTCGTCGCTAATCCCCGCCATTGGCCCGGCATAGGGGTTCGACGCCGCGTTGCAGACCAGGATGTCCACCCGCCCAAAAGCCTCGACCGTCCTGTCGACCAGCGTGCGCAAATCCTCCTTGCGCGCGATGCTGGCGGCGACCGCGATGGCGCGCCCGCCATTCGCACCGTTCGTCCGCGCCGCGTTGATCGCGTCCGCGACCTCTTGGCAGGGTTCCAGGTTGCGCGACGAAATGACGACGTTCGCGCCATGCTCCGCCAGCCGCTCGGCGATCGCGCGACCGATGCCGCGCGACGAGCCGGTGATGATGGCCGTCTGGCCGGTAAGGTCGAAGAGGTTCATCGGCGATATCCCAACGCCCCCGGCCCCTCACCCTGCCGCTAACGCGCCTGTCCCCTCTCCCTCAAGGGGAGAGGGGCAACTACCCTCTCCCCTTGAGGGAGAGGGAAATGCGAGGCTTCAGCCGAGCGAGGGTGAGAGGTCAGCCGCCCTGGATGTTGGTCGCCGCCTGCTTGCCCCGGCGATCGGTTTCCAACTGGAAGCTGATCTTCTGGCCCTCGGCAAGCGTGCCCAAACCCGCGCGTTCGACCGCCGAAATGTGCACGAACGCGTCCTGGCCGCCGTCTTCGCGCGCAACGAAGCCGAAGCCCTTTTGCGCGTTGAAGAACTTGACCGTGCCCTCGTAGCGCTCGGTCGAGGTTTCGCGCGTCATGCCGCCCGCGCCCGCGCCCCCGCCCATGCCGCCGCCTGCAGCGCCACGCGGCGGACCACGATCGCCGCCGCCGCCGCCGGTGATCGGCATCGGCTCGCCGTCAATGACGATGTCGGTCGCGCTGATGCGCCCGTTGCGCTCGGAGAGAGTGAACTCGATCGGCTGACCGTCAGCCAATCCCGTCAAGCCCGCCTGCTCGACCGCGCTAATATGGACGAACACGTCCTCGCCGCCATCGTCACGAACGACGAAGCCAAAGCCCTTCGCCGCGTTGAAGAACTTGACGACGCCCTTGGCAGTGCCGAGATTGTTTGCAGGCGCGAAATTGCGCCGGGGCGCGCCGCCGCCGGCAAAACCGCCGCCGCCCGCGCCGCCGCCACCGTAGCTGCTACCGCCACCGAACCGGTCACCGCCGCCACCGTAGCCGCCGCCACCGCCACTGCGACCACCGCCGCCTCCGCCTCCGCCGTAACCACCGCCGCCACCGCCACCGCCACCGAAGCCGCCGCCGCCCGCGTAGGGATCGAAGCCGCCCCCGTCGCTATCGCCCCGCTTGCCGCCACGTTCGAAATCACGGCCGCCACCACGGCGCCGGTTGTCACCAGTCATCTATCGAAAGTCTTTCTATTAGCATCAACAAAAGCCCGCCAGTTACGCGCGATATCGAACGATACAGAATCGGGATATCTCGCTGTACCCGATTTTTCAAATATGAGCGAGCGGTAAATGCAACCCTGGGCCTCGCTTCCCCGTAGCCCGCTTTCGGTCTAACCCAGCCCCGATGACGGTCCATCTACACGAAGGCGACCTCCCGGTCGGAGCAGTCGGTCCCGGCGACATCGCGGTCGATACCGAGACGATGGGGCTTCACCCCCGCCGCGACCGGCTGTGCCTCGTCCAACTATCGGACGGCGGCCCCGACGAGCACCTCGTCCGCTTCGCACCGGACCAATACGCCGCTCCCAATCTGAAGGCGCTTCTCGCAGATCCCACGCAGGTCAAGCTCTACCACTTTGCGCGCTTCGATCTTGCCGCGATCCGGCTATATTTGGGCGTCACCGCCGCGCCGGCGTATTGCACCAAGACCGCCTCGCGTCTGATCCGCACCTACACCGATCGGCATGGGCTGAAGGAGCTGGTCAAGGAGCTGCTCGGCATCGACTTAAACAAACAGCAGCAATCGAGCGATTGGGGCGCGGATACGCTGACCGATGCGCAGAAGGAATATGCCGCCTCCGACGTCCGCTACCTGCACCGCCTGCGCGACATCCTCGACGTCAAACTCGCTCGCGAGGGCCGCACCGCGCTCGCCCAAGCGTGTTTCGATTTCCTCCCCGCCCGCGCCGAACTCGATCTTGCCGGTTGGCCCGAGATCGACATCTTTGCTCACGTTTGATGCTCGCCCCCTCGATTCCCAGGTCGCGGCCGCAATACACACCGCGCCAGCGCGCGGTCTTGCCCGGCGGCGCGCTGGATCGCTGGATCGTGCCATTGAAACGGCTGCTGCCCTTCATCGCCGTCGTGACGCTTATCGGCGTGCTCGTTCTCACCCTCTCGGCGCGGCAGGAATTTTCCTTCATCGTTTCCAAAGACAAGGTCGCGCGCAGCAGCGAGCGACTGCGCGTCGAACGCGCGGTGTATCGTGGCGCGGATACGAAGGGGCGCCCATTCAGCGTTAGCGCGGGCGAAGCGGTGCAGCGCTCCTCGGCTACGCCGATCGTGGAAATGCGCGATCTGACCGCGAACATGACGCTCGATCGAGGCCCCGCGCACGTCATCGCCAGCGGCGGCCTCTACGACATCGAACATGATCGGCTCACGCTAACCGGTCCGGTAAACGCCGTCCAAGGCGGATATAAGTTGAACACCGGCCAGGTGATGCTCGACATCAAGACCGAACACCTAGTCAGCAACGGTCCCGTCGCGGGCGGCTCGGCGCTGGGCGCGTTCGCCGCGAACCACCTCGAGGCCGATGTCCTAGGCGAGCGCGTTGTCCTCTCGGGCGGCACGCACTTGCACCTCGCGCGGCGCACAGCCAAGTGACGGCAATGCGTGCCGAGTTGGTCCTGCTGCTCGCCGTCCTTGCTATTCCCGCCGTCGCGCAAGGAACTTCGGCGCTGAAGCACCACGATACCAACGCGCCGGTCGATATCGACGCTGGGCGCGCCGAACTGTCGAATAAAGCCAACCACGTCGTGTTCACCGGCGCGGTCAAGATCAAACAGGGCGATCTCAACCTCAATGCCGAGCGGGTGAAGATCTTCTACCAGGCCAAAGGCGATCAGCAGGTTGCTACGCGCATGGACGCGAGCGGCGGCGTCCGCCTCACCTCACCATCCGAAACCGCGACCGGCAACATGGGAGTCTACGACGTCGAACGCCGGCTTGTGACCGTGACGGGCGGCGTCATCCTCACCCAAGGACAATCGGTGCTACGCGGCGAGCGCCTGGCGATCGATCTCGATAGCGGGCGCTCGACGATCGATGGCCGCGGCGGCGCGGAAACACCCGCGCAGGCCGGCCAGCCTTCGGGCCGCGTTACCGGACACTTCGTGGTGCCTGAACGCACACCGGCGCGATGAGGACACTGCGGCTGGCGATCGCCTTCCTGGCGGGAATAGCGTTGACCACCTTCGCCGCCTTGAACTGGACCGACGTTACCGTGCGGCTGTGGACCACGACCCCGATCACGCTGCCGCTACCGCTGGTCATCGCCGCCGCCGTGATCCTCGGCGCGATCCCGGTATGGGTTTGGGGTTCGCTCGGCCATTGGACGCTCAACCGCCGCCTCGATCGCACGCAGCGCGCGCTCGACGTGGCGCACGCGGCATCGCGCAATCCGAACCCCGCAGTACAGCCGGAGGCGTGACCAACCCGCTCTACGTCGCGCTCGACACGCCCGATCTCGCGCGCGCCCGCGCGATCGCGATGGCGATTACGCCGCACGTCGGAGGCCTGAAGCTCGGCCTCGAATTTTTCGTCGCGAACGGCCTGACCGGCGCGCTGGTGCTGGCTGGCACCGGACTGCCGATCTTCCTCGATCTGAAGCTGCACGATATCCCAAACACCGTCGCGGGCGCGATGCGTGCGCTCGCGTCGCTGTCGCCCGCGATCGTCACCGTGCACGCGGCGGGAGGCCACGCGATGATGCGCGCGGCGAAAACCAGCGCGCCGCCGGGGTGCAGGGTGGTTGCGGTAACAGTGCTGACTTCGCTCGACAGCCACGATCTCGCCGAACTCGGCCTCGGTATGAGCCCCGCCGCGCTCGCCATGTCGTACGCCGCGAGCGCACGCGGCGCCGGGCTGGACGGCATCGTCTGCTCGCCGCACGAGGTCCGCGCGATCAAGGCCGCCTGGCCTGACGCGCTCGCCGTCGTGCCCGGTGTTCGTCCCGAAGGCGGCGCGGCGGGCGATCAAAAACGCGCCGCCACTCCGGCCGAGGCGCTGAGCGCGGGCGCGGACATCCTGGTCGTCGGTCGTCCGATCACCAGCGCGTCCGACCCGGCGGCCGCCGCGCGCGCGCTGCTAGGGTGACCCACGTCAAGATCTGCGGCCTGACGACGCCCGAAACGCTTGCCGCCGCCATCGGCGCGGGCGCGAGCCATGTGGGGTTCGTGTTCTTCGCGCCCTCCCCGCGCGATCTCGCGCTCGCGTCCGCGCCCGGTCTTACCGCCCAACTCCCAGCGCGCGTCGAGCGCGTCGGCGTGTTCGTCGATGCCGACGATGGTCTCCTCGATGCTGCCATCGCCGCCGCGCGGCTGACCGTAATCCAGCTTCACGGCCATGAAACCCCCCCGCGTGCTGCCGAAATCAAAGCGCGCCACGGCCTGACCGTTTGGAAAGCCGTGCCCGTCCGCACCGCCGCTGATATCGCCGCGAGCGCCGCCTACCGAGGTACCGCCGACCTGGTTCTGCTCGATGCCAAAGCTCCCGAGGGCGCGGCGATACCCGGTGGCAATGGACTGCGCTTCGATTGGCGAATCCTCGCCGACACGCGCCCGGCGATGCCGTGGGGTTTGTCGGGCGGGCTAGACGCAGCTACGGTCGCCGACGCGATCCGGACGACGGGCGCGCGCCTGGTCGATGTCTCTTCGGGAGTCGAGGATGCGCCCGGCGTCAAGTCGCTCACCAAGATCGCCGCATTCTGCGAGGCCGCGCGAACAGCATGACACCCATATCCTACCGCGCCGGACCCGATTCGCGCGGCCACTTCGGTCAGTTCGGCGGGCGTTACGTCGCCGAGACGCTAATGCCGCTCGTCCTCGACCTGGAGCGCGTTTACGAGGAGGCACGGCGCGATCCGGCGTTCATCGCCGAGTTGGACGATCTGCTGGCGAACTATGTCGGCCGCCCCTCGCCGCTGTATTTCGCTCCGCGCCTTACCGAAGAACTCGGCGGCGCGCGCATCTACCTCAAGCGCGACGAACTCAATCACACCGGCGCGCACAAAATCAACAATTGCGTCGGCCAGATCCTGCTCGCCAAGCGCATGGGCAAGACGCGCATCATCGCCGAGACCGGCGCGGGGCAGCACGGCGTCGCCACCGCCACCGTCGCGGCGCGCTTCGGGCTGCCGTGCGTCATCTTCATGGGCGCGCGCGACATGGCGCGCCAACGGCCGAACGTCTTCCGGATGCGGCTGCTCGGCGCCGAGGTGCGCGCGGTCGAATCCGGCTCGCACACCTTGAAGGACGCGATGAACGAGGCGCTGCGCGACTGGGTCACCAACGTCGACGACAGCTTCTACATCATCGGCACCGCCGCCGGGCCGCACCCTTACCCCGCGATGGTCCGCGACTTCCAATCGGTGATCGGCCGCGAAACCCGCGAGCAGTTGGCCCGCGCCGAGAACGGCCGCCTGCCCGACCTGCTGGTGGCGAGCATCGGCGGCGGCTCGAACGCGATCGGCCTGTTTCACCCGTTCCTCGACGATCCTTCGGTGCGGATGCTGGGAGTGGAAGCGGCGGGCCATGGCCTCGACAAGCAGCACGCCGCCTCGCTCGCGGGTGGTCGCCCCGGCGTGCTCCACGGAAATAAAACCTATCTGCTGCAGGACGCCGACGGCCAGATCGCCGAAGCCCACTCGATCTCGGCGGGCCTGGACTACCCCGGCATCGGCCCCGAACATTCATGGTTGAAGGAAAGCGGCCGCGTCGATTACACCAGCGCCACCGACGCCGAGGCGTTGGACGCCTTCCAACAGCTTTGCCGCCTAGAGGGCATCATCCCCGCGCTCGAACCCGCGCACGCGCTCGCCGCCGTCGCCCGCGTCGCCCCGACCATGCCGCGCGATGCGCTGATCGTCGTCAACCTCTGCGGCCGAGGCGACAAAGACATCTTCACCGTGGCCGATGCGCTTGGGGCGAACATTTGAGCGCGACCCCGAACGAACCCTCTCCCGCGAACGCGGGAGAGGGAGGGGCTGACCGCCTCACCGCTACCTTTGCCCGCGCCGCCGCCGAACACCGTGCCGCGCTCGTCACCTTCGTCACCGCCGGCGACCCCTCCCCCGCGCAATCCCCACCTATCTTGTCGGCGCTCGTCGAAGGCGGGGCGGATATCGTCGAACTGGGGATGCCGTTCTCCGATCCGATGGCGGACGGGCCTTCGATCCAGGCGAGCAGCCTGCGCGCGCTTGGCGAGGGCACGACGCTCGCCACCACGCTCGCCCAAGCTGCCGCGTTCCGCGCCGTGCATCCGGTCACGCCGCTCATCCTCATGGGCTACCTCAATCCGATCATCGCGTACGGCCCCGCGCGCTTCGCCGCAGACGCGCTTGCCGCCGGGGTGGACGGGGTGATCGTCGTCGACCTGCCCCCCGAGGAGGCACCCGATCTCGCGCCGCACCTCGCCCAGCACGGCCTCCATCTGATCCGGCTCGCCACCCCCACCACCGACGCCGCGCGGCTGCCCGCCGTGCTGGCGGGCGCGAGCGGGTTCCTCTATCACGTCTCGGTGGCGGGCATCACAGGCGCTGGCTCGGCGACCGCCGACACCATCGGGCCAGCGGTCGCGCGGCTAAAGGCGGCGACCGATCTCCCGATCGCGGTCGGCTTCGGCATCCGCACCCCCGAGCAAGCCGCCGCCGTCGCGCGCCACGCCGACGCGGTAGTGGTCGGCAGTGCGATCGTCGACACCATCGCGCAAGCGCTCGCCGCCCGCGCGAACGACATCGCCGCGCCGGTGCGCGAACAGGTCGCGGCGCTGGCGGCGGCGATCCGCACGGCGCGCGCGTGAGCTGGCTCACCCGCATCGCGCCGCGCGTCGGGCTCGGCCCCAAGCGCGATACGCCGAACGATCTGTGGATCAAGTGCCCCGATTGCGGGCAGCTCGTGTTCGCGCGCGAATACCGCGACGCACTAAGCGTGTGCCCGCACTGCGACCACCATGGTCGCATCAGCCCCGCTGACCGCTTCGCGCAACTATTCGACAACGGCAGACACAGCCGTATCCACCCGCCAACTCCGCGCGACGATCCGCTCAACTTCCGCGACACCAAACGCTACCCCGAGCGGCTGAAGGCGGCCCGAACCGAAACTGGCGACACCGACGCGCTGCAACTCGCGCGCGGCGCGATCGGCGGAGTCGATACCGTGCTCGGCGCGCAGAACTTCGCCTTCATGGCCGGCTCGATGGGTACCGCCGTCGGCGCGGCGTTCGTCGCGGGGGCGGACTGCGCGCTCAAGCTCCGCGCGCCCTATGTGGTGCTGACCGCGGCGGGCGGCGCGCGGATGCAGGAGGGCACGCTCGCGCTGATGCAGATGCCACGCACCACGGTGGCCATCGCGCGGCTGAAGGACGCCGGGCTGCCCTACATCGTAGTGCTCACCGATCCCACCACCGGCGGCGTCACCGCGAGCTACGCGATGCTCGGCGATATCCAGATCGCCGAACCCGGCGCGCTGATCGGCTTCGCGGGCGCGCGCGTCATCGAGCAGACGATCCGCGAGAAACTCCCCGCCGGGTTCCAGCGCGCCGAATATCTGCTCGAACACGGGATGCTCGATATGGTCGTGCCGCGCCGCGAGTTGGCGGGCACGCTAGGTCGGTTACTGCGGCTGCTGACTCGGGCGGAGGCGGCCTAGCGTCGTGGACGCCGCCCGATCGCCCGATCCCGCGCTCGATGCCGTGCTGCTCGCCGCGCGCGCGCTCCACCCCGGCGGTGTCGATCTCACGCTCGATCGAATCGCACGCCTGCTGGTGCGCCTCGGCTCGCCCCACCTCGCGCTGCCGCCGGTGTTCCACGTCGCGGGGACCAACGGCAAAGGCTCGACCGTCGCCTTCCTGCGCGCGATGCTCGAGGCGGCGGGGCACCGCGTCCACGTATACACCTCCCCACATTTGGTGCGCTTCAACGAACGTTTCCGCCTCGCGGGTACATTGATCGCGGACGGCTACTTGGCGGACCTCATCGCCGAGGTGCTTCGCGCCAATGCGGCGGAACCCATCAGCTTCTACGAGGTGACCACCGCCGCCGCCTTCCTCGCGTTCGCGCGACAGCCCGCCGCCGCCGTGATCCTCGAAGTCGGCCTCGGTGGTCGCCTTGATGCCACCAACGTCGTCCCCGAACCCGCGGTGACCGGCATCGCGCAATTGGGTTTCGATCACCAGCAGTGGCTCGGCACCACCATCCTTCAGATTGCCGCCGAAAAAGCCGCGATCGCCAAGCCCGGCGTGCCAATGGTCCACGCCAAATACCCGCGCGCGGTGGCGGCGCGGGTGGCCGAGGTCGCGGGCGTCGCGGGCGCGCTGGTCCATCCGCGCGGCACCGATTGGGACGCCGCGCCCTACCAGGGCCAGTTGCACTACCGTGATGCGCAGGGGCTGCTGACGCTACCGCAGCCGCGCCTCGCCGGGCCGCATCAGCTCGACAACGCCGCGCTCGCGGTCGCGATGCTGCGCCACCAAAGCGTCGTGCCGGTGCCCGAAGCCGCGATCCGCGCCGGGCTCGGCTGGGTCGAGTGGCCCGCGCGGCTGCAACGGCTCGACGCCACCCCGCTCGGTCGGTTGCTGCCGCCCGGCTCGGAGCTATGGCTCGACGGTGGCCACAACGCTCCCGCCGCGCGCGCGCTCGTCGAGGCGTTCAAGATGCACGATCTCGCCGAACGCCCGTTCCACCTCGTCACCGGCCTGCTCGACACCAAGGATGCCGCCGCGTTCCTGAAGGCGTTCACGGGCCGCGTCACCGCCGTTCACCCGGTGCCAATCCCCGGCCACGTCGCGCACGATCCCGCCGGTCTCGCCACCGCCGCGCGCGGGGCGGGGCTGGTCGCGCAGTCCGCCACGTCGGTCCGCGACGCGATAACGGGGATCGCGGCCGAGGGCGGCGCGCCGGTCGTGCTGATCGCCGGATCGCTGCACCTTGCGGGGCTGGTGCTCGCCGAAGCCGGGATCGTGCCAGACTAACTGCCCGCGCGCCGCAGGCTACAGCGCCGCCGCGTCCATCTTGTCCCACTCCACCGGCCCGGCCACGCGCCAAACCTCGCGCCCCTGCGCGTCATAGAGCACGCTCACCGGCAACCCCGCCGCACCGAGCTTTAGCGCGAGCGTGTTTTCGCGGTCCAGATAGGGCGTCAGCGCGGGAAACTTCGCGGGCGTGAAGAACTTGTCGACGCCGTGCCACCCGGCCAGATCCTGGCTGACCGGCAGCACCGCCAGCTTCGCCCCACCGCGCTTCGCGAGCCGATCGAGCGCGGGCATTTCGGCGATGCACGGCGCGCACCACGTCGCCCACAGATTGACCAGCACCGGGCGGCCATTGAAATCGGCGATGCGGACCGGCTTGCCCGCATGATCGACGAAGGCGGCGGTCGGTGCAGCCGCGCCCTTGTGCGAGCGGTCCAACTTCGCAGCGGCGGGTTGCGACGCGGCGGCGCTTTGCCTATCGCCGGGGAGGCCGCCGATTGCTGCGACGCTCACGAAAAGGACGAACGCGACGGTGGCGGAACGCATGGGACCCTCGGAGGCGGACAGTATGTGGGGTGGCCGCTTCACGGGCGGACCGGACGCGGTCATGCGCGAGATCAACCGCTCGATCAACGTCGACCGCCGCCTGTGGCGCGAGGACCTGCGTGGTTCGGTGGCGCACGCGACGATGTTGGGCGAGTGCGGGATCATACCTGCAGACGATGCGGCGGCGATCCTGGAGGGGCTGGACCGCATCGCGGCGGAGTACGAGGCGACCGACGGCCCGCCGTTGGATAGCCCGCACGAGGACATCCACATGGCGGTCGAAGCACGGCTGGCCGAACTGATCGGTCCGGCGGCGGGACGGCTGCACACGGCGCGGTCACGCAATGATCAAGTAGCGACGGACTTCAAGTTGTGGGTGGTGGAGGCGTGCGCGCGGGCGATGGCTGCCGTCGAGCAGTTCCGGCGTGTTTTGGTGGACAGGGCCGATGAACACGCGAAAACGGTAGCACCGGGCTTTACCCATCTCCAAGTCGCGCAGCCTATCACGCTTGGCCACCATCTACTCGCCTATCACGAGATGCTGGAGCGCGACTCGCATCGGTTTGGCTGGGTTAGCGGACTTTCCAGCCGGTCTCCATTAGGAGGCTCAGCCCTCGCCGGTACATCGTTCCCTATCGACCGTCACGCAAGTGCGCGCAGGCTGAATCTGGCACTGCCAACCGCTAATTCGCTATATGCAGTCTCCGACCGCGATTTCGCGCTCGACTATCTCTCCGCCGCCGCGATCTGCGGCCTCCACCTCTCCCGCCTCGCTGAGGAAATCGTACTTTGGGCGAGCCAGCCGTTCGGCTTCGTCCGCCTGCCCGACGCCTGGTCGACCGGCTCGTCGATCATGCCGCAAAAGCGCAATCCTGACGCCGCCGAACTGGTCCGCGCGAAATCCGCCCACCTGCTCGCCGCCTTCCAGAACCTCGGCGTGGTGATGAAGGGCCTGCCACTCGCTTACTCCAAGGACCTCCAGGAGGATAAACGCATCGTCTTCGACGCGGCGGACACCTTGGAACTGATGCTCGCCGCGATGACCGGCATGGTGCGCGACCTGGTGTTCGTACCCGAACGGATGCGCGCGGTGGCGGCTTCGGGCTACTCGACGGCAACCGATCTCGCCGACGCGCTCGTCCGCGACGCGGGCGTCCCCTTCCGCGAAGCACACCACATCACCGGACGGGTGGTGCGCGCCGCCGAGGAGCGCGGCGTCGAGCTGAACGGCCTCGACCCCGCCACGTTCGCCGCGATCGACCCGCGCATACGCCCCGAGATGCTGATGGACATCGACCAGTCGGTCGCATCGCGCACCAGTTCTGGAGGCACCGCGCCGGTGCGCGTACGCGAAGCGATCGCGGCAGCACGCGGCTCGGCTGCGGGCGTCGGCGATGACGACCAAGCCCAGCCACCAACCGGGGCCGAAGCCGAAGGACATCCATCGTGAAGCGCACCCTACCCGCCCTGCTGCTCGTCGCCAGCCTCGCCGCGTGCGGCCGCAAGGATGCGCTGAAGCCGCTACCCGGTCACGCGCCGCCGCCCACTGCCGCGACCGCGACCGCGCCGTCCACGCCGGACCAATTGCTGCGCCTGCCGTCAGACGCCGCCCCCACCCGGGTCGACGATCTCATCAACCGCCCCGAGCGCCCGCGCGCAGACGATCCGTTCGATTTGCCGCCTAAGGCGCGCCGATGACCCGCCCCGCCATCGCCTACGCAGCCGACGCCGAGTCCGTTTCCGAAGCCTTCACGCTCCATAACAGCGCGCTTCACGCCGAGGGCGTCTCGCTCGACACGCTCGCCGACTCGATCGGCACGCCCGTCTACTGCTACTCGCGAGCGATGATCGAGCGGCAATACCGCCGCCTCGAAGCCGCGCTCCCCGAAGGTTCGCTGATCGCCTACGCGGTCAAGGCCAACCCCAACCTTGGCGTCATCGCCGCACTCGCGCGGACTGGCGCGGGGGCGGATGTCGTCTCGGGCGGGGAAATGCGTCGCGCGCTCGCGGCTAGCATCGCGCCCGACCACATCGTCTTCTCGGGCGTTGGCAAAACCGTCACCGAACTCGAAGCCGCGCTCGCCGAGCGCATCGCGCAACTCAATGTCGAGAGCGAAGCCGAACTCCACATGCTGAGCGCCGCCGCGGTCCGCGCCGGCGTCAACGCGCCGATCGCGCTCAGGGTCAACCCCGACGTAGCAGCGGGCGCGCACACCAAGATCTCGACCGGTCGCCGCGAGGATAAGTTCGGCATCCCCATGGCCCGCGTCCACGCCGCCGCCGATCTCGCGCGCACACTGCCCGGCCTCCGCCTGCAAGGCATCGCGGTCCACATCGGCAGCCAGTTGACCTCGCTCGCGCCGATGGAGCGCGCCTTCGCGGCGATGGGCGATCTCGCGCGCGACCTGCGCGGCGCGGCCCACACGATCGATACGGTCGACTTGGGCGGTGGCCTCGGCGTCCTCTACGAACCCGGCGAGGCCGATCCACCGTCGATCGAAGCCTATGGCGCGCTCGTCCGCCGCGTCACCCGCGACTGGGCCGCGCGCCTGATCTTCGAGCCCGGCCGCTTGCTCGTCGCCGAAGCCGGTGTGCTGCTGGCGACCGTGATCCTGGTCAAGGAAGGCGAGGACCGCCGCTTCGTCGTCATCGACGCCGCGATGAACGACCTGCTCCGCCCGAGTCTGTATAACGCGTTCCACGACATCCGCGCCGTGCGTCCCACCCCCACCCGCTTCACCGCCGACGTCGTCGGCCCCGCGTGCGAGAGCGGCGACACCTTCGCGCGCGGCCGCGAGATCGACGCGGTGCAAGCGGGCGACCGCGTCGCGATCATGACCGCGGGGGCCTATGGCGCGAGCCTCGCGTCGACCTACAACTCACGCCCGCTCGTGCCCGAAGCGATGGTCCACGGCACCGAATGGCGCATCGTCGCCAAGCGCGTCGCGGTCGAATCGATGATCGACTTGGAAAACGTCCCCGATTGGGACTGACCTACAACGGATTCGCGATGTAGGTATCGCACGCTCCCACGTCGCCACTCTCGTAGCCGCGCTGGAACCAGCGCACCCGCTGCGCGCTGGTGCCGTGCGTGAAGCTGTCGGGCGTTACCGCGCGTCCTGCCGAGCGCTGCAAGGTATCGTCGCCGATCGCATTCGCCGCCGTCAGCGCCTGCCGCCACTCGTCGGGCGCGAGGATCACCTGATTCTTGTTGCCCCACACGCCCGCGTAGCAATCCGCCTGCAGCTCGATCCGCACTTGGCTTCCGTTCGCGCCCTCTTCGGGCAAGCCCGAGCGCTTGGCCTTGTCCATCTGCCCGGTCAGGTTCTGGACGTGATGGCCGATCTCGTGCGCGATCACATAGGCGTCGGCAAACTGGCCCTTTACGCCGAAGCGGCTTGCCATCTCGTCGAAGAAGCTTTCGTCCAGGTACACCTTGTGGTCGTTCGGGCAGTAGAACGGACCCATCGCCGATTGCGCCGCGCCGCAACCCGATTGGCCCTCGCGCGAATACAGCACCAGCTTGGGTTGCTCGTAGCGCTGCCCGCTCGCCTGGAAAATCTGCCCCCAGGTGTCTTCGGTCGTAGCAAGCACCTTGCGAACGAAGCGGTCGGTCTGTGTCTCCTGACCAGCCGGGGTGCCGGGTGCGGTCGCGGCCGCATCGGGCTGGAAGCCTACCGCCGAAGCGCCGGGTTGGGATACAGGCGCGTGGCCGCCGCCCAACCCGCCGCCGAACAGCAGGAAATATCCAAGCCCGATCACGATCAGCCCGGGAAGGCCGATACCGAGCCCACGCGCGGCGAAGATCAGGCCAAGGATGCCGCCCAACCCACCGCCGCCACCGCCGAACCCGCCGCCGCCAAAGCCCAGGCCGCCCTGGCCGCGTTGATCCTCGATGTTGCTGGACTCGCGTTCGTTATCAAGGTCCATGCGCGATTTCCTTCCGGGCGGCTAAGCGTTCGGCGGCCGTGTTTGTTGCCTTGTTCAGGCGGCCACGGTCTGCGAGCGCGCCAACACGCGTTCGATGGCGATTTCGACGTGGTTCATCTCCGCCATGCCGTCGACATGGCTGACGACACCGAGCGGCTCATAATGCGGCAGGATTGGCGCGGTTTTGGCGTGATATTCGGCCAACCGCGTGCGGACCAGTTCGGCCTTGTCGTCGGGGCGGCGGCGGAAATCATTGTGGGCGCACACGTCGCAGCGGCCTGGTGCGCCCGGTTGCTTGAACCTGTCGTGATAGCCCTCGCCGCAGTAGCCGCAGGCAAAGCGCCCCGCGATCCGTTCGACCAGTGCGTTCTCGTCGACATCGAGCACGATCACCGCGTCGAGGCGCATTCCCTTTACCGCCAGCATCGTGTCGAGCGCGTCGGCCTGCGCCGCGGTGCGAGGAAAGCCGTCGAGGATGAAGCCTTTGCGCGCATCGGGATGGTCGAGCCGTTCGGCGAGCACGCCGACCACCAAGGCATCGGGCACGAGTTGGCCGCGCTCCATGCACTCGGCTGCGGCCAAGCCCGTAGGCGTGCCCGCCGCGACCGCGCCGCGCAGCATGTCACCGGTGGAAAGCGGCACCAGCCCGTGCTCGCGCTGGAGGCGGGCGGCCTGCGTGCCTTTGCCGGCGCCCGGTGGACCCAGCAGGATCACATTCAACGACGCGCTCCCCGCAGTTTGGACCGCTTGATCAGGCCTTCATATTGGTGCGCGAGCAAATGGCTCTGGATTTGACTGACGGTGTCCATCGTGACGTTTACCACGATGAGCAGGCTAGTGCCGCCGAACAGGATATTGCCCGCGCCCGCCGTGTTCAGGAACTCGGGCAGCAGACACACCGCGGTAAGATACGCCGCACCGATCACCGTCAACCGGGTCAACACGAAATCCAAGTAGGCGGCGGTCTGCTGGCCAGGGCGCCGACCGGGGATGAAGCCACCGTAACGCTTGAGGTTGTCGGCGGTCTCTTCGGGATTGAACACCACGGCGGTGTAGAAGAAGCTGAAGAAGATGATCCCGCCGGCATACAACAGCATGAAAAGCGGCGCGCCGTGCTGGAGCGACGCGGTGACCGTCAGCAGCGCGTCCGAATACCAGTGGCCGCTATCTTTGCCGAGGAATTGCGCGACCGTGACCGGCATGAGCAAAAGCGAACTGGCGAAAATGGGCGGAATGACGCCCGCCGTGTTGATCTTGAGCGGCAGATGCGAGCTGTCGCCCTGGAACTGGCGGTTGCCCACCTGGCGCTTGGGATATTGAATGAGGATGCGCCGCTGCGCACGTTCCATGAAGCAGATGAAGGCGATCACGCCAACCGCGCCGACCAGCAGCAGCACGATCATCCCGCCCGACATCGCGCCGGTGCGGCCCTGCTCGAACAATCCACCCAATGTCACCGGTAGCCGCGCGACGATGCCCGCCATGATGATGAGGCTGATGCCATTGCCGATGCCGCGCGAAGTGATCTGCTCCCCGAGCCACATCAGGAACAGCGTGCCGCCGATCAGCGTGATGACGGTGGTCAGGCGAAACACGATACCCGGATCGATCACGGCCGAACCGCCGCCACCCCACGACTCGAGGCCGACCGCGATGCCGTAGCCCTGCAACGCGGTCAGCGCGACGGTGCCAAGGCGGGTATATTGGTTCAGTTTTTTGCGCCCGCTCTCGCCCTCTTTCTTGAGCGACTCGAAGCTGGGAACCAGCGAGGTCATCAACTGCACGATGATCGACGCGGTGATGTAGGGCATGATGTTGAGCGCGATGATGCTCATCCGCTGCAGCGCGCCGCCGCTGAACGTGTTCACGTAATCGAGCACGCCGCCGTGCGTGCGGGCGAAAAGGCTTTCCAAGACCACCGGGTCGATGCCGGGAATCGGCACGAACGATAGCAGGCGGAACACGATCAGCGCGCCCATCGTGAAGACGAGGCGCTTCTTGAGTTCGGTCGCCTTCCCGAAGGTGCCCAGATTGACGTTCGATGCCATGCGATCGGCGACGGTCGCCATGCAGATAGTCCTCTTGAGTGCGCGCGGGCGAGAGATGGGGATGGCGGATCGGGGGCGCTATGTCCACCGTCCACCCGATCAATCGTCATCCCGGCCTTAAGCCGGAGCCAACCCTATTCGGCCAGATGCGACAGAGCAGGTAAGTCCTGGGTCAAGCCCGGGATAACGATTTTATGACGTTAAGCCGCCGCCGCCCGCGCCGCTGCACGGTCGGCCTTCATCTCTTCGGACGTGCGCGACACCTTGGGATCGGGAAGCGTCAGCGTGCCACCCGCCGCTTCGACCGCCGCCTTCGCCGACGCGCTCGCGCCCGCGAGGTTAAGGGTGAGCGCGGTGGTGAGTTGGCCCTTGCCGAGCAGCCGGATGCCGTCGCGCGCGTGGCCGGTCAGCCCCGCCTCGACCAGCACGGCGGCGTCGATCATGCGCGTAGGATCGAGCCGCCCGGCGTCGACCGCCTTTTGCAGTGCGCCGAGGTTCACTTCGGCATACTCCTTGCGGTTTGGCTTGTTGAAGCCGCGCTTGGGCAACCGCATGTGGAGCGGCATCTGTCCGCCCTCAAAACCCTTGATCGCCACGCCCGAGCGCGACTTCTGCCCCTTCTGCCCGCGCCCGGCAGTCTTGCCCAAGCCGGAGCCAATGCCACGGCCAACGCGGACCCGGCCCTTGCGGGCGCCGGGATTGTCGGTGATGTCGTTCAGTTTCATGGTGGTGCACTCGCTTTCGCTATAGTCGCGCGGAAAACTACTTTGTATTACTTATAGGCAGGTCGAGTTTGATCGCGTGCGTTTTGATCGGTGCAAGTAGCAGGAAGATGGCACTAACCAATCCAAGCGCACCCCAAACGTAACTGCCAGCCCGCAAATCTTTGATGGCCCGCGCAATGCAATAAATTAGAGCACCAACGACCGCAATCGCGAACGACTGTTCGGACAGGACCTGCACAGCTTACGCCGCGTCCTCCACCTTCAACATGTGAGCCACCTTGGCGATCATCCCACGGATACTCGGCGTATCCTGCAGTTCGACCGTGCGGTGCATCTTGTTGAGACCGAGCCCCACCAAAGTCGCGCGCTGATCGGAGGTGCGGCGAATCGGCGATCCAGTCTGTGTCACTCGGATTGCCATGATCTACTCCACCACCATCGCGGCTTCGGCCTCGACCGCCGCCGTATCCGCGCCGCCGCGCGTGCCGCGCCCGATCAGGTCGGCGATGCGCTTGCCGCGCCGTTGCGCGACCGATTTGGGCGAAGTCTGCTCGCCCAAGGCCTCGAACGTCGCGCGGATCATGTTGTAGGGGTTGGACGTGCCGGTCGACTTGGTGACGACGTCGGCGACGCCCAAAGATTCGAACACCGCGCGCATCGGCCCGCCCGCGATGATGCCCGTGCCCTGCGGCGCCGAGCGCACATAGACCAGTCCCGCGCCGAAATGTCCGGTGCCATCGTGGTGCAGCGTGCGGCCATCGCGCAGCGGCACGCGGATCATCGTCTTCTTGGCAGCGGCCGTCGCCTTGGAGATGGCTTCCGGCACCTCCTTTGCCTTGCCGTGACCGAAGCCGACGCGGCCCTTGCCGTCGCCGACCACCACCAGCGCCGCGAAACCGAAGCGCTTGCCGCCCTTCACCGTCTTGGAAACGCGGTTGATATGGACGAGCTTCTCGACAAGATCGCTGCCCTCCTCGGCGCGGTTGTTGCCACGCCCGCCCTGGTCACGCCGCGGCCCGCCGGGGCCGCCGCGTCCGCCACCCGGACCCGAGCGGTTACCGCCGGGACCACCGCGCCCACCGCCGCCGCCCGGGCCGCCGCGTCCGCGACCGCCACCGGGGCCGCCGCCGCCAGGACCGCCGCCGCCACCGGGACCACGCCCGCTGCCGCCGCCTGCGCCGCCGCCGCCGCCGGGCCGGTCGCCGAACGCGCCGTCGGCACGCGGAGCCACGCCGCCGCTGGCGTCGGCGGCAACCGCGCCGTCGGCGCTCTGAATGTCATCTGCCATATGCTAAAACTCCAACCCGCCCTCGCGCGCGGCTTCGGCCAGCGCGCGGACACGTCCGTGATACAGGAAACCGCCGCGGTCGAAGACCACCTTGGACAAGCCAGCCGCTTTGGCGCGCTCGGCAATCCGCCGACCGACCTGGCCCGCCGCGTCCTTGGTCGCGCCGGTCGCCTCGCGCACATCTTTCTCGAGCGTCGAAGCCGCTACGAGCGTGCGCCCGGTCGCGTCATCGATCACCTGCGCATAAATGTGCTGGCTCGAGCGGTGGATGCTCAGCCGTGGCCGCCCGAACGCCTTGGCGCGAAGCTGCGTGCGCACCCGCCGCCGCCGCCGATCGAATAACGTCAAAGCCATTACTTCTTCTTACCCTCCTTGCGGAAGATGAACTCGCCCTTGTACTTGATGCCCTTGCCCTTGTACGGCTCTGGCTTGCGCCAACGGCGGATTTCGGCGGCGACTTGGCCAACCTTCTGCTTGTCCGCGCCACTGATCTCGACCGTCGTCACGTCTGGCGTCTTGATCGTTATCCCTTCGGGGATGACGTAATCGACATCGTGACTATAGCCGAGCTGCAGCTTCAAATTCTTGCCTGCCATCGCGGCGCGGTAACCGACGCCAGTGATGAGCAACGTCTTGGTAAACCCCTCGGTTACGCCGACCACCAGATTGCTGACCATGGTCCGGCTCATTCCCCAGAACGCGCGCGCCTGGCGGCTATCGTCCTTGGGCCTGACCGCGAGCTGTCCCGCGTCGAGGCTGTAATCGATCAGATCGAACAGCGGCATGGAAAGCGTGCCCTTCGGCCCCTTCACCGAAAGCTGCCCGTCCGCCATCGTCGCAGTGACGCCCGAAGGGATCGCCACCGGTTTCTTGCCGATCCTGCTCATCAAAACACCTGCGCAAGTAGTTCGCCGCCGACATTCTGCTCGCGCGCTTCCGCGTCCGACAAAACACCTCGCGGCGTAGAGACGATGACGATGCCTAGGCCGTTGCGTATCCGGGGCAACTCGGTTGCGCCTGAGTAGACGCGGCGGCCCGGCTTGGATACGCGGCTGACGTGCTGGATCGCGGGCTTGCCCTCGAAGTACTTGAGGTCCACCCGCAGCGCCTTGTCCGCGACTTCCTCACCCTCTTCGCTGTAGCCGCGAATATAGCCCTCGCGCTGCAGCACATCGAGCACACGCGCGCGTAACTTCGAGGCCGGCGTCGTCACGCTATCCTTGCGCGCGCGCTGGCCGTTCCTGATCCGCGTCAGCAGATCGCCAATGGGGTCGGTCACCATATTACCAACTCGATTTCGTGAGACCAGGAATCATCCCCATATTGCCCAATTCGCGGATCATGATTCGGTTGAGCTTGAACTTGCGGTAGACCGCGCGCGGACGCCCGGTCACCATGCAGCGATTGCGCACCCGCGTTGGATTGGCGTTGCGCGGAATTTCCGCCATCTTCAACCGCGCGAACAGGCGAACACTCTCGTCCAGCCCCTCATCGGTCGCGCGCGCCTTCAACTTCGCGTACTTGGCCGCATACTTCTTGACGAGCAACTTCCGCCGCTCGTTCTTGTTGATCGAACTCAGTTTCGCCATGGACTTAAGCTCTCTTTATTTCAGGCAGCTTTGGCGGCGGCGACGCGCGCCTCCGCTTCGCCGGTGAAGGGCAGGCCGAACGCGCGCAACAACGCCCGCGCTTCGTCGTCGGTGCGAGCGGTGGTGGCGATGATAATGTCCATCCCGCGCACCTTGTCGATCTGATCATAGGCTATTTCGGGAAAGATGATTTGCTCCTTCAACCCCATCGCATAATTGCCGCGCCCGTCGAAGGACTTCGGATTGACCCCACGGAAGTCGCGCACGCGCGGCAGCGCGATCGTGATCAGCCGGTCGAGAAACTCGTACATCCGCTCGCGGCGCAGCGTCACCTTGCAACCGATCGGCATCCCCTCGCGCAACTTGAAGCTCGCGATCGACTTCTTCGCCTTGGTGATCACCGGCTTCTGCCCGGCAATCGCCATCATCTCGGCGGCGGCAATCTCGGGCTTCTTCTTGTCGGTCGCGCCCTCGCCGACACCCATGTTGATAACGATCTTCCCCAATTTGGGCACAGCGAACGGGTTCGAGTAACCGAACTCCTGGATCAACTGCGGGCGGATACGCTCCTCGTACATCGCCTGCATCCGCGTCCTAATCTTGTCAGCCACGGATCACCTCCCCGCTACGCTTTGCCACGCGGACCTTCGTCCCATCAGCCTCGATCCGGAAACCCACACGCGTCGGCTTGCCCGTCTTGGGATCCTCGATCGCTACCTTGGAGACGTGCATCGGCGCTTCGATCTTCTTCAGCCCACCCTGCGGGTCGGCTTGCGAAGGCTTCACATGGCGCGTCGCGATGTTAATACCCTTGACGAGCACCAACCCGTGCTTGGGCAAGTTCTCGACGACTTCGCCGTGCTTGCCCTTGTCCTTGCCCGATAGCACGACGACCCGGTCGCCCTTCTTGATCTTCAATGCGCTCATCACAACACCTCGGGCGCGAGACTGATGATCTTCATGTGCCCCGTCGCGCGCAGCTCACGCACTACTGGCCCGAAGATGCGCGTACCGATCGGCTCCTCGTTCTTGTTGATCAGCACGGCCGCATTGCCATCGAAGCGGATAACCTGACCGTCTGGCCGCCGGATATCCTTCGCGGTGCGAACGACGACCGCGCGGTGCACATCCCCCTTTTTGACCTTACCCTTGGGCGACGCTTCCTTGATCGAAACGACGATGACATCGCCCACACCCGCGACGCGCCGCTTCGAGCCACCAAGCACCTTGATGCACATCACGCGCTTCGCGCCACTGTTATCCGCGACGTCCAAATTGGTCTGCATCTGGATCATGCGCTTGCTCCCGTGTCGGCCGAAGCAGTAGCCGCTTCGGCCTGCAGCAACGCCGAGCCGCTGGAAACCTTGTCGAGCACGACCCAAGTCTTCAGCTTGCTGATCGGAGCGCACTCCTCGATGCGAATTGTGTCGCCCAGATGCATCACATTCTCCGCGTCATGCGCGTGATACTTCTTCGAGCGGCGGATGATCTTGCCGTAGACCGGGTGCGGCACGCGACGTTCAACCAGCACCACCACCGTCTTGTCGCCCTTGTCGCTGACGACGCGACCCTGCAATACGCGCTTAGGCAATTTTTCCGTCCTTCGCGGCCGCGCCGCGCTGTGTCTGCAAAGTGAGGATACGCGCGATATCGCGGCGAACGACGCGCACGCGCGCTGGCTTTTCCAACTGGTTGGTCGCACGCTGGAAACGCAGGTTGAACTGCTCGCGCTTCAGTTGCTGCAACGCGCCCGCCAGTTGATCGTCCGTCTGCACCTTCAAATCGCCGATTTTCATACCGCCTCTCCGCCCATGCCCTCGCCCAAGCGCACCACCATCTTGGTCGCGATCGGCAGTTTCGCCGCTGCGCGCTCGAAAGCACCGGCCGCAACTTCGCGCGACACACCGTCGATCTCGAACATGATCCGGCCCGGCTTCACCCGCGCCACCCAGAACTCGGGATTGCCCTTGCCCGAGCCCATGCGGACTTCGGCGGGCTTCGTCGATACCGGCACGTCAGGAAAAATGCGGATCCACAATCGCCCGGCGCGCTTCATGTGACGCGAAATCGCACGGCGCGCCGCCTCGATCTGCCGCGCGGTGATCCGCTCGGGCGCCAATGCCTTCAAGCCGAACGCGCCAAAGTTGAGCGCAGAACCGCCTTTGGCGTCGCCATGGATACGGCCCTTGTGGGCCTTGCGGAACTTGGTCCGTTTAGGCTGCAACATCTCTCACCTTCAGTCACCGTGCGCTTGCACGACCGATAAAGCGGATTAAGGGAGTGTCCCTTTACCGCGCCGGTCGCACTCCGCTCGTCTGTGCTTCCAACATCAGCTTGTCCTGCGCCATCGGATCATGGCCCAAAATCTCGCCCTTGAAGATCCAAACCTTGACGCCGCACACCCCGTAAGCGGTGTGCGCCTGCGCCTCGGCATAGTCGACATTGCCGCGCAACGTGTGCAGCGGCACGCGACCTTCGCGGTACCACTCGGTCCGCGCGATCTCCGCGCCGCCGAGCCGCCCCGCGCATGTAATACGGATACCCTCGGCACCCAAGCGCAACGCCGATTGCACCGCACGCTTCATCGCGCGCCGGAACGCGATGCGTCGCTCTAGCTGATCGGCGACGCCCTGCGCCACTAATTTACTGTCCACCTCGGGCTTGCGGATTTCGACGATGTTGAGACTTACCTCGCTCGTCGTCATCTTGCCGATCTCGCGGCGCAACTTCTCGATGTCTGCGCCCTTCTTGCCGATCAGTACTCCCGGACGCGCCGCGTAGACGCTTATCCGCGCCAGCTTAGCAGGCCGCTCGATGACCACCTTCGAAATTGCCGCACCAGGAGCCGCCGCAAAGATGAACTTGCGGATCTTCAGGTCCTCGAGCAGCAACCGGCCATACTCTTCGCCTCGCGCGAACCATCGCGAGTCCCAGGTGCGGTTGATCTGCAACCGCATCCCGATCGGATTTGATTTCTGACCCATGATTACTCCGAAACCTGATCGTCGCCGCCGCGCTCGCGCACGACGACGCGGATGCGCGCGAACGGCTTGACAATGCGCGAGCCACGGCCGCGCGCACGCGCGACGAAGCGCTTCATCACCAACGCTTTGCCGACCGACGCTTCCTTAACCCAAAGTGCGTCGACATCCAAATTATGATTGTTCTCGGCATTCGCCACCGCCGACGCGAGCACCTTCGAAACGTCGCGCGCCATCGCCTTCTTGCTGAAGGCGAGCACATTCATCGCCTCACCAACCGGCCGGCCACGGATCAATCCCGCAACCAAGTTCAACTTATATGGCGAACCACGCACCGAGGTGTTGACCGCAAGCGCCTCCTTGTAGTCGACGCGGCGCGGATTGACTGCCTTGCCCATCAGCGCTTAGCCTTTTTGTCCGAGGAGTGGCCGGTGAACGTGCGCGTCGGCGCGAACTCACCGAGCTTCATGCCCACCATGTCCTCGTTGACCGGCACCGGGATGAACTTCTT
>JAABUQ010004644.1_pt1 | contig 23161 bp, 17 predicted proteins | sample 5560001 | NCBI WGS metagenome assembly JAABUQ01 (sample SAMN10711888, study PRJNA513371) | rock metagenome | isolation source: Antarctica rocks | place: Antarctica: Victoria Land, Finger Mt nord | collected 2015-12-18 | reverse complement strand
TTTTAGCTATTATATTTACTGGTTTCCAAGCTGTTGAATATTCAGTTTCCTTTTTTAGTATTTCTGATGGAACATTTGCTTCATGTTTTTACTTCGGTACAGGTTTCCACGGGTTAGAATAGAGAGCCCCTCTCTATTTTATTACATATTCTTTTAAAGAAAATACTATAGATTATACTAATAGTTTTCTATATTTACATATAAACACTAAACACTACACTAATAAACATAGAAACAAACTTATTATTAAATTAAATAACAAGACTTTATATCTAGATATAAATTTTTTACATTGATTTGCAGGATTTACATTTATTTTTTTTTTTTTTAATTTAGCTGAAGGTAATTTTAACATCTCTTTGCGTAACTTAGATCTTTCAGTTTCGCCTGCCAAATACAATAGTCTTATATTAACTTTTCAAATAGGTCTGCACATAGTTGACCTTGATATATTAAAGTCTAAGCAGAAAAAATTAAATTGCGGTTATATTTCTATTTAAGGGTCTAGATGTAATTATTTTATTAACGATCAGCCATAACTCTCGTATATAAATGTTATATTACCTATTTTTAACGCGCGATACGTAGAGTTAAATAGTACTAAATATTATGATTATTTAATTTTTTTAATGCATTGCTGGCCATGCTTATAAAAAGTTGTTAACCTGGTTAAGGATAAAATACATTTATCATTCGCTCTTCGCCCTTTAGTGCGACTAAAGGTAGATTAGATATAATTAAATATTATGTTGAGATGAAGAATAAAAATTCAAGATCTCGACCAAGTTGTGAGATTAATATTACAGATTACTGACTTGGTGGGTTTACAGATGGAGACGGTTCATTCTCTACTAACAAACTTGTTCCTAGATTCAAAGTTTAAAATCATGTAAAAGGCTCTACAACTAGGATTATTCTATAAAATTAAACTCTACTTAAAATCAGGTAATATTCTTATTACTAAACCAGGTAATCGTTCAGCTAATTCTAACTCTACGGTGGTTGTATAGTTTAATAAGATAGATGTTTTAAAAACTATAATAATTACTTTGTTTTCCAGAGATATTTTTCAGATAGAAAAAGAAGAATGAGCTTTTAATAATGTTTAAATAAAACCAAAAAGTTTTACTTGCTTTTTTTACTCTTAAAAGAAAAAAAAAGAAAAACAGTTGGCTGCGAGCAAAGCCTTATTTTTTTTTACTGTTTTTTTCTTTTAAAAGAAAAAAACAATAAAAAAAGAAGAAAAAAAGACTTTTATGATATATCAATTATAGTTATTATTGTTTTTTATGGTTATAATAGATTACTTAAAGAGATTTCAACTATTAACCTGGTTAAAGCTGGCATGAATAAATTTACAACTAACTTTAAGTCCAATCTCCGTAACTCAGATGAGAATTTTAGATCTATTAATTAAAAAATGTCAAGTGTTTTTTCTTTACTAATCTCTCCCCGCAGCTTAATTTGTTAAAAATGAGGCTAGATATTTAAGAAATACTAATAAGTTAGTATCTGAAAAATTAAGTATAGTTGCTATAGATGGGAATAAAGTAAAATATACTAGTATATAAAATTGTAGCAAAGCTTTAGGCTTTGCTAGATTAACAATTAAAAATTGCTTGTTAACAGGTAATATTCATAAAGGTTATCAGTTTGTTTATAATGTTTAGTTATATTATGCTATTTATTAATGAATTGATATTTTTATTGTATATACCTATATGTAATAACTTTGACAGAAAATAGAGTTAATTGCATGAAAAGCCTATATCATAAGAGATAAAATACATGAATAGGAAAATATGCAGCCAACCTTATATTAGTCTAATTAACTAGTAGTGTATGTAGGTCCAACGACTATTAATAAAGTATGGAATTTTATTACAAATAAATTAACAAGCGAACTCTCCAATAAAACCGCTAGAGGTTGCATTGAATATATAGTCTGAACAACAACGCGAGTTGTTGAACTAAGGATAAAAAACCTTAGGATAACAAATTTGTACACGTAATGATAGGAACTGCTTTCTTAGCTGTAGGTTTATGACGAATGTTAGCATATCATTCTACTGATAATCATCATTTAGGTTTAGAGTCTGGTATATTGTATTGACATTTTGTAGATGTTGTTTGAATATTCCTTTTTATATCTATATATTATTGAGGGTGTTAAACTAGTATAGTATCTACTAAATAGTTATATAGCGAAAAAAAATAAATCTTGTGTTTTAATAACAGTATCTATTGCTTTCAGATTATGGATACTTTTTAATAGCTATTTGCATTATCTATATGTTTGTTGCTATGTGTTTTTTATATATATTAGTAAAAAAAACAAAAAACATCGTTTTTTATTGCATTAATAGATATATCTGCTAAATTCATTAAATCCATAATCCTCGTATTATAGAGTACTGTATGTTAACTCATAGGAAAATGGATAAAAAATTAATATTTGTTTTTTTTATATTACTGCTATGTAATCCGAATAATTTTTATTAATTACTGAGATTTAAATATCCTTTATTATATATAAATGCATCAAGTAATACCTTTATATTTTGTTAAGCGAAGATCATTTGTTTTTGTTGCTCCCCTGCAGCACTCTTAATTTTAATCTTATTATATGTATTTTCAAAATATATCCTCTCTAATTTTGTTTATATTTTAAAAATGTATATAAAAATATATTAAACTATATAAAAGTTATTTTTAGAACTTTAACTAATATCTTATTAAATATAGCACCTTTTAAAAAATTTTACTCTATATTCGGACTAAATTTAATAGTGTTAATCTTATTAGGGGGACTTTCTAGTGCTCTTGTATGTACGTTAAAAGCCTTTGGTATGTTTTTTATTGACTAAGTAAAAAAAAAGAATAAACTATACATTTTCCTGTGCTTTATTTTTTTTCCTTATTTTATTATAGGTAGTATCTGTACTGCAATTTTTATATTAGCAATAGATTTATTCTATATTCATTTGGGAGATATTGTAAAATCAGTTATTATAGTTGTAACTGGCTTATACGGGCTGACTTGTTCTATATGAGATTTTAAGGGATAAGAAAAATGCCCTGTACTGGTCCAGCAAAAACTAATAGCGGAGGTAAAATAAGTAAAAGTTTACTGACTTGAATCTCGCATTTTGATAGAGACCCTGGTGGTAGCAATCGGCTCTACAAGTGATCATATCTCAGGTAGTAACAAGCCTAGTGGAAATAATCCGTCAGTTATATTATCTCCTATGGCTAATCCTCAGCCAGATAGATTAAATTCTATTCATACACTTTTTCCTAGTTTATCTGCTAATAAAAATAATCCTGGCCCTAATTCTCATATACCTGGATTTAATCTTAATATTCCTCTTCTAGATTTAGTATCACCAAAAGGTGTAATCATGCATATTAGCGATCGGCTAACTAGATCTCCCGACCAATTAAGAGTGAGACCCGTTACATGAAGTGGTTATAACTTTACTCTAGAAAAGAAAAAAACACTTTGAGATCTTCTATAAGATCTTTACCTGCAAATCACCATTCTAGAATCAGTTTACAAGATAAAGGATTAAATGGGGTAAATAATACTATTGCTCTTAGACAAAGTTTATCTGAATGAATACAAACTAATCAATCTTTGTTTTTAGCATTATGTATATATAACATTTGTTTTTGTTGCTCCCCTGCAGCACTCTTAATTTTAATCTTATTATATATATTTTATAGATATATACTCGCGAATTTTGTTTCATTAATTAAAACACGTCTTTTTATAACTAAATTAGAGTTTAATTAAATAAAGTAAAGTTTTGAGCAAACCAAGGCGCTTAAGCTAAGCCATTTTAAATAATATATTAATAATTGTATTAACATTACTAGTAATGTAAGAAACGAGATAATAAATATTCAGGTAAAATATAGTAATAAAAATAAAATAATAATAATCTAAATATAAAGATTAAAATCGCACATTTAGTTACTATATCTTTTTTTTCTTTGTTTTTTTTTACATAAAAAAAAAAATAAGGCTTTGCTCGCAGCCAACTCTTTTTTTTTATTGTTTTTTGTATACTCTTTTTTTTATTGTTTTTTGTATTATCTTTTTTTTATTGTTTTTCTTTTTTTGTTTTTCTTGTTTTTTTTCTTTTATTGTTTTTTTCTTTTCAAGAAAAAAAAAATAAAAAAGCACCCAGTAAAAAATCTTTAATTAGCAGCGCCTCTGTAGTAAAAAACTCCGTAAATCTAATTTATTATATAATACTAACTAAGACAAAAATATCTCATTCGCCCTTAATTTATTTAGAGCGATTCGCTCTAAATATATTTAGAGCGACTAGTTAAATAATTTACAATTTTCACCATAATCCTCTTCAGCTCATAATCAGTATGTATATTTTTATTTTTCATTATCTTTTTATTTATCTTTTTCTTCTTCTTTTTTTTTAATTGCTAGCATAGCAATTAAAAAAAAAGAGTAAAATAAATTTTATGAAAAAAGCGCTATAACGATTGTTATATTCTCAGAGTGAGAGATTTAAATTTAAGCTCAGAATTGAAATTTTTCCTTAGTTCATTTTTAAAGGGCAGGATACCAATTTTTTATAGCAAACTTACATTAATTATTTATTACCCCTACTAGTCCGTACTATTAGTAGGCACTTACGGGGAGATATTGTAGTTGACTGTTAGCCTATTTCTCCTATTAGTTGACTCGCCCATAAATTATATCATATAGGATAATAGATTAGTATATATTTTATCTAGCGGCGGACTCCCTATTTGGTGGTGTTTATAGCGCCTTATAAAAAAAAATCAGTGCTTTTAATAATAAAAATAATGTATATGGATCTATATCAACTATGTAAGGTTTTTACTTTTTTTTCTCTAATTTTTTTCTTCTCTAATTTTTTTTGAACACTACCGGACTTCAGTATATTTAGTTATTAGCGAAGTGATCGCCTTTTAAATTTTTTTTATGAAAAAGCTTATTTTCTGGTTTTTATAAATACCTAAATAAATTAAATAAAGCTATTTTAATTACTTTTGCCTTTAATGATCTATTGTATATGGATAGTTTTTTAACTCCATTATACAAAAAAAATCCATAGGGTTTTCAGTATTTGGTTACAAAGTCAGATATATTAGTGATGTTTATTATATGGCAGGTAACCAATTCGGTTTCAAGTATAAAGATATAGATCATAATTATAATTTAAATTATTTAGATAATAATGTTATATCATCTATTCAAAGATTATTCGATGTTTATAATTTAACTGATGATGAAATTGTCTATATTCAGATCAGTTTCAGACAAATAGATTAAATGTTTTTTACTGCTCAGCTTACTGCTGGTTTTTAAGTCTAAATATTTAGGTAAAAAACACCTAAATACTCTAAATAAAGCGGTTAAATATTTTCCTTTAACTACAAATAACAGTATTTTAGCTAAGCCCATTACAGATGTATCTTTAAACAATGCTAAATTCAGTAGTGTTAACATTAAGTCTGATGTTTAAACTTTATTGATAAAATTAAATAAAAAAAGGATATTTTAGCTTTAAGTACATCTGAATACAAAGCTAGTAAGTTTGCTGATAAAGATAGTTTTTACCTAGATGCATATAAACCCCGTAATCTTTTGGCTGTTAATAAGTTAGATACTGTAGCTATCTTAAAACAAGTATATTATTAGGATGCTGTTAAAATAGATTGTATACAAGATAAAGTAATGGATAATAATTTAGTATCTAGAATGCTCAAAAAGAATAAATTTTTATCTATTTATGATAATTCTGTTAAGAGCGCCTTATAAACAAGAAAATATAAAGTTATCTCTCTTTCTGCGTAGTCTGCATAGCGAATTTTTTTCTGCTATGCAACTGGATTTTTTTAACCCTCTAGGAATTAGCGTAGATAAAAAAAATAGACAGGGTTGCTAGCAAAAAATACAGACGGGGATTTTCAGTAAAAAAAATAAGGCGGTAGGCTCTACTAAAAGGAATTTAGTAATATGAAAACATAAATAATAATATTAATTTTACTGAAAATCCCCTTATAGCTGTTATAGTGCTAGAAACTTATGCTGATACTAATACACAAAAAGCGAAAGCTTATCCTGCTGGTTTATATACAAGTATAAATAACTATTCTTTATTATATTAATAAGTCTTTTGATAGTAACAAAGTAATTTACTAGCTAGCTATTAATAGATGAGATGTTTAGATACAAATATAAAAATATTAAATTTTATTGATATAATCTAGGGAGATTTGATGTGATTTTCCTGTTGAAAGCTTTATTGCGCGATAATGAGTGAATAAAAGGTCAAAATAACTCGTACATAATAGATGTTATATGTAGAAAGGATATTATATTAAAAATCGATATTAAAAAAGCTTTTAAGAATAATACTTATAAAACTAGTATTTTATTTAGTTATGCTATTTTAACTGATACTTTAAAAAATTTATCTATGATATATCAAGTTTATACAATTAAAGGTCATTTTCGTTGCTAATATAACAAATTTGTTTTATAGAGGTAATACACCTGATATTAGATACTATAATTATCTTTATAGAGATTTAGATAACTCTATGTATATAATTGATATTTAAAAATAGAACCGACTCTTGCTAAAAAATTTTTTTTTTATTATCTTGTTTGATAATAATTTTTATAAAATAGGGCTTTGCTCCGCAGTTGCTCCGCATCATTAATAAAAAAAAAATGCCAAAAAAGATTCTTATAGTCTAGATCCAGTATTAATTAAAGCGAATATATAAATTTTTCTTTGTTTTGAATTGTTTTTCTTGTTTTTATTCTTTTTTTTTATATAAAAAAAAAGAGTAAAAACAGTAAAAAACAGCAAATGTCTGATAGTTTAACCATACCTAAGTTAGCTTTATAAATCTTATTAAAACATCATTAAAACAAGGCTGTAATACCTTTAATTAAAAAGCTATACTCTGAAATTAAAGCTGGATATTCCGGAGGTATATCAGAGGTTTATAAAGCTTACGATTCTATTTACAATTAGAAAAATCGTAAAAATGAATGAAAAAATAAGCGGTGAAAAACTATATTTTTATGTAAAAAGTATATATACTTATCTTTCATATCAATATTAGCCAGCAGTTGGTTGTACTAGAAAAGCATTTATAAATAAAAAAACCAAATTTTTCTAAGATTTTTTTTATCTCTATATAAATATAGGCAGAGAGCTTAATAAATAAATACAACTGGCTTATTTCTATATATTCAGGGTTATGTTTGCAGATGGTTCTGCATTTTGATTGCAGATCTTAAACTTGGAGTTCGAATCTCTCGTATCCCTATTATTGTTTTCACTTTAGCCATAGTTTAAAATTTTTAAGCTAATATGAATGTTTAGCTGGAATAACACACTAAACATATTTATAGAATTAGAGAAGGCGGTTTTTTTTTTCTAAAACAGTAAAAAAAAAAGAAAAAAAAAAATAATAAAAACAGAAAAAAAAAACTCCTTATAACAACCTTTATCTTTATTTTTAGATCTCCTCATTGATAATTTAAAGATTAAATACTAGATATACCTAAAACTAGTATATGATTTAAGCCTTATTAACTGTTTATTCTTTTTTCTCTTAACAAAAAAAAAAAAATAAACAAGACTAACATTAATTAGTCTAAGGGTATATCAAGGTTTGAATTAATACCTAATGTCTCTATTCTTCAAAATAACGTTTGCAAACAAAAATAGTGTTGCATTAAGAAAAAAAAGAACCTTTTCATCATCCATTTTCCTTTCTACTGAAAATGCTGAGTCTAACTCCTCAGAGCAATCAACACAAGCTGCTCCAACTCAAAATAAAGATCACTTTGATTATTTAGAGTCTGAAGATTTGAGGATTATGACAGAATATTCGCATCTGAATAGAATGCAGCAGGATATACTTGGTAAGAGATCTATAGCACAGTCTAATATTACTTGCATTAAAGAAGACTTAAATAGCACAATGAGTTCTTGTATGTCTAATGGTACTATATCAGAAGAAACTAGAGACAAAATAGTACAAATAAGAGAAAAAAATGATAGATTAATGCAATCTGGTCATGAAAAGCTACAAGATTTAGACCATAATCAAGGTAAAGATTCTATAGATGTTACATATATACATAGAGCTATGCTTCAAACAGAAATAAGCTCATACAAAAAAATGATAGATGCAACTTTAGATGAAACTAGATTGTCAGATGAAAATCTAGTATCTCTTAACGAGATTAGAGATAGAGTTGAGCAATCAAGGAAAGAATGTACGCGTTTATCTGAATTTGAAACAGAATTAATGAAACATTATAAAGAAAAGGATGAACAACTAGATGCAATAGGTGAACAACTAGATGCATTAGATAAATTAGATTTTGAAAAGAGGCAATTAGTCTCTGCACCAACAGAGACTGATCGCCCTGAGAACACTAGCTCTTATGGGGAAAACGTTCCCTCTGAAGAAAATAGACCCTCAGAAAGAGTCAGCTCATCACTTGTGGACGATTTTGCTGACACAAGTACAGAGATGCCCAGCTATATGGATCCAGAGGATTAATAAAAAAAAATAATATATATGTATTAAGCTTATTAATATTAACGGCTAAAGTCTGAAACACTAAGCAAATACAAATCCGTTAACTCGTAATGCTTGACAAGTAAACACACTTATAAAGCAGCAGGGGATTGTATAGAACAAGTAAAGGTGGAATTTTCTACTCAGTTAGACAGGGAGAGTAGACCTGTCGCTTATGAATTAGCTGCAACAGCTAATAAAGCTATGCAGTTAGAAAAATCTAAGCTAGTACAAACAGGCAATAGTCTGTTAGACCTTATAGGGAGATATCGCATTAGATATTTCCCGGTAAAATTCTAGTTAGCTATTAACAGTCCACCTCTTTCATACTCATTTGCATATTTACCATCTCAAATGAGTCTATTTTAATCTATAACAAAAATATGATAAAATATATTAAACAATTGGTAACTTCTTTTTATAACTTTAACTATCATCTTATTAAATATAGCTCGTTTTAATCTTTTTTTTTTCTATTTCTTAGGACTAAAATCTATACTAGTGTCAATCTTAGTAGGGGGACTTTATAGTGCTCTTGTATGTTCGTTAAAGGCCTTTCATATATTTTTTTTAGCTTTTCGCGTTTTTTTACTACGTAGTCGCTCTAATTTATTTTTATACAAAAAGAAATGGAATAAACTATACATTCTCCGTTTTTTGCTTGCTAATTTTTTGTATATTATCTTAGATAATAAACAAAAAATAAGGCTTTGCACGCAGCCAAGAAGATATTAAAAAAAAAATTATTTGCTATGCTACTCTTTTTTTATTGTTACTGTTTTTCTTGTTTTTTTACTGTTTTTTTCTTAGAAAAAAACAATAAAACAGAAAAACAAGAAAAAAAAAGAAAAAAGCACCCAGTAAAAAAAAAAATAGAAAAAAAAGAAGAAAAAAAAAAAGGAATAAACTAGTTAAAACTAACATTAATTAGTCTAGGGGCATATCAAGGTCATCCTGCAGTAGAACAAGACCGTGGAAGAAGATGATCAGTCCGACCCCTATAGGCAAGAAAACAAATACACAACTCTTAAGGAAACATATGAGGATAGGCCTATGGCTAGTTCAGTTTCTATGTTTTGAGAAAGGTGATTTTGATCTTCTAATGCTAAAGATATTTTACGACGCGGAGGAATGATTCGACTCAATTGAGAGTTCTCCAAAGGCGCCCAAAGATGGAGCAGTGTATCCGTGGGGGCGGCCTCCAACGAGGGGCGGTTCTGAGTCACGGTGGATAGCCTGGTATACTCAAATGTCGACTACTGTGAGTATAACCGGGCGTACTGAATCCAAACATGTGGGAGTTGAACGAGAGTGAACCATTGTTACAAAATAGGTCTACTAGCTACGGGTGACAGACATTATATCCCCGTGGGGAATACAACATCCAATCTTAATAACATCGAAAGATCGGGGGCGCTATGTTTCCTCATACCTATACAGATGGCAACACTCACATGTATGATTGATAGTTTAGCAAAAAGACTAACAAACATGGACGAATCATCTCTAAAAGCGGGAACCTCGGAAAATAGTTATGGCCTATTCCATGATTACTCGGGATGTCTCACAAGACAAATCGTCATTGACCTAGTAAACTCAAAGCTCCATGAGTCAGTTTTTACTAGCCGAGACGGGGGCAAGATAGTCGAGCAAGCGAATGCGGAGAGTAATGTCTCCGATACTGTTAAGTACAATTTTCCCTGTGCTCAGCAGACACTGAAAAGTGGGCCGAATTCGACACTGCTATCGATGACCTACAACCACTGGCCCTTTAATACTGGGAGATGTTACGCCAGAGATAGATACTACAGTACCTATAGGAAGGACAAATCCCTAATTAAATGAGACTCCAATTGAAGTACCATAGAATTGAAAGTACGAAAGGACCAGATGAAACTAGTAGAGTTAGCTACAAATATCGGAAACACTAGGGATGGAAAAGTTCTTAAACTGCAAAGATCACTCGCCCTTAATATAGAATTTAGAAGGTCAGCGATACAAAAAGTACTGACTAACAAGGGAAGTAAGACAAGTGGAGTGGACCAAATATTGATTACCGGTGACGAACAGAAATGGGAAATTGTGGACTGAATGAAAAGTGTTATCCAGAACCCTATTATCTATCGAGCAGAACCAGTTAAAAGAGTCTATATTCCCAAAGCCAAGGGTAAGAAAAGACCCTTAGGAATTCCTACGATTCGGGATAGATGTCTCCAAGCCCTTATAAATCTTGTGGTTGAACCGCTAGTCGAGATGAAAAGCGACAAACACAGTTATGGCTTCAGAAAATATAGATCGGCCAAGATGGCGATAGGAGCACTGAGAGTCAATCTACGGAGCGCAGGTGAATTCTATGACAAATACGCGTTAGATGCAGACATAAAGGGGTTCTTTGATAATATTTCCCTCAAATGGTTGATGGATAATACCCCGTTAGAAATTACGCTACGCCCCATACTAGAACAATGGTTAAAAGCAGGTCATATATACAAAGGGGAGTGGAGTGATGCAACGGAGAGCGGTACCCCTCAGGGAGGAATAATAAGCCCGACTCTAGCAAACTTAACCCTAAATGGTCTGGAAGAGACGGTAGAAAAGTCTATCGAAGAGACCTACAATGTGAACAAGAGAGGGATATACTTAGGGAAACTCAACCACCCTAGAGGAAAAGTAACTTATGGGTGACTCTCTACAAACTTATTTACAGTAAGATTTGCCGACGACGTAGTCATCTTAGCAAGATCCAGGAGGATGATTGAACAAGCAGTCAAACCGGCTGTTGACACTTTCCTTAAAGAAAGGGGACTATGATTGTCAGAGGAGAAGACTAAGGTAGTCTCGATAAGAGAGGGCGATAAACTAGACTTCCTGGGCTACACCCTAAGATATCTCCAGGAAATACGCCCAAAATCTAAATTGTTTCATGATAGACAGAACAAAGAGGCCATTGTATGTTACCCTCAATTAATCAAGGTACAAGGGATTTTTAAGAGAATAAGTGATATCGTAGAAAATAGCTATAACATTTCAGCTTACTCCTTAATCTCCAAACTGAACCCTGTCATACGAGGTTGGTGTCAATACTTTAATTTAGGCCAAAGTTACCTATTTAGAAACAAATTAAACTATCGATTATACAAAATAATCCAAAAGTGGGCTAGGCGTAAACACCCAAGATGAGGTAGGAGAAAAATAGCACTTACTTACTTCCTTGATGCTAAAAGGAACAAGAGAAAACTAATTGAAACCATAAATGAAAAAACCGGTAATACAAATAAATGGATCTTTACAGGAATAACTAAGAACGAATCGATCTACAGAGAGTCCAAGGGGGGAAAACGAATCGAACTGGTAAACCCTACACAGGTAACTGCTACCTTAAGTGCTAAGCTAAATCGAATACCCAAGGAACTTGAACTAGTACACGCATATCATCCCTTATATGAAAAGCTCATAGACTTCGCAACAAAGCTTAGCATAACTAGCCTGAAGATGAATCAGACGGCCAAACTGAAATTATTTATTAAACAGAAAGGGAAATGTTATATGTGTGGAGAAACTTTACTTGACGAAGATGGGGAATTTAGATATGACGGATCAACTAATATACACCATATAGAACCTCGAGCCGAAGGAGGGAAAAAAAGCAAAACCAAAAACTTTGCACTAGTCCATACAAAATGTCATATACGTCACCATCAAATCAATAAGGTGACTCGATCCGAAAATAAAGCTCAAACAGTTGATACATAATCAGGTCATATCATTGAGAAATGTAAAAACAGTTTGATCGGTGGTTGAGCCGTGTGCGGGGAGACCCGCACGCACGGTTCTTTGAGGGGGCACTCCTGCGAAGGAAGTCCCATCTCTAGTGGAACATTATATTTAATGTTTGCTTTATTTGCAGGGTTAATCGGGACAGCATTTTCCGTGCTAATAAGGATTGAATTAAGTGCACCGGGAGTACAATACATAGGAGATAATCAATTATATAACAGTATAATAACTGCACACGCTATAGTGATGATATTTTTTATGGTTAAAGTAAATGCAAAAGAACCGCAGGTTCGTATGTTAAATGTGAAGCCAGAATCATCAAAAAAAATCGGTATTGTAAATAATAACGATGTTTTGATAAGTAATAATAAATATATTGAAGAAAAGCCGTTAAACTGTAAATATACTAAAGTTTTAGTAGAAGATCCTTCTAATAATAGGGATATAATTTTAAAAAGAACTAAAAAACAAAAAGGTGTATATATATGGGAAAGTTTAGACGGTAAATACATGTATGTAGGTCATTCAATTAATTTATATAACCGTATAAGCTCTTATTTTATGCCTTCAATACTCAAAACTAACACTCGTAGAGTATTGAGGTATTTAAATAAACACGGTTTTAATAAATTAAGATTGACTATATATATTATGGATTCTACGGTTAGCTTAGAACATATAGTAGAATTAGAACAATATTTTATCGACAGTTTAAATCCAAACCTTAATGTAGATATGGTAGCCAGTGGTTCTGGATATCGTGAACCTATGTCTATTGAATTACGAGAAAAGCTTCGAAAAAAAAAGGTACTCCAGTATATATATATAATGCTGATGATTTTACTTTGTTATATGTATTTGAATCTAAAAACCATATGTATGATAGAATAAATATACATCACAATACTCTAAATGATTGTTTATATTCTGGTAATTTATATTTAGATAGTTTATTATTATCTTTAGATCTAATTGAAGAAACTACTAATGAATTACTAACTTTAGATAAACTTATAACATTAGTTAAACATGCACGAGATATTTACAAATATAAACATCCTGCAGCTAAAGCTATTTTAGCTGAGTTTAAACACGATTCCAAAAAAAATTTAGAGTTTGATTCATTAAATAGTTTAGCTAAACATTTAAAAGGGGACCGACAGGTAATTAGAGAATACTTAAAGGGAACTAAATCGGGTTATTATAGAGGTATATGAAAATTTACTTACTCGCTTTTTCTTCTTTTTTACTGTTTTTTTCTAAAAAAGAAAAAAACAGTAAAAAACAGTAAAAAAAAGAAAAAAACAGTAAAAAACAATAAAAAAGAGATAAATCCGAATAAGCGCCCATAATTTATTTAGAGCGACTCGCCCTTAATTTATTTAGAGCGACTCGCCCTTAATTTATTTAGAGCGACCAAAAAATAAAACATTTAACATATTAAATAGAGCAATTCTATAAAGGCATGGCCGGGTAAAGTAAAAATATTTTACTTTCTTTTCACCATATTCTGGAATACCTTTAGAGCTTTTAAAACTAGTAATACAAGCTTTCTTTTATGAAAAGCAGTATGATACAGTGACATTTTGAAAGATTAGGCGATCAGTAGGAAACCAAAGATATAAGGGCTTAAATAGCAATAAACACTTATATCGAGTAGGTTCCTCAGAGACTACACGTGAAATACCTTATTAAACATGATGTTTAAAGGTAAAGATATAGTCCAGTCATTAATGAAAGCTAATGAAAATAAAGTTGCATGCCTGCAATGATAGGTGGGTTTTTACGACGCGGTCGTGTTTATGGGATATTATTTTCATTAATAGTATTTGCTGATCTGGTCAAGTGATTCAATTCACAACAGCAGGGATTAAGCACAGGGGCCTCTTCCAACGAGGGTATGTCTGAAGGTTGTGTGATACGGGGAAATAGGGCAAATATAAGTGACGGGCCTTTAAGTACCCTAATCCTAATTCCAGCGGTAGTTTTAAGTTTAACGAAAGTGAATCATTATTTTAAAAATGGATCCGCGATAATCTGAGGCGTTACAAGAATTAACTCGGAAGGTCTAACTATGTTGGGAGTAAATGAAGCCGTACTTCCACTGATCAGAATAGGGACCAACTCCATAACAGATGAAAACTTAACAGCTCTCCAGGATTCCAGAGTTTTCTGGAATTCAGAAACCATAAGCATCAAACGCGGGAACCTCGGAAAAGATATACAACTGAAGTTAATTGAGTGAATTAACATACCTTTAGGGGACTCAAGGGATACTGGTGTAAATCTATTGGATTCAAGGGATAAATTCATACTTGTTTTTATCTTACTGAATGTTACTGACCTTGTAGGTACAAGTTGTAATAGACAAGAATTTATAAGCCAATACGGGGGCAAGATAAGTGAGCAAGCAAATGTGCGAGGTAATGCTCGCAATACCTTACCGGGGAGATCTCTTTTCTCCGGCCATAGGCCAACAACTACTCTAGTTGGACAAAAGCTGAATTCACTATGCCTTAGATCGGCTTCAACAAAGGCTACTTCATCAAAGTCTGTCCAGGATCAGACTATCCAGTCTGTTAGACAAAGGCTAGATGAAAGTTCTAATAAAAAGCCTACTTGAAACATAGCAGGTGAAATGAAGGAAATCAGTGAAAAGGTTTTCGCGGAACAAGCAGAACTAGTGAAGCTAGCTCAAAAACATGGACTTCGAAGCGAGAAGGTGTTTAAACAACAGCTTATTTTAATGAGATCTTTAAATTTTCGAACTAAGGCGATAGATAGCATATCAAAGTCCCCTGGCTCTAAAACAGCCGGGATTGACAATGTTAGTCTAGAGGAGCCAAAGACAAGACAGAAAATTTTGAGGAACTTACTCGCAGCACTAAGAGAGTATGCATATCACCCTAATAAGTACTTAGCCTCTCCAGTAAAAAGAGTATGGATTCCTAAATCTAACTGCGCCTTAATTAAGCAAGAAAAACTTAGACCACTAGTTATTCCAACACTACTGGATAGGGCGCTTCAACATCTTGTTAAGTTGGTTCTGGAACCTCTAGTCGAAATTACATCAGAACAACATAGTTATGGCTTTCGTCCGTACAGATCAGCTAAACAAGCGATTGCACATCTTAGGGTTAACCTTAAGACCCTTGAATTGGATAGAGCACAAAAATTTAGTGCTAATCGTAAGAAAAACGAAATTGGAGGGGAATTACTCCCCGAAAACAAGTGAATATTTGATGCCGATATAAAGGGTTTATTCGACCATATAAGCCACTCTTGACTACTTGAGAATTTGTTTCTACACAGAGATATTCTTAACTTTGTTAAAGCCTGGCTCGAAAGTGGCTCACTTGATATAGGTGAATTATCTGAGTCTGAGCAAGGGACACCACAAGGAGGTGTAATCTCACCAATTCTTGCTAATTTCACTTTAAATGGCCTTGAAAAAGCTATCATGGACTCAATCAAGCCCCTTACCAAAAGTAAGGAAAAAAGACTTGTTGTGACACTCCCTGATGGTACTAAGACACGATTCGCCTCGGCTTTAGCTTATGCTAGATACGCAGATGATTTTGTGGTTTTAGCTCGTTCTAGCTATTTAATTGAAAAGTTCCTGCAACCAGCCATAGTAGACTTCTTGGCTCGTCGAGGATTATCGTTATCCAAAGAGAAGACAAAAGTTTTCAGACTGGTTGATGAAGGGGCTCAGCTGGATTTCCTAGGATATACCTTTAAGTACCAAGCCAAGTGAAGTCATAACAGACATATCTTCTATACCCATCACAGTGGGGGCAGAGGTATAGCTTTATATCCTAACAGAATAAAGGTACTCAGTTTCATCGAGAAACTTAAAGCCGTATTTCTAGCATCCAATAATCTTTCAGCATATGAGTTGATAGCAAAACTAAATCCTATGATAAATGGGTGATCTTACTATTTTAATCTTGGTAATTCATCCCATTACAGAAGTTTAGTACGAAATGCTCTATATCATATGATCTGAAAGTGAGCTCATAGAAAACACCCAAGATGAGGTAAAAAGCTTATAGCTCGGAACTATTTTCTCAGATCTCAAGAGAAGATAACTAGAAAAACTAATACTAGAAAGGTTGATTATAGTACTTTTAAGGGTACCCGTTGAGTTTTTAGTGGTATCGTGTGGGCAGAGTCTAGATATAATCCTGACTCCACAAAACGTATTTTCATGGTAGATCCTAGCAACATATCACAGGTCCTTTCTACCAAAGAGTATTGTATACCTAAACCACTAATAGACATACATGCTTTTGCTGAAGACTATATGAAGCTAGTCACGTGATGTATCAATGTGAATATAAAAGCCCTAGGTATAAACAACACACGGAAACAACGTCTTCTAAAACAACAGAACGGACTTTGTGCGGTTTGTGGAAAGGTACTTGAAGAAAGCAATTTCCTTAAGTCGCAGCTACACATTCATCACATAAATCCTATCTTTAGAGGAGGTTCAGCAGCGGATGTCAATAACATGATATTGCTGCATGCATGATGCCATCGTGACTTGGACCATGGTCTCAGAGCGTTCAATGCAGAAAGGCACGGGATAAGTACTCCTAGCCGTAAGAAAGACCATAGAGTAGGACAAACCGATAAAGGTTTAAACTAGAATATATATTTTAAATAAGTCGCGGACTAATCAATGGGAAATATATACTAGAAACTACTAGACCTATTACATGCCTTTTCTTTAGGAAAGACACAGAATGCATTGATGTATCTTGGGTGAGCCGTATGCCTTGTGAGGGGCACGTACGGTTCTTTGGGGGGATTTATTTGTGAGAATATTTTCCATCCCGAATGGTAACTTTTTACTTCCATTATTATTAGGAGGGGCCGACATGGCAAACAAAAAGGACCTTGTAACAAATTATAAAAATAATAATAAACATTTATCTAAAATTGATCTTAATTTATCTTCTATTAAGCTTAAAAACAAAAGTTATATAGCTGGTCTATTTGAAGGAGATGGCCACATTTGAATTTCTAAAGATAAAACAAAAAAAAAGCACAATCCGAGATTTTGTATTACTTTTGCTCTAAAAAATGAGCCTTTAGCTAAAAAACTACTTAGTTTAATAGAATATGGGCATATTAGATATAAACCTAAAGATAATGCGTGCGTATTAACAATTTCACCTGTAAAAGGGTTAAAAAAAATAGTATCTTTAATTAATGGAGAACTTAGAACACCTAAAAGATCTCAACTTTGTAACTTAATAGACTGACTAAATAAAAATCACAGTTCAAATGTAGAAAAACTACCATTAAAAATAGGTAATTTAAATAATGATAACTGACTAGCTGGTTTTATAGATGCGGATGGTAGTTTTTCTATTCTACATACAAAAAAAAAAAATGGCTTGCGCGGAAAAGCAAAGAAAAATAAAATATCATGTAGATTAAGAATAGAACAAAGAATGTTAGATCCTAAAACGCAAGAAAGTTATTTTAATGTTTTAACAGAAATAAGTAACTTGTTACATTGTAATCTTTTAACTAGAAAACAATTGTCTACGGGTAATGTATACTATACTTTAGCTGCATCAAGTCGTAAATCGTTATTAGTTATTACAAATTATTTTAACTCTAGTTCATTATTCTCATCTAAGTATTTAGATTATAAACACTGAAGTGAAGCAGTTAATCTTATATTAGCTTACAAGCACTATACTGAAATGGGGAAAATAAGGATAGATTACTTAAAAAGTGGAATGAACAACAAAAGAACGAGTTTTACTTGAACTCATTTAGATAAATTAAATTAGATAATTATTTCTATATTATCTTTATCATTATTGTTACGGAACAGGGGAATGCCGTTAATATCTGTAAAGATTTTAATTATAACTACGCTATATGCATAGAATCTCTCAAATAATGGAAGTTTAATTCCAGTTAACAGATACATAGACACCTAATTGAAGTAAAGAGTAAGTATATTCTTTACTTATAAAGTTAGTTTTTGACTGAATTAGTAGTAATACTTATGTATACATGGGAATAATATGCAGGAAACCGAATTAATACATATGTATTATTAGTAGTATATCACCTTTATAGGTTATAATTATACGAATGTCGGGATCCTCAGAGACTACACGCGAAGCCCCATTAAGAATTATAATAAGAATATATTTAATTTTTATTTTTGATGGGTGAATACATAGTCCGTCCGGGTAGGAAACTACTTCTATTATAGAATTAACATCGCTCGAGGGTTAATTGGTTTAAGATTCCCTAGACTTAATAACATATCATTTTGATGTGCGCCGTTTGGGTTATTTTGTGCCCGCGAGATCCATCTCGTTGAAGTTATAGAAATACTTCATAAGTCAACCAACTTACCGAAAGCCGAAATGGTGGAGGGACCTGAGCATGTTGGTAAAGTGCTAGCAGGATTTAGTATCCGAATCTATTATCTAGTGCGAGACACATCTTTCATGATTCTAAATGTTCTCCTAATTGAGCCTGTGATAGCTCTTACAGCTGATATTTTACACACTGTTATTCTTATGTTTATTGAATCGGGTCAGAGTTCAATAAATTCTATCGTAAGAAAGTTATGCTCGACGAGAGTAGATGGAATGGAATCTAAAAAAGATATTGACACAGAAAAGACAAATACGGGATTGCCTAAAGCGAAATATCGTCATGGTAACGGAGCCTTCGTAGTAGGTAATTATAACTTAATTGCTAAAGGGGGGCAGCGACATTATTCAACTAAACCTAATGCTGACTTCGGTGTTAGAAAATCTAAGTTGAATATAATTGAACTCGAGAACAACAAGTTCACTGGACTTTACAATGTGATATGTGATGCAAATTTTCTTGCCAACTGTTATGGTAAGATAAAATCTAAACCAGGTAACATGACTCAAGGTGTTGATAATATCACTCTGGATGGTATCTCTAGATCATTTATAAAGGATTTATCCAAATCTTTAATAGATGAATCTTTTCAATTTAAACCATCCAGACGAGTTAACATACCTAAAGCAAACGGTAAACTAAGACCTCTAGCTATTGCATCCCCTAGAGACAAAATAGTACACGAAGCGATGAGACTATCTCTTGAAACAATTTTTGAACCTATATTTCTAAATACAAGCCATGGATTTAGACCTGGTAGAAGCTGTCATTCGGCTTTGAAAGAAGTATCCAAATGAAATGGAGTAACCTGAGTTATAGAAGGGGATATCAAAAGTTATTTTGATAATGTGGATCACCATATTCTAGCTACACTATTAGAGAGAAAAGTATCAGATCAAAGATTTATTGATCTATATTGAAAACTAGTAAAAGCCGGTTACGTGGAAAGGGGTTTTACACATACATCAGATGTAGGTGTACCACAAGGTAGTATTTTATCTCCTATCTTATCTAATATCTATCTTAACGAATTTGATATATTTATGGAAAAAATTATAGATAAATATTCTACTAAGGGAACTAGTGTTTCTAAAGTAAACCCTGCAATAGTTAAATATTCCGATAAACTTAACCAACTTCATAGAGAATATAAAATTTCCAAAGATAAGTTAATTGTTAAGGAAATAAAACAATTAAGATTAGAACGGAATAAATTGAACTCTAGAATCAGAAATGAGATTAGAATTAGATACATTAGGTACGCTGATGACTGAATTGTGGGAATAATCGGTATCAAAGAAACTGCTAATCTAATTAAAGAATTAATAACCCAGTTTTTAAATGATAGACTTAAAATAACTCTTAATAAAGAGAAAACTAAGATTACCTATCTACCAAATGGTAGAGTAAAATTCCTTGGATGTATTTTTACGATAATTAGAGGTTCTCAAGCTAAAATTGTTACTAGATACAACCATAAGGCAAAATCCATGATTAAAGCTCGTATTAATCAACGACGAGTTGTTTTCTTTGCACCATATCAAGAAATACTCTTAAAGTTAGCTGATAAAGGTTTCCTAAAGAATTATACTGTACATTCGGTAAATCTAATTCCGCAAGCTATAACTAAATGAATATTCTTAGATCATAGAGCTATACTAATCAGATATAACAGTATAATTCGAGGGTTGCTAAATTACTATAGTTTTGTTGATAACTTTAATATATTCACAACAATTGCGGGATTTATTCTTCGGCATTCTTGTGCTCATACTTTATCTAGAAAGTTAAATTTAGGTTCTAGAGCTAGTGCTTTTGCTCGCTTTGGAAAGAATCTAACTGCGAGATCTAAAGTTAAAGGTAAAAACAAACAAATGAGTTTAAGTATTCCTAAGAGTTTTACTAAATCAAAAGATTTCAAACGATCTGAACAAACAAATATTAGAGATTTTATGGCTACTTTAAATTATAAAATCGAAACTCAGTTTGCTTGGGCAGATAGTTGTTGCATCTGTGGTCTTACTGAAGGGGTTGAAATGCATCATCTCAAACATCTTCGAAAAGATGGGGCCAAACCCACAGGTTTTCTTGCTATTATGTCTAGTCTTAACAGAAAACAAATCCCTGTTTGTAAAACATGTCACAATAAAATCCATGCGGGTCTTTATAACGGTATAAAACTGACAGATCTTTGATCTGTAAAGTCCGATGTAAACACTGATTAAAAATATAATGTCGTGGAGAGCTGTATGCAGCGAAAGTTGCACGTACAGTTCGGTGGAAGGACTCTTGCTACCCACGTGGTACAGGTTTTCGATCCAACTATTACCACCAAGTATTGTCTTGTTCTTATTTGCAGGTGGTATAGAAAATGGTGCGGGTATTTAACTGTGCTCGAGTAGTAAGTAATTACTATGCTGAATACCACTATATGCTGGAAAATCCTAAAAGAATAAGTAACTGCAAAAAGGTGTTGCAAAAGCTTAATAAAGGACAATCAGCAGGAAACCAATAGATTTTTATCTTAGGATTCAGCTTTTAAGTTGGATCCCTCTACTTCTTTTTCTAGAAAAAGAGTAAAAAATTTAAAGGGATCCCCAGAGACTATGCGTGGTACATCGTCATTTTAATTAATAAGGATGAAGATATAGTCCATCTATATATGAAAATATATAAATATAAATAAACTTTGTTTTAGCTTTATTGAAGTTTAAATCAAGTAAAACAACGAAGTTTTCCTTTGAAGAACGTCTATATCATAAAAACCAAATAATAATAAACATAACATAGATCTTGAAATAAAAAATATGTTAGGTTATTATTTAGCCGGGTTGATAGGTTATCCAACCAACGGGGACCCCTTCCCCGTAGAAGGAGACGGTTCAATAATTGTTCCTAAAACTCATAGGAATAAAAAAGGTAAGTTGTTATATCCTAAGGTTAAAATCACTTTTGTAGATAAAGATGCCCCTTTAGCTATTAAAATACAAGAGGTATTTAGGGCTGGTACTTTAGAGTATCCCAAAAACACTAAATACGTAAACCTTTTATTTCAAGACCTAAATACACTACAAATTATTGCTGTACTTGTTAACGGTAAAATGAGAACACCAAAAATAGAGGCTTTATATAGAATGATTGACTGGCTAAATGCTAGATCAACTTTATCAAAACTTCAATCAAATAAACCTGAATTATTAACTAAATTGGGTCAAGATACTAGTCCTTTAGAGGATAACCCTTGATTCACCGGGTTTGTTGAAGCAGACGGTAACTTTTATAGTCGTTTTAGTGTAAATTAACAAGGTATAGCAGAACAAATAAGACATTATATGAGAATTTCTCAAAAAGCAATATATAATAAAAATTCTAATCTGTTAAAAGAAAACAAATCTAATTATCATATACTAGAAAAAATTAGAGAATTTCTTGATGTTAAATCTGTGAATGAAATTAAAAGAACTAGAGAACAATATGTAGAGTTAGCTTATGAAGTTAGAACAAGTAAAAAAACCTCGAGTGAAAAACTAATATCTTACTTGTCTAAATATCCCTTATTTAGTTCTAAACATCAAGATTTTTTATCTTGAAGTGAAATTCATAAGATAAGATTATCTAAATCATATAAAACTACACATGGTACGAATAAATTAATTTTACTAAAAAATAGCATGAATACCTTAAGAACTTCGAGCGAAGCTCGATGATTCTTTAAATAGATTTTACACTGTTTAAAGTAATTGGACTTAATAACAATGAAACTCGGAAGGTTTATTTTAAATTGACAGGTTGAACTCTTAATAATAGGGAGTTGCTTTGGGGTGACCCAGAGGCAAAATCTAAACTCTTTTCGATGCGTGGACATCTCGCTATTAATAGTTGCTACTCGTGTTTGTTATTTAAAACGCATGTTATAAAGTTTAACTATAAGAGACAATACGCCTGAGTAGATAATAAAAATTATTCTATTCATCAGAGACTAAACAAAGAGTATCTTAATAAAAATAATAAAATTTGATTTGAACAATGACTAGTCGGTATGACAGACGGAGATGGTTGTTTTTTTATTTCACGACAAAAAAATAGTTGAAATTTAGTTTATAAAATAGCTTTAAGTAGATATAACCTAAGAGCTCTTTTCTATATAAAAAAACAATTAGGCGCTGGTTCTATATCTAAAGATGGAAGCAAAGGACAATTTGTTATTAGAGATAGAAAAGTTTTGGCTAAAATAATAATACCTATTTTTGATAAATATTCTTTATTAACGCATAAGTATTATTATTACATACTAGCCAAAAAAGTCTTATGTATTTTAGATAATGAAAAATTGACAACTGAACTTAAAAATGCAGAGATAGAG
>JAABUQ010004642.1_pt1 | contig 23166 bp, 15 predicted proteins | sample 5560001 | NCBI WGS metagenome assembly JAABUQ01 (sample SAMN10711888, study PRJNA513371) | rock metagenome | isolation source: Antarctica rocks | place: Antarctica: Victoria Land, Finger Mt nord | collected 2015-12-18 | reverse complement strand
CACGCTGAGCGCGTTGCGCGCGGCAAGCGACCGAATCATGCGACGGTGGGCTCCATCCGACCGGCTTCGCGCGAGTGGCGGCCGAACCTCGTCGCACGGCCGTACGGCCGCGTGACATAAGAGACCGCGTGCCGACGGCGAACGCTCCCTCCCGTGAAGTTCGCCTTCATCGTTCATCCGACGTCGCTTGAGGACGTGGTGCGGTACGAACCGGGTGCGGTCGGCAAAGGTCGGGCGCTGATCGAGAAAATCATGGAGTGGATGCCGCCGTATGCGGCCGCTCACGTGACGGGCGTTCGTAGCCCTGACGGCCGTGAGACCGAGGGGTGGTTCATCGCGGCGAACTTCATGCCCGAACCGATGCTCGCGCTGCCACGCGAAACCGTCTATGCGAAGATTTCGGCTGCGATCGCGCTTGGCGGCGAGCTTGGAGCCGAGATCGTCGGCCTCGGTGCCTTTACCGGCGTCGTCGGCGACGCGGGGCTCACCTTGGCGGAACGTTCACCGCTTCCGCTGACGACCGGCAACTCGTTGACGATCGCTGCCGGCGTGAAAAGCTTGCTGCGCGGTGCGCGGGAGATGGACGTGGAGCGCGCCACGGCGACGGCCGTCGTCGTCGGTGCTACGGGCTCGATCGGTTCAGCGTGCGCGGAACTCCTCGCGCCGCACGTCGCGCATCTCGTGCTGGTTGCGCGCAATCGCACGCGGCTCGAAAAGTTCGCAACCTCGCTGCGCGAGCGGGTCGACTGCGGCGTTTCGTTCTCAACCGACGTGCGTGAAGCGGTCCCGCGCGGCGATCTCGTGTTGACCGCGACCAGCTCCACTCATGAGCTGATCGAGCCCGGCGACCTGCGCACCGGTGCGGTGGTTTGCGAACTGTCATTGCCGCACGATGTCGGGCGCCGCGTCGCCGTGGAGCGTCCCGACGTGCTGATCACCGAGGGCGGGAACATGCTCGTCCCGGGTCGCCCCCGTTTTGCGCGCGTGCGTGAACCGGGGCGGGACTTCGATCTGGGACTGCCGTCAAATACCGCACTTGCATGCATGTCCGAGACGATGGTTCTGGCGCTCGAAGAACGGCGTGAGGATTATACGCTCGGTCGCGGCATCGATCTCGACAAAGTTCGCGAAATCGACGCGCTAGCGACGAAAAACGGCTTCGAACTTGCTACGATGCGCGCGTTCGACGCCGCCATCACGCCCGAACAGATCGCCGCGACGAAAGCTGCTGCCGCGCAACGGCGCTTGGTCCGCGCGTGAAGCGCATCGTCTCGGTGTCGCTCGGATCATCCTCGCGCAATCACCGGGCCCGGGTCGAACTGCTCGGCGAAGAATTCGACATCGAACGTACGGGAACCGATGGTTCTCTGACGCGCGCGATCGACACACTTCGCGAACTCGACGGCACGGTCGATGCGATTGGTTTGGGCGGCATCGACGTCTACTTGTACGCAGGCTCGAAGCGCTTCGCGTTGCGTGACGGCCTGCGGCTGCTGGAGGCCGTGAAGAAAACGCCGGTCGTTGACGGCAGTGGTCTCAAGAACACGCTGGAGCGGGAAGCGGTGCGCTATCTCCGCGACGAACTGAACGTGCCGCTCGCCGGCACGAACGTCCTGATGGTCAGTGCGCTCGACCGGTTCGGCATGGCGCAGGCCTTGGTCGATGCGGGCGCGGACGTGCTGTTCGGCGATTTCATCTTCGCGCTCGATCTCGACAAGCCGGTGCGCGGCCTCGCCGAATTCGAAGCGCTCGCGGAGCGTTATCTGCCGGACGCCTGTAAACTCCCATTCCAATTCTTCTATCCGACCGGGAAGAAACAAGATCGCGCGCCCGAACCAAAGTATCCGCAGTATTATGCCGAGGCGGAGATTATCGCGGGCGATTTCCATTTCATGCGCCAGTTCATGCCCGAGCGTCTCGACGGAAAGACCGTGCTGACCAACACGTTGACGGCTCGTGACGTTGAAGAACTCCGCTCGCGCGGCGTTGCGCGGCTGGTGACGACGACGCCCGATTTCGGAGGGCGATCGTTTGGAACCAACGTCGTCGAGGCGGCATTCCTAGCGCTCCTGGGCAAGCGTTGGGAGGACGTTACGCCGGATGATTACGCGACGATGCTCGGACGCGCGGCGCTACGGCCACGCGTCCTCGATCTCGCAGCAATTTCCGCAGAGTGAGTTTCGTTCGGCAGCTCCTCGCGCGGCAGCCCGTGGAGAGCGAGCGCACCGCGGGCGGACCGGCACTGCGCCGTGTGCTTGGCGTTCCGGGTCTCATCTGCGTCGGTTTGGGCACGATGCTCGGCGGTATCTTCACGACCATCGGCGTCGGAACGCTGGCCGCCGGACCGGGCGTCATCGCCGCGTTCTTACTGTCCGGCCTTGCGTGCGTGTTCGTCTCGGTCTGTTACGCCGAGCTGGCATCGATGGTTCCAATTGCCGGGAGCGCGTATACGTATGCGTATGCGACGCTGGGCGAAGCCGTTGCGTGGGTGATCGGCTGGGACTTGATCCTCGAATACGGCATCAGCGTCGCACCCGTCGCCGCTTCGTGGTCGGGCTACGCGCAATCATTTCTCGGCAACTATGGCATCGTGTTACCGCAGTGGGCAAAGGTGGCACATTTGGCGTTCGGCCGTCACGGAGTCGATCTCGCGCATACGCAGGTCGACCTCTTTGCGATTCTCGTCGTTCTGGCGATCACTGCGTTGATCGCGATCGGCATCAAGGAATCGGCCTCCGTCAACACGTGGCTGGTTCTCGTGCAGGTTGTCGCGATCGCAGTGTTCGTGCTTGCCCTTCTGGGCGCGTTGCATCCTGGCAACTACCATCCGGCCTTTCCGCGGGGCGTGCACGGTGTCGTCAACGGCGCGGCGCTCGTTTTCTTCGCGTATATCGGGTTCGACACGGTGACCGTCGCCTCGGAAGAAGCCAAGCGTCCCGAGCGCGACGTCCCGTTCGCGGTGATCGGGTCGCTTGCGATCGGCGCCGTGTTGTACGTCGCGGTCGCGTGGGTTACGGTCGGCGTCGTTCCATGGGCGCACATCGACAAGGACGCCGGCATGGCCGACGCCGTTCGCCGGGCCGGCAACAACCCGTACCTTGCCGGAATCGTCACCGCCGGTGCAATCGCCGGCACGACGACCGTCATGTTGACGTCGCTGCTCGGACAAGTGCGCATCTTTTACGTGATGGCGCGCGACCGGATGCTTCCGCCGTTCGTCTCGCGCATCGACCCGCGCACGCGCACGCCGCTGTTGACGACCTTGACGACGGGCGTCATCGTCGCCGTGTTGGCGGGTATCGTGCCGCTCGACGTGCTGCTGTCACTCGTCAACATTGGAACGCTTTCGGCGTTTGCGATCGTGTGCGCCGGCGTGCTCGTGTTGCGTTACGTTAATCCGACCGCACGTCGTCCGTTTCGTGCACCGCTGGGCCCGCTGGTCGCGGTGCTGGGCTGCGCGCTGTGCCTGTATTTGATGATCGGCGGTCTCTCCGGCGGAACGTGGTTGCGCTTCATACTCTGGTTTTTCGCCGGTGCCGTCGTGTATATGGTGTACGGTCGCCGGCATTCGTTGTTGCGCGCCGAACATGCCGGCGTCGTCGTGGCTCCCTGGCCGGAATCGTAAACGTCAAGCGCCGCACGCGTTACCCAACCCTGGCGGCTTGGCGTGAGTGCGTGATATAGTATGCGTGAGGAGTTTTTCGTGCGTACGACTGGGATCGAGCCGCTTTCCGACGAACCCGAAACCGATCGGCTTTTCGACGAAACAGAAGTCGAGCTCATCGACGGTATCGAGGTGCCGAAAATGAGTCCGAAGCGGCGCCACTCGGTGTTACAGCTTGCTATTGGTGAAATGCTGCGGGCCTGGGCCGGAGAGCGCGGCACGGTCGGGACGGAATGGCGGTTCTGTCTCGAGCCCCAAACAGACTGCGAAACGTCGCTCGTTCCCGACATCGCATTCGTAAGCGCCGAACGGCTGGAGTCGCTTACCGACGACGAGGTCGAAGAGCCTCCCTTTGCGCCGGACATCGCGGTTGAGATTCGGTCGCCCGGGGACCGTGAACGAAACGTAGCGCGCAAGATCAAGCGATACCTCGAGCATGGTGGTCGCCTCGTGCTCGACATTCAACCCGCATTACGTACGATTGTGGCGCATGATGCCAATGGACGGCAGACGTTCGGCCAGGCTGATACGTTCAACCATGTAGAAGTCTCCGGCTTGACATTTTCCGTCGGCGACTATTTCGCCAAAGCGGATTGGACCAGACGAAAAGCGTCAGACTCGTGAACGGCAGTACGGTCGACTACGCCGTGATCCGCGCAATCGCGCTTTCGTCGATCAGTCGTCTGCTCCGGTTCCACAAAAGCATGGTTCCGAACAGGATGTACACGGCGAAGATGTACGGAAAATAGTTCGTCGGCGGCGGGGGAACCGGATAGACGCTGCCGATAGCGGGAATCGACAGCAGCGCGAGCGTGAAAACGGCAACCGCAACATTGCGGCCGCGCAGTTGGCCGATGCGGCGCAAGTAGAGCGGCGCGCCGAATGAGACGAACGCATAGATCGCGACGAAGCCGAACGAGCCGAGCGTCGCAGTATCGTTGAACGCGTCGATCGGCGCAATCCCACCGAGCAACATGCCGCCCCCGACGGCGGCGAGCACGGCTGCGAAAAGCGCGAGCGCGACGCTCGGGGTGCGGAACCGAGGATGCGTTTGGTCAAGGAACGGCGGGAACAGCCCTTTGCGGCTCATCGTAAAGATGATGCGGCCGCCGGCATTCAAGGATGCGAGCGTTATCGAGAACGACGAGAGCAGCGCCCCGACGTCGATGGCCACCTTGAGCGCCGGAACGCGCGCGGCATCGGCCAGCGCATCGAGCGGCGTTCCGAGCTTGTCGAGCGGCGTGGCGAGACCCCGTGCGCCGAGAACCTCCGCGTACGCGCAGAAAACGAAGAACGCTCCCGAAACCAGCACACTGAGGATAACGGCGGTCGGGATCGTTTTCAGCGGAGCGCGCGCCTCTTCGCCCAGCGACGTTGCACTTTCGAACCCGACGAGCGAAAAGATCGCAATCGTCGTGCCGAGCGCCACGCCGGAGAGATTGGCGCCGTGTAAGGACAGTTGATCCGCATCGTAGAGTGTGCCGTGCCGTTGCAAGACGAACGCAAAAAGCACGAGGATCAAGCTCACCGAACCGGTTTCCAGCAACAACAGCGTGATCGTCGAGAGCCTGATGTCGCGGTATGCCAGCGCGAACGCGACAACCAAACAAACTCCCAGCGCCCCGAGACCCGGGACATCGACGTGTCCTAAACGCGCCAGCGCTTTTGTGAAAACGGCGAAACCCGTCAAGCCGGCAACGCCGACGAATGCGTCGGCCCAGAGCAACGACCAGCCGCACAACATGCTGACGCGCACGCCCAAAGCGCGGCGAGCGTACTCGTAGAGCGATCCGGCCGATGCGGAGCGCGTGGCAAACACGCGGATGTTCAGCGCCACGGCCAGTAGCATCAAGGAGCCGAATGCGTACGCCAGCCAACTCGCGTTTCCGGCCGACGCATACATGAGCGGTACGATCAGCACCGGCGTCATCGTGGGGCCGAGCATGGCGATCGACTGCGCAAGCACTTCCCACAGGTTGAGGACTCCGCTGCGAAGCGGAGTCATTTCAAGCGCGGGCCGCGAGCGCCGGCACGCCCACGTCGTGCAGTACCTCGCGTGCTGCACGTACGCCTTCGCGGGCGGCGCCCTCCATGAAACCCTGGAAGATCACCGAACAGTGCTCGCCCGCGAACAGAACGTTGCCCTGACGAACGCGCTCGTAGCCCGCGATGCGCGTGTACTGACCGACGAGCCAGCCCGAATAGCTGCCGCGCGCAAACGGATCAAAAGTCGGATGGCTCAGCACCGCCTTGCCGGTATAATGCTTCGTCGCACCGGGCCACACGGCATCGAGTTGTTTCGCGAACGCTGCGGCGTAGGTCGCCGTCGCCGGTGTCAGGCTCGTCGTGTAGGGCGCGGGAGGACGCAGCGCGGCACTCCAGCGAGCGGCCGCATAATCGACGATCAGCCCGGTACGACCGGGTTGCGCGCGACTCGCATCCCACGTTTGGATGAACGGTCCATCGTAGGTGATGTCGCCGGTGCCGTTTCCCGGCCACGCACCGGTTCCGCGCCAAAACCGGTCGTCGAACTGCACGATCAGCTTCGAGTGCTCACCGTAGCCCAGCTCATCGACCGCGGCTTTTTTGCGCGCATCGAAACCCGCCCGCGAAATATCGAGCCGGCGCAGCACCGAGAATGGGATTGTGACGATCGCCTTGTCGACGATCTCGGTTCGCGCGCCGGAAGCCGTTGCGAACGTTAGCGCAATACGGCCGTCGGGTTGGCGCGCGATCGCTTCGAGACGATGGCCGAGGCGCACCGTTTGCGGCGGCAGGTGCGCGGCGATGGCCCGCGGCAGCCGGTCGTTTCCGCCGATGATGTGGTAGCGTTCGTCCGAAGGACCGAGCGCGACGAAGTCGCCCGTGCGCGCGTCGTAATATGGCTGGCGCCCCAGCCAGTACAGCATGTTGAGCGAACTCTGGCGGTGTGCATCGATCCCGTATTCGGCGACGTACTGCAAGTAGATGTACTCGCCTAGTTTCGAGCGGCGACCGCCCGGCACGAACCGCTCGATCCACTCGCTCAGGTTCATTGCATCGAGCGCGCGTCCGGTCGAGGTCGAGCGGTCGTAGGTTGTGATGGGACCCGCCGCCATCACTTGGCGTGCCAGCGTCTGGTAGACCGGCCGGAAATCGCGAAAAAGATCGCGCTCGGGATAGTACGAGCGGCGTTCGAAGATCGTTTGCTGCGCATTGGGTGCAACGGCCGCAAGCACGTCGGCGAGTTGCAAATCGAAACGTTTGGCGAGCGCCTGCATCGTCGTGTGATCCGTATCGATCAGTTCCGCACAGTATTCGCTCGTTTGGCCGTCGTTCCAAAAAGCACGTTCGGAATGCATGCGGCCGCCAACGCGATCTTGCGCTTCGTAGACCGTCGATGGCACGCCATGGTCGTGGAGGGTGAGCGCAGCGTTCAATCCGGCGATGCCGGCACCGACGATTGCGACGCGCGCTTTCGGCGCCGACATCGCGGCCGCGCCGAGACTCCCGGCGCCCGACAGCGGCCCGAGCGTCGCTGCCGCCCCCGCCAAGAACGCGCGTCGTGAAATGCCGGTGGCGTTATACGATCTCAGCGGAATGCGAAAGGAGCGCCTGGGGAGCGCGGGCTTTACCACGCTAGATGCGGATGTCGGCGCTCAAGAATGCTTGGAACGGCAAACGTTGTCCGACAAATCCGGTCTGCGAATTGTTGTACCAGCTCGAATACGGATACGCCAGTTGGATCGGAGGATTGGCGACGAAGTTGCCTGCGGGCGCAAGCAGATTCGACGGCAGTTGCGCGTAGACGCACGTCGTGCCGTTGTCCCATGGGTACCGCCGCTGCAAGCAAAGGTCGGTCAACCCGGTCAACGTCAAGCGTAACGTAACGGCCCGGCTTGCTTCGTATGCGAACTGCGAATTGACGGTGATGCGCACCGGCTCACGGAAGTCGCCGAAGCCGTCGAAGCGACCGGTGTACTTGTCGGGAATGAATACGTAACCGGCGCACGATTGCGTGTTTGCGGCGTTCGACGTCGCGCTTGCCGTCGCGGTGCAACTGATGGGATCGTAGCCCGGCCAGATGAGCGGCGAGCCGTAGAACGGGCCGGAACTGTACGTCGCGCTCGGCGTGAACGTAAAGCGGTTATGCTTGTAGTTGAGGACGATCGTTGCCACGTCGGGGGTTTCATAGCCGTTCGCACCTTGAAACGGCGACGGCAGGATGTCGTAGGGCGTGTACTCGCCGTTGCGGTCGAACAACGGCTGCGGCGACGCGTTATAGTAGGGGTTCGTGATGCTGCCCGCCGCGCACGCCGGATCGGGCGTACCGCCGGGAGCGTAGCAGGGAGCCGCAGCCGCGCCGCTGCTCGTCGTACCGCACAGCGCCGTATTCGTGCCGCTCGCACACGCGGACGTGTAGGCATTGTAATTGCGGACGTAATCGTTGAGGTTGTCGATCTCGTTGCGGCCGCCGGCGCCGAAATCGTTGTACCGCACGCGGCTGCGCGTGAAGGTGAAGCTGAACAGGCCCGAAAGCCCGTTGCGTTCGAAATCGCCCTTGCGCAGTTGGAACTCGACGCCGTAGTTGCGCTGCCGTCCGACGTTGAGCCCGTCGAGCACGCCCTGCGCACCGATCGGAATGTTGGCGAGCTGGTCCTGTGTCGAGCGGTAGAACGGCGTGAGCTTGAACGAGATATCGGTGTTCTTGATGTGCCGCTCCAGCGACAGATCGTAGTTATTGGAATACGACGGCCGGGACTGATGAAACGGCGTATTGTAGCCGTAGGGTAGGAACTGCCCGATGAACGACGGCGAGTCTTGCTGCAGCACGTTGTACTGCTGATACGATGTCGGCGCGGGGGCCGCATAGCGCCCGTACGAGCCGCGCACGACGGTATCGGGATCGACCGTATACGTGAACGAAAGGCGCGGCTGGTAGGCCGTGAAGCTGACCGTACGCGGACTCACGTTGACGAGATCCGAGTTGGTTCCAGGCGCGCACAGCGACGCGCCCGTCAGCGGATCGACCCCATACGTCGTCGTTCCCGGCAAAAGGGAGCCGACGGCGGGACCGGTGTACGTGCCGGTACATTGCGCCACCGACGTCGCGCTCGTGCCGAACGAGAATTCGCGATTGTACGCGCCGAACCAGAACGGCCGCGCGGGATAGCCGCCCACCGTGTCGTCCAGGCGGTAATCGAAGTTTTCGACGCGCAGGCCGGCGTTGACGTTGATGCGATCGCTGGGATGCCATTGATCGGCTAGGGAAACCGAACTGAAGAACGGCGTGATCTCGTCGATCTGCACGCTTCGCCCGTCGTTCGTAACGCGGTAGCCGGCGCCGCTCCTCACCGCAGGCGATCCCGCCGGCGGCACGATCGGGTTGCCGTTTGCGTCAACGGCGGTCAGCGACTGCGAAGGAAAGCCGGCCGCTGCAAGTCCGAAGGAGCCGTACGACACCAGGCCGCCCGCGGGGTTGAACGATGTATCGCTATTGTAAATCGGCGTGTAGCAGCTGGCGTAGAGGCCGGTCTGCGGGTTGTAGCAGTTTCCGCGTGAGTCGACCAGGTTCGTCGTAATCGCGCCCTGGTAGTGATTGCCGCTATAGGTTTCCAGCTTTTGCGTTTGATAGGACGCCGTTGCCGTCAGCAAGTTTTTCGCATTCAGTTGGTTCGAGTACATCGCCGTTGCGCCGAAACTGTTGCCGTGGACTTCGTAATCCTGAATCTCGCCGCCGTACGTGGTGAACGCGCTGACCGGACCGTTGATGAACCAATCGTTGTACTCGCTGTAACCGTAGAGTCGCAGATAGGAACTCGCGTTGAAGTTCTTTTGGTACTGCAGTTTGAGCAGCGAGACGTTGTGGTCGTCGCCGTCGCGGTTATTGGGATCGATGAGGCCTGCGAACGGCGTGTGGGTCGGGCTCTCATTGGAAACGTCCGCGACGATCTTCGAGGGATCGGGCGGTGCATAAAGTGCGCCGGTGTAGATGTATTGGTCCGTGAACGTGGCCGGACCACCGTACGCTTGTGCCAGCAGGGCATTGCCGCCGAGATCGTTCGGGGAGCTGTAAAACTGACTTTGGATGTCGCTGGTCACGTACAGCAACTGGATGTCGTCTTTGAGACCGCCGCCTTTATGCGGAAGGCCAAAGTGAAAGTTCGCGAGGCTATCGCGTTCGGTCGTGTTGCCGATGGCGTACGATTGGCCGGGTGAAAAGTACGTCGGCCCGCTGCCGTCGTACACTTGCCCGTTCAGTCCGGTCGAAATGTACAACGGATAGAAAAATAACGGCACGCCCGCGCCGTTGAACTGATCGGAGTAGCGGTAATCCTCGTTTTCGCCGCCGAGGCCGATGTAGTAACTGAAGTTGCGGTTGTTCGTGGCGCCGCTCGCTTCGGCGCTGAACTTGTGATAAAAGGCCGGCGCGCCGACGCCGAGACTGACGTTCTCATAACCCGGATACGTTCCGGTCTTAATGACCTGATTGATGTAACCCGACAGGCCTGAGGCTTCGGCGGAAGGCGGCGTGCCGCCAGTGTACGTCTGGACTTCTTGCTGTCCGAGGCTCGAGAGGGTCGTGATCGGTGCGAAATCCGACGCGCGCTGCACCGGGATGCCGTCGAGCTCGTTGGCGACGTCGCTGTAGTCGCCGCCGCGAATGTAGACGAGTTGGTTCCACCCCTGCTGGCCTTGTGGAACGTTCGCGCCGGGAGTCGTCGCAATCGCGCTGTAGGCTTGGTTGAGGCTGCCGGGGCCGCCGACTGCCTGGGAAGCCGTTTGCTCCGCGGCGTTGACGGAATAGACGTCACTCGTGGTTCCCGGCCGCACGAGGTTCGAGTTGCTGCGGGCGCTCACTTGAGCGATTCTGCGCAGCGTTTTGGCTAGCGAAAACGTGCCGACCGTTTGCACTTGGTCGGCAAACACCGAGATGCCGCTCGCCGAAGCGGGATCGTAACCGGGGAATTGGGCGGAGAGGACGTACGTGTCGGGCGCGAGCGAAATAAACGCGAATGCACCGCCGGCATCGCTGCGCACGGTGGCCGTCTGCGACGGGGAGACCGCCGTTATGGTGACACCCGCGAGCGGCGCGCCGGTCGCGTTCACGACGCGTCCGCGCAGGCCGCCGGTCGTTCCGGCGGCGGCCGGAGCCGGGAGCGACGCAAGAAGCGCGATCAGCAGCAGTTGGCAGCGGTAACGAACGAGCACGGCGACCTTTCCGTTGACGAAAACGACCGGCGCTCTTCGGATGAAGCGACGTTTATGCCGAACAGAAGTGGCTTTGCTCGCTCTTTGGTGCATGGTGAACAACCACCTCGGCTAGGGTGGGGGTTGCTCACGGGCGTTACAATGGGGGAAGCCGCTCGTTTTCGGGAGTCCTCATCGTGCCTGTGACCCGTTCGCGTACCGACGATCTCGTCGAGCGGCGCGAACGCGCGGTCGCACGAGGCGTCGCGACGACTCACCCGTTGTTCGTGGCCCGCGCCGAAGGCGCGCGGCTGTGGGACGTCGAGGGCCGCGAATACGTCGACTTCGCCGGCGGCATTGGGGTCATGAACCTCGGGCACCGGCATCCGGCCGTCGTCGCGGCCATTCAGGCGCAGCTTGACGCCTTCACCCATGCCTGTTTTCAAGTCGGCATGTATGAAGGCTACGTGGCGGTGGCGGAGCGGCTCAACGACGTGGCGCCCGGAGCGTCTCCGAAGAAAACGTTGCTGTTGACGACCGGCGCCGAGGCGACCGAGAACGCCGTCAAGATCGCCCGCACGGCGACCGGCCGGCCGGCGGTCGTGTCGTTCGCGTACGGTTATCACGAGCGCACGCTGCTCGCGTTGTCGCTCACCAACAAGGTCGCGCCGTACAAACAGAACTTCGGCCCCTTTGCGCCCGAGACGTATTGCGCGCCGTTCCCCGACGAGCGGCGCGGTTGGACGACAGAGCGCGTGCTCCAGGAGCTCGACGTGCTGTTCGAAACGCAGGTCGCGGCGCGACGCATCGCCGCGTTCATCATCGAGCCCGTGCTCGGCGAGGGCGGTTTCGTGCCGGCGCCGGCCGCGTTTCTACAGCAATTACGCAAGCTGTGCGACCGGCACGACATCCTGCTGATCGCCGATGAAGTGCAAACCGGCTTCGGCCGCACGGGAACCCTGTTCGCGATCGAACAGGCTGACGTCGAACCCGACCTGCTCTGTTTTGCGAAAAGCGTTGCCGGTGGTCTGCCGCTGGCAGGCGTCGTCGGTCGTGCTGAGGTCATGGATTCGGTCCCGCCCGGCGGCCTCGGCGGGACGTTCGCCGGTAATCCGCTCGCGTGTGCCGCTGCCCTGGCAACGTTGGAGGCGTACGATCGAGAAGATGTGCTTGACCGCGCGCGGACGCTCGGCAGGGAGTTACGACGCCGCCTGGACGCGCTCGCTTCGCAGCACGATGAGATCGTCGACGTTCGTGGACTCGGTGCGATGCTCGCGCTCGAATTCGCGGAAGCGCCACGCTCGGGCGACGTCAGCCTCGCTAAGCGCGTCGTCGATGCGGCGTTCTCCGAAGGGCTGGTTGCGCTGACGGCCGGCCCACGCGCCAATGTCCTGCGCATTCTCGTTCCCCTCGTCGCCACCAGCGACGATCTAGAAGTCGGCTTCACCGCGCTCGCACGCGCCTGCGCGCGGGTTCTCTCCCCATAACAATGCTCCACTCCATCCAGCGAGGTCCAAAATTCTTGTACGCAACACGCTCGACGACGTCCGCGCCTATACGCAAAGCGTCTTAGAACTCATCAACAGTAGGGCGATCGACCGCACGCAAGCGGCTTGGATCGTCAAGGAAACCGTCGACGGTTTCCGCGATCACGTCAACCCCGGTTTCCTGGAATATCGCAAGAGCGGCGCGCGGGGCACGCTCGATGCCGCGGTCGAGTGGTCCGACTCCGGCAACGTTTTCACCGACGTCAACGGCCGCGAGTACATTGATTGTCTGGGCGGCTTCGGAATCTTCAACGTCGGTCACCGCCACCCCAAAGTCGTCGGTGCGGTGCGCGCGCAGCTCGAACGCCAAGCCCTGCATAGCCAGGATCTGCTCGATCCGCTGCGCGCGATGCTCGCGAAAACGCTCGCGTTGCTGACGCCGGGCGAACTGCAATATTCGTTCTTCAGCAACAGCGGGACGGAATCGATCGAAGCGGCGCTCAAACTGGCTCGTCTGTACGATCCGAGAAAGCCGACGATCGTGGTCGCGTCCAAAGGCTTCCACGGCAAGAGCTTCGGGTCGCTGTCCGCGAGTGGAAAATCGACGTTCCGGGTTCCCTTCGGCCGCATGCTTTCGGGCTTCATGCACGTGCCGTTCAACGATATTTTATCGCTCGTCGACGTGTTCAACACGTGCCGGATGACGGGCCAAGACGTCGGCGCGGTGCTGCTTGAACCGATCCAGGGTGAGGGCGGCGTCAACGTACCGAGCGACGAGTATCTGCCTGCCGTGCGCAAACTATGCGACGAGTTCCGGGCGCTGCTGATTTTCGATGAAGTTCAAACGGGAATGGGCCGGACCGGCAAGATGTTTGCCTGCGAGCACTGGGACGTCTCTCCCGACATCATTTGTCTCGCCAAGGCACTGGGTGGCGGCGTCATGCCGATCGGGGCCACCGTCGCAACCGAAGCGGTGTTTTCGCGGCTGTTCGAAAACCCGTTCCTCCACACGACGACCTTCGGCGGCAATCCGCTTGCGTGCGCCGCGGCGCTGGCAACAATCGACGTGCTCATCGAAGAGCGCCTGCCCGAGCGGGCCGTGGAAATGGGCGCGTACATGTTGGCAGGCTTGTGTGATGCGGTGCGCGGTCATGAAGACATCGTCGTCGACGTGCGTGGTAAGGGACTGCTCATTGCGCTCGAGTTTACGAGCGACGAGGTGGGCTTCGCCACCTCGAAATATCTGTTCGATCGCGGCGTCTTGGTTGCCGGCACGCTTGTGAATTCTCGGGTCGTGCGCGTCGAGCCGCCGTTGACCATCGAGCGCTCGCAAGCCGACCGCGTCTTTACCATCCTGGCCGAAGCACTCGACGCGTTGGAGCACGAGCGCATCCCGCTAACCGCGTAAGCCTTGCACCGCTTTTCTTCGGAGTCTTACATGCTGCAAATCGATCGCGTCACATCGAACCGAGCCGCCGTGCTGGAACATCTCGAGCGCGATGCGGACAGAACCGCGTTTCTTTTCATGGGCGGAACGTGGCAGCCGTCGTCGGACGGCGCGACGCGCGCGTGCGTCGACCCCGCCACCGGCGATGAAGTCGCCCGCGTCGCCGAAGGCACGCGCGCCGACGCCGAACGTGCGATTGCGCTCGCGCGCACCGCTTTCGACGAAGGCCCGTGGCCGCAAATGGCGCCCGCGGAACGCGCTCGCGTGCTGCTCGCGCTCGCCGATCTCATCGACCGGCACGCGGCCGCGTTCACGAAGCTCGAAACGCTCGGCTGCGGGAAGCCGCTGCGCGAAGCGGAGTTCGACATCGCGGACGCGGCCGCGTGTTTTCGGTATTACGCGGGTCTCGCGACCAAACCGCACGGGCAGACCTTCGACGTTCCTGCGCCCTCGATGAGCTTTACGGTGCGGGAACCGATCGGCGTGTGCGGTCAGATCGTACCGTGGAATTATCCGCTCTTGATGGCGACGTGGAAGCTCGCGCCGGCGCTCGCTGCCGGTAACGTTTGCATCCTCAAACCGTCCGAATACACGCCGCTCTCGGCGCTGTGGCTTGCGAAAGTCGCGCAGGAAGCGGAACTTCCGAATGGCGCGCTCAGCGTGATCCCCGGCGCGGGTCCGGTGGTCGGAGCGGCGCTGGCGGAGAGCATGCTCGTCGACAAGATCGCCTTCACGGGCAGCGTTGCGACGGGACAATCGATCATGCGAGCCGCTGCCGGCAACGTCAAGAAAATCTCGCTCGAACTCGGCGGCAAATCGCCCAACATCGTGTTTGCCGACGCCGACTTCCAAACGGCGATCGACTATGCCCTCTTCGGCATCTACGCCAACGCAGGACAAGTTTGCTCGGCCGGCTCGCGCCTCGTGCTGCAACGTGAACTGGCGGATCGCTTTCTGCCCGAACTCGCCCGTCGCGCGCAGGCGATCTCCGTCGGTGACGGCTTCGATTCGCACACCGAGATGGGCCCACTCGTCAGCGAAACGCAGCGCGACCGCGTCGAACGCTACATCGCACTCGGCCGCGAGGAGGGCGCGACTTTATTGTGCGGCGGCAGCCGCGCGGCGGTCTCCGGCGGCGAATGCGGCTACTACATCGAACCGACGATCTTCACCGACACGACCCCCGACATGCGGATCGTCCGCGAGGAGATCTTCGGCCCCGTGCTCGTCGTTCAACTTTTCGACGACGAAAACGAAGCGATCCGCATCGCCAACGACAGCGCGTACGGTCTCGCCGGCGCGGTATTCACAAACGATGCCGCACGCGCTCACCGCGTCATCCGCAAACTTCGCGCCGGCATCACGTGGATCAACACCTACCATCCGACGTACAACGAAGCCCCGTGGGGCGGCTACAAACAGTCAGGCATTGGTCGCGAACTCGGCACCTACGGCTACGACGCCTACACCGAAGTCAAACAAGTCAACGTCAACCTGGCCGTCGAGCCCTCCGGCTGGTTCCGGGAACCCGAGGCGTAGCCGCGTGCTCGTTCCGTTAGCGTACCGCTTCATGAGGAACCCGGCGTCGATGGATGATCGTTTTGGGACAGTGCACCGGTCGATGATTCGGTCGACGAATATGCGAGCGCGGTCGGGGCTGTCGGCTCCAACGTATGAAAGAATGGCGAGGAGATCACGCCATGCCGTTGGAGTGAAATGTAGTCGAGCCACTAATCCGTTGGCTTAGCGCGCTCCTCGATTTCGGCGGCTTGATCGCGTAGCGACTGCCATACTTCATCGGCAACTATGAGTTCACCCCGATTGGCAGCTTCAACGCCCTCGCGTAAATCGTCTTCAAGTTGCTCAAAGAACGGGTCGCGCCTGTGCTGCTCCATTCGAGTATGCTACCACGATCGCAACCGCGACGCTCTTGAAGGCCGGCTCGTCGTGCGTCGGAAAGGCGCTCTTTCGGCCGCCACTGCGTGAATGCAGTTGTAGGAGAACAGGTACGCCAGAATCGCTGCGTATTGATTGCCCGAAAAGCCCAGGGCAGCTTCCCCGTCGTGTCGTCGAAGGCCAGAACATCGTCGTGAGCCGTCGAGACAAAGACGTTGACGCGATAGACCAGCGGCGACGCCTCCTCTTCGCCGTCGTCGTTGACGGCAGCGACCCATGCTTTGCGCAACTGCGCGACGTTCTGTTTGGTGGCCCCAGCTCAGACCGGTATAGCGGTTGCCGGGGAATGTTTTGCCTCAGATCAGCCAGTCGGCGTGATCGCTGCTCGCATGCGTCAGCGCGCGCGTCGGGGCCTGTGATGCCGGGTGAGGCGCGGGAGAAGCGCCCTGCGAGGCTGCCGTTTTGACTGCAGGCGCCCAGCAAACACGATAAAAGCTACGGCGACCGAACGTATCATGGCGATACCTGTTCCGCGAAACGGAACGGCCGAACCGAACGTTCGCTGGGGAAGCAGCGGGATTTCAACCCCCGGCTGCCCGAAGATAAAACCGCTGGCGCGAGACATCCTCGCGTCGCTTTTCGTAATGACCCTGCGGAGTGTCTCGTGAACGATAAAGAGCCGGTGCTCACCAAAGAAGGCCTCGTGAAGCTCGAGGAAGAGCTGGACGAGCTGAAAACCGTGCATCGCCGCGAGGTCAACGAGCGGATCCGCCAGGCCAAAGAGTTCGGCGACATCTCCGAAAATGCGGAATACGAAGACGCCAAGCAGGAGCAGGCCTTCGTCGAAGGGCGCATCCTTAAGTTGGAAGGCTTGATCCGCAATGCGCGGATCATCGACTCGTCGGACTACGCGCAAGACGAAGTGCATCTCGGCGCCAGCGTCAAGGTGAAGGAGGCCAAGGCGGGCGCCAGCCACGAGTTCACGATCGTCGGTTCGACCGAAGCCGATCCGGTTAACGGGCGGCTCTCGAACGAATCACCGCTAGGCAGTGCGCTGATCGGCAAGAAGAAGGGCGAGACGGTTGAGGTGAACACGCCCCGCGGCTTGAGCACCTACAAGATCGAAGGCATCAACTCGACGAAGAAAAAGGTCGCCAAGAAGGCATCGTGAGCGTGTCCTCGTCGCCGGGCGACGAGACCGGGGATGTCGGCAGGCGCGAAGCAGACTTACGGGCGGCGAGACGCGCAAATCTGGCCGCTTTACGCGCGCACGGACGTGACCCGTTCCTTGTAACCCGCTTCGATGTGACGGCGCACGCGAGCGAACTCCTCGAACGGTATGCCGATCTCGGCTCCGACGATACGCCGCCGCAGGCGACCTTCAGCGTGGCCGGCCGTTTGCTCGGCCTGCGCAAGATGGGAAAGGGAGCGCTCTGGGCCGACCTCTGGGACCGTAGCGGGCGCTTGCAGATCTACGTGCGCGCGGACGCCGTCGGTGAAGATGCCTTCGCGGCTTTCGACGCGCTCGACCTCGGCGACATCGTCGGCGTGAGCGGCTCGGTGTTTCGCTCCAAGAAGGGCGACCTCACGTTGCGCGTCGCGCACTTCGAGGTGCTCGCGAAATCCCTGGCGCCGACGCCCGACAAGTGGCACGGCTTGGGCGACGTCGAAAAGCGCTATCGTCAGCGTTACGTCGATTTGCTGATCGATGAGCGCGTGCGGCGGATTTTTTTGACGCGTTCCGCGATCGTCGCGGAAATGCGGCGGTTTTGCGACGCGCACGGTTTCGTGGAGTGTGAGACGCCGACGATGCTGCACGTCGCAGGGGGCGCGGCGGCACGACCGTTCCGCACCCATCACAATGCGCTCGATCTCGATCTCGATCTGCGCATTGCGACCGAACTGAACCTCAAGCGCTTGATCGTGGGCGGCCTCGAACGGGTTTACGAAATCGGTCGCATCTGGCGCAACGAAGGAATCGATACGACGCACAACCCCGAGTTCACGATGCTCGAATTGTATGCGGCCTACTGGTCGATGCAGGAAATGATGGATTTCAACGAAGCGCTCTTCGCGCATATCGTTGAGAAGGTTCACGGCTCGAGTGAGGTCGTCTACGGAAACCGCTCGATCTCGTTCGCCCGGCCGTTTCGGCGGCTTGCATACTTCGATGCGCTGGCGCAGTGGGGTGGCCTCGATCGCGCAACCTTGCTCGACTCAGCAAGGGCCCAACGGGTTCTTGCCGACATGGGGTTGCCGCCGTCTCACACGCACGGGCAGGCGCTCGACAAGATTTTTGAACGCGTCGTCGAGCCGCAACTCACCGACCCGACGTTTGTTTACGATTATCCCGTCGCGCTCTCACCGCTCGCTAAGCGCAAGGCCGACGATCCGGAGCTCGTCGACCGCTATGAACTCTTCGGCGCTAACTTCGAGCTTTCCAACGCCTTCACCGAGCTCAATGATCCCGACGACCAACGTGTGCGCTTCGAGGCGCAGATCGAGGAGCGCAAGGGTGGCAATGACGAGGTCCCGCCGCCCGATTGGGATTTCGTCACCGCGCTCGAGTACGGCATGCCGCCGACCGCGGGCATCGGCATCGGCGTCGACCGCGTCGTGATGCTCCTGACGAACCAGCAATCGATCCGTGAAGTCATCTTGTTTCCGTTACAGCGGCCGTTATAGAAGACGCGCATGTTGATACGCAGCATGGTAACCGTCCTGCTATCGGCTGTTGCGTTGACGCCGTCCGGTGCGTATCGGGCCCAGACCCAGCCACCTCAAATAAGCCTGGACGTTGGGAATCATGCGTATCTTTCCACCGAGCGCGTCAGCGGCCGACTGACGATAGTCAACACCTCGGACGGCGACATCAAATTTTGGCGATCGGTCGACTACGTGATCCGCAACCCCGACGGGTCACAGACGCGCGAGCCGCGGCTGCGAACGATTACGAGAGTCGTTGAACCGATCACGATTCCGGCCGGTCATCGCTATAGCCAATCCGTGGACCTGCCACGCTGCGAGGTAACGAGCGATCCGTGTTCGATGCAGGTCCGAGCGGTCGTTCGGCTCGGCATCGGAACCGGCTCATCGAGCGTCGAGATACGCAGCAATTCGGTGAGCTATGTGTTGCGCCCCGATCCGACGGCAACCTACGAGATCGACGGCCTGGCGGGTTCCCGGCCGATATTTCTCGTTGAAGGCCGCGCGAGGGCAGCGTACGTTCGTGATGCGGCGATTCTCAACTACGGCGTCAGTGATTCGGCGCCGAGCGGTTCGCCTTCAGCTCAAGACGAAATGCGGCGAATCGAGCAACTCTTCTCGCATTATCGTCTACCCGCGGCCAGCGTGACCGTGCACGAGTCAGGCCAGACGCGTTGGTCGTTCGAGTTTTCTCACGTGCTGGGGCAGATCGCGCAACTCGATGCCGCCCAGGCCGTGATTCTCGAGCAATTTCACAACCTGCGCTTCGTCGGACGCGCGTTCGGCATCTCGGACGAAGAGTTTGCTTTTGGAAGCACGGTCACCGATGCGTCGTTCGCGGCCGAAGCTCTTGCTGCTCGATTAGCACCGCTCGTCGGCTCAGCCAGCGTTGCACCGGCTCGCGGAGGCGTCGGTTCAGATAGTGCCATCCGAACCGTCGGTGACGTTTCCTACGCGGCGGACCGTCCTTGGCTTGCGACGTTCCCGACCTCACTTTCAGCGTCGCCCGCCGAAGCGATGAATGAGGGTTTGATCGACTCGCAGCCCGGTGGGTTATTGCTCGAAGCACGCAGGGATGACGGATACATCGGCGACGCGACTTCACAGGCGATAGGCGAAGCGCTCGCTGATGCCGCCAGGGCTTCAGCCTATGTCGGCAGAGACCTCAGGGGCCTCCAACCAACGCCACAGTGGGTGACCGTCGCCGCCGACCGTCCGGAACTCTTCATCATCGGTGCGGCGAGGGAGAATGATGCCGACGCTCTCGGCTTTCGTCCGGTCGCACTGGCCTTCGCGAGCGCCGCCGAAGCGGCGCGCGAATTCGCACGCGATCTCGGCGTGCATGTCAACGCGGCTTCCCTGCTGGACGAGTATCCGCTTATCGAGGACGATCCCAGCGAGCAGGCCGTCGGCGCAGCCTTTCCGCTCACCGATGAAGACAACGCGGTTTGGCGCAGATTGGCGATGCCGACGACCGTTCCGGCGGCGGTCCTCCGATCAGGCCTAGCCGGTCCGACCGTACTACCCACGCCTATGGCGACCCCGACGCGAACGCCACCGTCTTCCAGCTTAAGCAGCAACGTTACGCCGCGTCCGGACCTTGTGCCGATCGAGGTCCCGCAAACGCAAACGCTCATTACCGGTGAAGCAGAACGAGAGACCGACGTGCCGGCTGATCGCTCTCGTGTCGGTATCGTCGTCGCTCTGCGGCAACGGAGCGGAACGATGCCGTCCAGCGGGGCGGTTGTCGCGATGCTGCAAGCCGAGCGCAACGTCATTGCTGCGCATTCGATTCCTTCGCAAAACGGCAACCCGCTGGAGGCGGCATATGAAGTCCAAGTCAGAGGCATCGTCGGAAATGCCGGCGCGGCACGACTGCGCGAACGTACGTCGCGCATATGCGTTCCTCGCCCCGCGAGTCGTGTCGGCGCAGACGTATGGGGTCTTGGACTGCGCCGCGCTTGAGACCCGAGCACGCGACGCCTCGGTCAAGGTAGCGACGGCGGATGCCGTCGAGCAGAGTATGCGCACGGGGCGCCCACTGCGCCGGCTGTTGCTCGCCGCCGCCTACCCTCCGAGCTTCGATGAAGGCGCGTGTCCTGGCGAATTAGGCAACCCGTACAATGAAATATTGAACCGCGGCTCAGCAGCGACGCTTCCCAACAGCCGGGCGCGGGTTCACGTGAGGCTGGTGTTTCGCACCTTTGCGCACGCATGACGTTTCGTTCGAAGTCACCGGACTTCGCTCGAGCTGTGAGCGCTAACGCACGTGATGTCGAAGCAACGCCGGCATGACTGACACGACGCGAATTCCAGATTCAGAGGCCTTGCTTGCGCGGGCGCGCGAGCTGGTGGCCGAGGAACGCGACCCTGTTGCGAATGCCGCGAACCTTGCCGCCCTGGTCATGCAATCAGTAATGGATCTGAACTGGGTCGGCTTCTATTTCGCGCACGGCGACGAACTGGTTCTCGGGCCGTTCGCCGGCAAGCCCGCCGTGACGCGCATCGCGTCGGGGCGGGGCGTGTGCGGTACCGCGTGGGCCCGCGCCGCGACGCTCGTCGTCGACGACGTCAATGCGATCGAGGAACACATTGCCTGCGATGCAGCCTCCCGCGCGGAACTTGTCGTGCCGCTCGTGCGCGACGAAGCCGTGTTCGGCGTCCTCGACTGCGACAGTCCCCTCCATGCCCGCTTCGGCGACGGCGAACGCCTCCTGTTCGAACGGCTTGCCGCGCTTTACGTGGCATCGTCGGACACACTTCGAATCTAACAGCAGCCTGACGCTGGACCAAACGTGACCCGCGTCATACTTGACCGGTCTTGCGGTGAGGAAGACGCTGCCCTTTGCCGACCCCGATGTAAAGCTTTCGTCACGATCGAGGTCGGCAATGCCACGTCTCACGCGCTGCGCTGTTGCGCTGATCGCCGCCGGCATGCTCGCGGGATGCAGCGGCAGCGGTATCTCCAGCTCGTCCTTTACGCCGATGACGGTGGGGCGAAGCGCCGTCGGCGCCATCGTTCCGCAGGCAGCCGTTTCGCCGGATCCCCTCGGCGCGGCGTTATCGTCAGCGCTCGTAGGCGGGAGCCGATCGCGTTCAATTGCCACTATGGCGCGAGGCGGTGCAACATCGTCCTCAAACCCAACGCCACTGCTGTTCGCGGACGACTTTGCATCGGATACGGTCCGCAGCGCCGCCGCAGGATGGACGTCGACTGGGGGTTCGTGGCTCGTGTGCCAGCCCCCGGGACAGCCCAAGCAGTACTGCGCCGAGCATGGCGGCGGCGCGACGATGCCTGCTCAGAGCGGGCAGTCGGCGTGGCAGAACTACGCACTCGATGCGTCCGTCGCCGAGACATCGCCAGCCGGCGCCTTTGCCGGTGTCGCATTGATCGGCCGTCTCGTGGACGCGCATCATTTTTATCAACTCGAACTGCGCCCCGACGTCAATGGGTCGGGTCACGAATATTGGTACATTTGGAAGTACTCGGGCGCCTGGAGCGAAATCGCGGGCGGCCCTTTTGCGACGACCGGGGGCACCTATCGGCTGCGCTTGATGTTCTCGAACTCGACGATAAGCGCATCGGTTGCCTACGGTGCGAGCAACGTTTTCACACTACTCGGCGGCGGAAGCGACGCTTCGTATGCGAGCGGCGGCATTGCGCTGCGGTGTTGGGGTAGCGGCTCGGCTCACTTCGGCGCGATCAATGTGCTCAGCACGGCCGCAGCGGGCACTCCCTCACCGACACCCTCGGCGACGCCCACGGCGGCCCCCACGACGCCCCCAAGCGGGACTGGTTACGACGGCCAGCCGATCGGGACGGCGTTCTTCGCGCATAATCCGCTGGCGCGGCCGTTGTCGTCGAATCCACGCATCGATCCGCAGAGCGCGGCGATGGTGGCCGCCGTCACGGTGGGCGATGTCGGCCGCTTGCAATTCACGCCGGCTGGGATGGCCGGCACCGTCGTGTCGACCGGTAGTGCCTCGGATCCTTCCTATACCGTGCGCTGCTTGGAGCCGTGGGGCCACTGTACCGCGACGAGCGTCCATGTGCCGAACGGCACGACCTCGGGACCGGCAACGGACTTCCACAACGCGTTCATCGACGCGTCGAACGGTACAGAAACTGACTCTTGGCTCACCTGCGCCTCGTATCAGAACTCCGGGCAGTTCGGCGCGGGTTACTACGGCAGCCACTGCACGTTTCCGCTCGCCACCAACTCGCTTGCGATCGGCTGGGGTGGCTCGGGCCCTCTCTCCGGTGACGGTACCGGATTCAGCGGAACGGCCAGCGGTCTCTCACTGGTCGCCGGCATTGTTCGGCCCGAAGATCTACTGGCCGGAAAAATGACGCACGGCGTGTCGATCGCCGTTCAGTGCGCGCAGCGCGGCAACAACGTCTATCCGGCCACGGGCAGCGACGGCCAAGGCAGCACGACCTGCACGGGCGCAGGAGCAGTTCCCCGTTACGGACAGATACTGTGGCTCGACGCGGCGGGTGAAAATCAATTGCTTGCGATCAATCCGGTCGTCTTACAGCCGTACATCCGCGCCATGCACGACTACGGGTTTTACATCACCGATAAGGATGAGGGTAGCAACGTGCCGGCCGGCAGCGACGAGTTCGCGACCAACGTGGAAGCCAATCCGACGTGGGCCACCGTCGTCAATGCGATCCAGCAAGACCCCCAAGCCGTCGACACCTCCGTCGCGAACGGCAGCTACCACATCAGCCCGCGCGTCAGCGCCAACATCGCGACCCATCTCCACGTGCTCGACGTATCCTGCTCAACTAG
>JAABUQ010004641.1_pt1:12500-23167 | contig 23167 bp, 15 predicted proteins | sample 5560001 | NCBI WGS metagenome assembly JAABUQ01 (sample SAMN10711888, study PRJNA513371) | rock metagenome | isolation source: Antarctica rocks | place: Antarctica: Victoria Land, Finger Mt nord | collected 2015-12-18 | reverse complement strand
TCTTTAATATTTTAAATTTAATAATCTATTTTCTTTCTTAATTTATATTTGATAAAACCTTTATTAAAACTTATATAAAAGTTATATTTTTTGTTTAAAATGTTATTATTTTCTTTTGTTATTGCGATTTTTTTATTATATTAAGAACTTATATATATATAATAATAAAGTATTAAAAATGAAATTTTATAATTTAATAATTAATTAATATATTTAATAAATTTTTATTTATTTATATTATTTTGTTAAGTTAAATAGAGTTAAAAACTTTAATAATTATTTTTATTAAAGAATATTTTATTTATTTTTAAAAAGTAATAAAATTATTTTAAAATAAAGATAGAAATTTTATATATTATAAAAAATTTATTAATATTAAAATTTAATAAAAAGATCAAAAAAGTAAATATATAATTTTAAAATTAAAATATTAAATCTTTATATTAAAAATACTTTGGAAGTCTTTATAATAAAATTTAAAAATATATATTTTTTGAATTGGAAACTAATTGTATTATAATCATTTATACATTTAAATAAAATTAAAGTTTAATTTGAAAATATTATACCGTAAATTAAAATTGCTTTTTAATATTACATCTTCAGACCACCTGACAATCTACTCGAATTGCTTTTCAATCGTCTTTTTCATACCCCGAGATTGGTTTGCGATAAATCTATACTGACCAAGGAACTCTTGTCGTATTCGCTAATTGTAAATATCGAATATTCGCCCTAATATAGTCAGACTATGATCGACGTAGCTGAACGGCGAGTCTCCTTTAGAAGATAAGGTTCGAACGGAGTCTTTAGCCAGCTACTCGATTATAGCGTAAAAGCGTATAAATTTGTACTCCGTTTGAGATATCCTGTAGCCAATTAGAGCTAATTCGTAATAAGAAAAGCAAATCGATGTTAACGCCGCTATTAATTGATAAAGGTTGTTAGACGGGCAAAGTAAGTACCAAAGCCCTTGGCGGAGTAGCTCCGCGCACGTAATCTTTCTCTTGGGCCTTTTTACGCAGATACTATATTAACACCTACTTACTTGTATATATATATACCCGTCTACCCACCTACCTATACCTACCTACTTCGACAAAGGCCTTCGTATATCTAACCAATAGGATTAGCTTAATCAGCCTGAACACGTTTATCCCTTATCCTTACTCCAACCCTCTCTCACCAGTCACTGCTACAAGACGATATGGCAATATAGCATAGATTAGCTCCAGCACCCTTACGTGCCCCACCAGTCAGCGAGTCATCTCACCAGTTCCTGCAAAGAGCTTATGGAATTTTCGCGTTTCTCTACCAGAACGCAAAGATCTATTGAGTCGAGGTGTTATAAAGGCCGAATTTGGCATCGGCCCAGTCAACAGCGTGAGAAAATAGTCTTTTACTGTTCCTACTAGCGTAAGGACCTCACTGTAATCTTAGGCCATATCGCTTTTAAAGCACGTTCGCCATTCGTAATTTGTTGGCTTAGGAGATTTCAATTGCCCTATCTACTTAGGAATATAGGCTTATTTATATACTTGGCTGATCAATCTAGGCCCTATAGATAATGAGGCATTTAGTGGAGCTGATATGCCCTGAGTATAGCCCTTGTTGTTCGGCATACAGCCTGGCTGACGGTGATCCAGGATTGCGATACGCTAGACCTGATCTGGCTTAGTGCTACTGGAGAGACTGGATGACTAAAAGTCTTGGCAGGTTTTAGGCTCTCTGATGCCCCACCTCAGCCTCACAGCGTACTCTACTTATTCTGCATCTGATATATCTCGGTCGAAATGGATGGACCTTTGAACTTGTTGGCTTTAGGTGTGTAATTTCGCACTCTTTCCACCTTCCTTTTTAACTAGCTTATAGATGGTGGGGGGATCCGGGGCGTCTCCATGCTTCTCATATTGGATGAAATCATGAGACGGATACAACACGATCAGGGTCTCGCAAGTCTACCCCGGCCCTGCCAATATTTTCATCTCATCGGGGGTACAAGTACGGGAGGGTATGCTGCCTCCTCGATCGAGCTGAACATAGTATACAGTATTGATTGAATGTAGCCTCATTGCCCTAATGCTCGGTCGTTTAAGAATGACAACAAGAGACGCATTAGGGACGTACAATGAGATCGCAGGATCAGTGTTCTGCAAGGCAAATCGAAAGCCTTCTTTCAAGGACGGGGCCTTCAAGGCAACAACATTAGAGAAACAGGTCCAAGACTTGGTCGGTGCAAAAGAGCTAGGGGAATATATACTACGTGAGAATGATGAAGCAGGTTCCACAAAAGCTTTTGTGTGCGCAGTCCCGGCAGTCAACATGGCACATCCGCGGCTGTTCAGATCATATGGCGTTCGACGAAATGCGAGTACCAATTGCAAGATCTGGGAAGCTGCCCGAGCGACGACCGCCGCGCCGACGTTCTTTAAACGTATGACAATCATAGATGACGGAGGCGCGCGGGAGGATTTCTTAGATGGCGGACTGCAGTTCAACAACCCTACACAGCTGGTACTTGACGAGGCTTTTGCGATCTTTGGAGGCGCCTCGAAGCTTGGGTGTTTGGTCAGCATTGGAACCGGTCACCCTGGTACTATAGGTTTATCTCAGCCGGATGCCTTTCAAAAGATACTCCCCACAGAGATGGTTGGGGTACTGAAACGAATTGCGACGAATTGTGAACAGATCGCTCATGAACTAGCCGGGCGATTTCGGCAATCGCCGCATCGGTATTTCCGATACAACGTGGCTCACGGCGTCGGAAATATATCCCTAGAAGAATGGAAGAAAATGAATGAAGTTCAAACCCACACAAAAGCCTATATGGAAGAGGTAGACGTCTCAAGCTCGATTGACAGGGCCGTAGATATTCTTTGTCAAGCAAGTGAAGATCGACGGCCTGAACTTTCATTGCAATCGATATGTCAGTCATGATACGAAACAAGAAGCATTTATCTCCTTGACGCTCCCCTCTGACTTGAAATCAGGTCTGGCTGCTTCAGAAGCAGTCCCGGAGCCCACGTCGAGGTCGTCTATGAAATACCAGCCAGTATCCAGTAGTCTCTTCACAGGTCGAGAGGACTTTCTGAATGCATTGGAAGAATTTTTCACTCATCAAGGCCCTGGAGAGCATTTGAGGCGCGAATACCTACTGTATGGTATGGGAGGTGCGGGTAAAACGCAAATTGCTTTGAAATTTACCGAAAAGTATTTACAAAGGTTAGTATATGTGGAATTTTCCCTAGTTCGGTGTGACTAATCGGTGGAAAATAGATATGAATACGTATTTTGGGTCGATGCAAGTAATAAGAATACTCTGGAGCAAAGTTATAAGGCTATTGCCTCGAAACTTGGGACAATCACAGACTTGAATTTCTCTTTAGAAGTGGCTCTACGAGAATTACAATTCTTCAAAGGCAACTGGCTTCTCTTGGTTGATGGAGCTGATAATCTCGAGGATATCTCAGGACTTTGGCCTCCTGGCATTCACGGTGATATACTCTATACGAGCAGAAACCGGATGCTGAGGAGACTTGCTGGATCTCAAATACGATGCGTCTCAGAAATGAACGAGGATGAAGCATCAGAACTTCTCCTAAAATCCGCGCATCTCGATATGTCACCAAAGAGCTACGAGGAACAAGCCTCAGACATCGTTACCGAGCTCGGATATCTTGCCCTTGCAATTGATCAAGCAGGAGCGTATATAGCGAACGGTGAATGCCGTATTGACGACTTCTTGGATACCTTTAATATACATCGTCAGCATTTGCTGCAAAATGAAGCTTACAAAGGGGCTTCGGGAAATGAACGAGCGGTCTATGCTACATGGGACCTATCATACACTGCAATTGACAGACAGGCACATTCAGTGGCAAATATAGCCTTGCGCCAGGCTCCAAAAGCTGCACTACAGATCCTGCAAATATTTCCATTCTTCCACAACGAAGGCATAATGGAAGAAATCTTCAGGTCTGCGGCGGAGAATTCCGGAACACAATCTGATGCAGCATGTAAAGCAGTTGATGAATTTTTACCAACTTTATTCTGCCTTCGTCCAGATGGGGGCTGGGAAAGCCAAAACTTGAGCCGAGGTATTCAGACGCTGATGTCCTTCTCATTGATTGGACAAAATGACTTCCAACGGCATTTCTACATGCACCGCCTAGTCCATTTGTGGGCCTTTGATCGTCTAACAGCAGTTGAAAGAGACCACTTCCGCAATGCAGCTCGAGATGTCCTCACCAAATCCATTACCTGGAGGTTCAAAACGAATGACTATACTTTCCGCCGAGATTTACTCCCCCATATCACTGCTCTTCAGCGTCAGACGACTTTATCATCAGGACCTACAAAAAGTCAAGGATTAGCGAAGTTTGCACTGGTCTTTTCCGAAGCTGGACGCTGGAAGGAGGCTGAAGAGCTAGAGGTGCGAGTAGTGGAGACAACGAAAAGGGTGCTAGGCGAGGAGCATCCAGACACGCTGAGCAGCATAGCCAACCTGGCAGCGACATACCGGAATCAAGGCCGATGGAAGGAGGCTGAAGAGCTACAGGTGCGAGTAATGGAGGCAAGGAAGAGGGTGTCAGGCGAGGAGCATCCAGACACGCTGAGCAGCATGGCCAACCTGGCCTCGACATACTGGAATCAAGGCCGATGGAAGGAGGCTGAAGAGCTACAGGTGCGAGTGATGGAGACAACGAAAAGGGTGCTAGGTAAGGAGCATCCAGACACGTTGACCAGCATAGCCAACCTGGCCTCGACATACTGGATTCAAAGCCGATGGAAGGAGGCTGAAGAGCTAGAGGTCCAAGTAATAGAGGTAAGGAAGAGGGTGCTAGGCGAGGAGCATCCAGATACGTTGAGCAGCATGGGCAACCTAGCCTCGATATACTGGAATCAAGGCCGATGGAAGGAGGCTGAAGAGCTACAGGTACGGGTAATGGAGGCAAGGAAGAGGGTGTCAGGCGAGGAGCATCCAGACACGCTGACCAGCATAGCCAATCTGGCAGTGACATACCGGAATCAGGGACGCTGGAAGGAGGCCATCTTACTGATAAAAAGATGCTTCGAGCTACAGAACCAGCTCCTTGGCCCGGCGCATCCCCACACAGAGACATCGCATAAACTTCTAAATGACTGGAAAGCTGGAGAACACAAAGTTCTTGTGACTCTGGCACCAGTAAAGCCTTGATAATAGTTGCCGTTTTTACGGATAATCAAGGCAACGTCTGCATTGCACAACCGGCTGACTTTGTGGCTGATGGTGAGAGTCGGGTCAAATACCAATCCGCCGTGGGCGCGATCATGTATGCTATGATGGGCACTGGAGCCGATATCGCTTTCCCTGTCTCCGTAGTGAGTCGGTACGCCTCCAACCCAACTGAATCCCATCGGAAAGCAGTCAAACGTATCCTTCGTTACTTGCGTTCTACCATCGACCTGAAGCTCGTCTACAAAGGCTCCCTTGTCCCTATGCACGGCTACAGTAACGCTGATTACGCTGGAGACAAGGAAACCCGGCGTTCCACTGGCGGGTATACCTTTAACTTAGGCAGTGCAGCTATTAGCTGGTCATCTAAGCGTCAACCTACGGTCGCGTTGTCTACTTGTGAAGCTGAATACTCAGCCCAAACTTAAGCGGCTAAGGAGGCTATTTGGCTCGAAAGATTGCTCTCCTAATTGCAACCCGCCCTCAAGGATTCCCTCCCTGCTACCCTCTTTAAGGGCAATGTTACAAAGAACCAACACATTGCTTATATCGCACTCCCTGATCCCCAGTGGCCGGGCGCTGCGGAGCCTATTTACGCTTTCGCAACGGTGATCTATTGCGACAATCAAGGGGCAATTGCCCTCGCCGCAAACCCCACTGACCACGGGTGCACCAAACACGTTGATATCCAGCGTAAGTTCGTAGGGGAGAAGGTGGCTTCGGGTGAAATCGAATTGGTGTATACCCCTACCGAACAAATGGTAGCCGGCGGTCTCACCAAGGCTCTCCCTAAAGCCAAATTCGAAGCGTTGCACAAGGCTCTTGGCCTAGAGTGAGCTCTTCACCAGCCTATATGCTATGGGAGCCGATCCAAAAGATCTAACGTGCGCACCTTGCACGTAGGAAAGCGTACTGATTTTCCCTCCATCTGATTGGTCCAACAAGCGCGAGCCGCGCGGATCCATATTTTTCACACTTCACAACGTTTGCTCTCCCTCGGCGACAGCAATCACTCCACTACGACTCCATGGATGCTTCCCAAATTCCACGGGGCCCTTAGGGGAGTCATATACTAGCCCCCCGCCCATTTTGGCCGCTTTCTATCGATTGCGCATTACGCTACAGCACCTACATTAGCGATGCTTCAGGGCTATGTATGCACCAAGAAGGCCTGCACACGTCTTTACCGCACTCCACGCTATGTTCCGGAGCTGATACGCCGACCCTGGAGCTACCATTTGGGCCTCGCAGCCACTCACCTGGCTACTCATCATTCTACCTGGAGACCTGCGGAGCCCCTAACAGCCATCTGGAGCTCTTTGGCATGCACGCACGTGACTCCCATAGATCCTCCTGCCTTCCATTGCTCCTGATTTGCCTGACATTGGTGCGCGCGCAGGAAAAGTTTTGAAAACACTGCGTTTGGCCCAAAAATGACCTTGCCACCACCAAAACGATGACGTCAAACGGTCAGAGCCACTGACTTGGTCGTTTTGGGAATTCCGGCTTGGCCATTTCTGGCTTTTCATTGCTGTTTGTTTGCAATGTAGCTGCGATGGAGTGGGAGTGTTGAATGTGTTGGCTTAGGAGATTTCAATTGCTCTATCTATTTAGGAATATAAGCTCATTATACACATAAGAGATGCTTCTAAACCATAAAGTTAATGAAGCAATTTAATGGAGCTGGTTTGCCTTAAGCATAGCCTTTGTTATACGGTATTCAGCTTGGCTGACAGTGGCCCAGAAGTACGATATGTTAAACCTGATTTGGTTTAATATTACTAAAGAGACTGCTTTAGTTATTTTCTAATACTTTTTTTTAAATTTCGCAATAGCTTCCAAAATATTATTAGCAAACAGTTTACCAAACTTTATACTTCTTCCTTTGCCTTCCTAAACCAGTTTTAGCAATTTAAATATATACTTTAAGCTTGCTATTGTTATTGGCCGTTAAAGGATTTATTATTATTTTTTCGGTAAAGATTTAAGTTATAATTATGTCTTTACTTTATATTAACTCTTTTACTTTATAATACCGAAGTCGTACATACTTCGTTTTGGAATATATTATAAAGTTTTTGAATAAATTAATTATTAATTCGTTATTTAAATTTATTCTTATAATCCCTAAATTTTTCTTATTATATTCAAGTTCTTAATGCAAATCCTTAATTAATTTCTTTATATACTTTTAATATAACAATATATTCAACTTTTGTTGATAACATAATTACGATTGGCTTTTGCTTAAACTTTTGACTAATTAATTTTTAATTAATTTAAAAAAATATTTTATTATAAATTCATTATTATTAATATTATTATATTAAAAACAATCGAAATAAGTTTAACAAGTATTATTATATATATAATTTGGTTCAAATATTATTCCGATTTCAATTGTATTAGTTGAATATTTTATTATTCGTTTTGCTATTATATAATAATCGTTTGTTGATTATTCGAGGAAATCTTTCCTTTCTTATTCCTTTTCGGAAATTATAATAATTTATTAATAAATAAAATTATATAAAACGCTTTATTTATTATTTTAATAATATTAATAATTTTTAATAAGTTTAAAGAAATATTTATTATATTTTAAATACTCTTTATTTATCGTATTAAAACCATATATTATTAATATAAATTACGATTGCCTTATTTAGTCCCGTATTCAATATTTATTTTGTATTTTATTTATCAAAGTTACAACTAATTATTTTATTAAATTCAACATTTAAAACTTTTACTTTTTAAAAAATATTTTGCGTATTAAATTTAAAGTTAATTTCCTTATTAATTTTGACTCTTTGAATATTTATTTTTATGTTTACGGTTTATTTATTTATTAATATAATATTTATTTTTATGTTTACGGTTTATTTATTTATTAATATAATATTTATTATTATTTTTTCTTTGTTGTTCCTTATTGTAAATAAGAACGTCTTTATTAATATTATTTTATCGAAGACAATATAAATTAAAGTTTTAATTTTTTAATTTTCAATTCTATAAACAATATTAATTAGATTTATTATTAAATTTAAAATTTTTATATTTAATACCCCGGAGTTTAAACTTTTATTTATAAATATTTTTATTATATATTTAATAAATATATTCAAATAGTTTTGTATAATAAATATTTAATTTCTCTTTAATTTATTCTTTGTATAATATTTTTTTTAGTATTATTGTAAAGACCTTTTCTTTAATATATATTATAAATTTTAATACCTTTTCCCAAAAAACATTTTATTCCTAAATGAAATAATATTATTCTAATTCGTTCGAATAATATTTTATTATTTCGTTCAATAATATTGTTTTGGTAAAAGTATAATAATATCGATTTTTATTATATATTAACTTGGTTGAAAGTCTTTTATATTTATAAATCAATAAATTATTTTATGTTGTTTCTATATAAATAATTCATAATCTTTTTAATACTGTTCTTTTCAAGATAGTTTTTAATACAATTATTAATAGGATTTGCTTTTCGCAAAGGAAGAAAATATATAATTATTATATTATTAAATTTATCAATAAATACTAAATATATTCTATATTACTTTTGATAAAAAAAAAATTTTTACTTTTAACGATATTTATAAACTATTGTTTTTTTAGAAGCATAAATCATTCATTTTTAATTAACTTATAATTTAAAATATAAGATTATTTTCTTATTATATAAGCTTTGTATTATTGAAATAACGTTACATTATTTATTAAAAATATAATACATATTCGTTAATCGTTTTAAAACCGTATACTTTTAGGATTTATTTCGTTTTTTCCTTATTATTTCTGAAGAGTTTTTCATTTTTTAAATTTTATTAATTAAAACGGAAGTTATTATATAAACATCAAATTTTTCGTATAAAGTCGTTAACAATAAGAATATTCAACTTTAATTATTTAAATATTTCCCTTTTTATTATTATTATTCTTCTTCGTTTTCCTTTCGTTTTTAAAGTTTTTTACTTTTAAAACTTTTAAAGAGCCTTTTTAACTTTGTTATTTATTATCAACAAAGATTACTTTAAAATTTTCTTCAAAATATTATTTTTATTAATATTATTTGTGTCTTAAACAATTTAGATTTAATACAACTTTTTTTATCCGGAAGAAATTTTAAAAACAAATAAATTAATATTATTTTATTTATAATTTATATTGTTGTTATTAAACAAATATTCCAATAACATAAATAATCAATATTTTTGTCAATATTTTTGAAATTAATAGTATTTATATTTGTCAAATATTATACGATTATATATATAATATATTCATTCTTTTTTTAGAATTTATTCTCTAAAAAATCTTATATTTTTATAACATTCTTTTTACTATTAAAAAGGTCTTTAATATATAATTTATATATGAAAACAATAATAATTTAAACTTTTTTATTTATAAAAAGGCAATTTATCGTTATCGTTATTTTTAGTTTTGTTAATAAATAATCAAAACCTTTCTTTGATAAATGTAGTTTATGTTTCGGAAGTTCAATTTTAATATACAAATGTTGATCGGGTTCATAACTTATTAACTTAAGAAATTTCAATTGTTTTATTTATTTAAGAATATAAACTTATTATACATATAATAAATACTTCTAAACGATATAGTTCAAAAAGCATTTTGATAAAGCTGGTTTGCTTCAAACATAACCTTTATTATACGATATATAGCCTAGTTAATAATAGTTTAGACTTGCGATACATTAAACTTAATTTGGTTTAATATTGTAGGAAAGACTATTCTATTTATTTTCCAACATAACAATATAATTAGAGATGCAAGTACATTCCGCCATTAAACCTAATCTGATCTAGTACCTTGGTAACCTAATCGTGTCTAACGGCTTCGTACCTTGGCATTTACAACTAGTTTCTATTTTGTACATAACAATAATGGATTATAATATATATGTTTAATATTGAACGTATCAAGAATCCACCCGTTTTATTCGCATGGTTTGTTATCGTTATAACTATTGTTCCACATCACTTTTCCATTGGCATCAAAAGCAAAGATCCATATACTAAATACAATCGTGTATAATATTCCACTATCATACGATGGAACGAAGAAGTCGAACGGAAGGTCGATGATCATTGTATCGGTATGATGAACGATTTTCAATCGGTATCGTTGCGATCGTGTTGCTTCGGTAATATCAACGACAAAGGACAAAGGAACAAAGAAACTATGAAAATTGGTAGGGTGGTAACACTTATGTGATTGCTATGGTGGAACGGTGGACTATCAAGGAATGCCAAGCCGCTAGTCCCGATTGGGCTTAGTGGCAGAATCATTCCCTTTCAACAGGAACCAGGGGAAATGCCAAACCGCATCCGCACGTGATGGACGAACGCCGGGTAGCACCGCCGGGTAACGGATCGTGCCCCGAGCCCGAACGCCGGGTAACTAG
>JAABUQ010004641.1_pt1:0-7500 | contig 23167 bp, 15 predicted proteins | sample 5560001 | NCBI WGS metagenome assembly JAABUQ01 (sample SAMN10711888, study PRJNA513371) | rock metagenome | isolation source: Antarctica rocks | place: Antarctica: Victoria Land, Finger Mt nord | collected 2015-12-18 | reverse complement strand
GTAAAAGGTTCCTCCGGCGGGCACTCGACAGCCCCCGGCAGAGCGCCGGAGGCCAACGGGGAACGAGTCCCAAGGCCCACCAAAGCAAACGCGGACGTATAAACACAGGGTGAAGAGTAGGGGCCGGAGCCCCCGAGCACGGGGCTCTCTCTCGGTAATGATCCTTCCGCAGGTTCACCTACGGAACAGTGTTCCAAGCTGCTTTCACAACCGGCTTCGGTCATATCTGAACCGACAAACCCTCTTCCCCCGACCACAGATATCTTCACCAACGAGCAAATAGGGGGAGAACGGGACCAAACTGATAACCAGTCCCCCGAGGGGGAGCAGATGGCTAGGCCACCGGCCAACCCATGATTCCCTATTGCTCGCTAGATGTTAGATGTTAGCAGTTTTTACCGTCAATAACTTCCTTAGAACAATTTTAGGGGCAAATAGTAGGTACGAATTCTTTTTTGATTCGACCTAGGGGAATGAGTCTATGAAAGGCCCATCCCCCCCCGCGAGATTCCAGCAAGACTTGAATCTGCCATCTCTACAATTTGTAGGACAAAGAATCCTACCCCGGACTGCCGATACGAGAGCTTCCTCGAGGTCGTAAAGAACAGTTGGCGAGGTCTAAGGAGGGACGCTGACGGGACGAGAAAGAAGATCGTGTCTGGCCACTTGCGTTTGATCTGTGGGCTACAGGCTCTTAGATTACCATGCAGCAGCTGATTGACCTCCAAAGGAGGGATTCTTTCCAGCAACAGTACAAGTGTTGCCTGCGCTACGGCAGACCATTACTTACAAGGCTTCTGTAGGTATCGAAAGTGAAATTCTTCAATGTCTACTATGGCAGAACCTTGTTACGACTTTTACTTCCTCTAAATGACCAAGTTTGACGAACTTTCCGGCCCTAGGTGGTCGTTGCCGACCTCCGTAGGCCAGTCCGAAGGCCTCACTGAGCCATTCAATCGGTAGTAGCGACGGGCGGTGTGTACAAAGGGCAGGGACGTAATCAACGCAAGCTGATGACTTGCGCTTACTAGGCATTCCTCGTTGAAGAGCAATAATTGCAATGCTCTATCCCCAGCACGACAGAGTTTAACAAGATTACCCAGACCTTCCGGCCAAGGAGATGAACTCGTTGTCTCTGTCAGTGTAGCGCGCGTGCGGCCCAGAGCATCTAAGGGCATCACAGCGAGTCTCCAATATCAAGTCAAATAGATCAATCAAATATCTCTTATAACTGTTGTGCAACGATGGCTGCGAGGGGGTTGCTGGGCGCGGGGCAAAACTGGTGTAGGTTTCCTTCGCCCGGCGCCTTGTCCCCACCAACCACCATGTTTTGTTCCCGGTGGAGGAGAGGGAGGCGGAGGAGTAGTTTTGTTTTGCTTGCGCGTTTTGCTTTGGGGCCGTCGTTTTGATGGGCGGCGGAAAGTTTGGCCGCGTTGCTTTTTTGCGGCTTGGGCACTTTCTGCGTTCGCGGAGACAGTTTGTTAAATAAAATTATAAGAATATTTGATCCGACCATTTGATTCCACATGATGTGACATTTCGCTTTGCAATGTAGAAAGCGAAAGATGATAACTCCAAGATCTGGAGGGTCAGCATGTACCTGAAACTCTCTCCACGAGAGCCCACCACTATGCATGCGTTGAGACGACTCAGAAAGAGTTCGCCACAGAGTCGACGTCAAGTCTTCTCCGTACCAGTGGTGTGAGCCGTGAGCTAACGCCCTCGACCAGTGCGCCTACGGCGCAATTATATTTGAACAGGCCTGTGAAAAGGGCTTTCGACCTGTTATTGCCTCAAACTTCCATCGGCTTGAGCCGATAGTCCCTCTAAGAAGCCGGCGGCCAGCCTAAGCTGACCGGGCTATTTAGCAGGTTAAGGTCTCGTTCGTTATCGCAATTAAGCAGACAAATCACTCCACCAACTAAGAACGGCCATGCACCACCACCCACATGATCAAGAAAGAGCTCTCAATCTGTCAATCCTTAATGTGTCTGGACCTGGTGAGTTTCCCCGTGTTGAGTCAAATTAAGCCGCAGGCTCCACGCCTGGTGGTGCCCTTCCGTCAATGTCTTTAAGTTTCAGCCTTGCGACCATACTCCCCCCTAATAGAAATAGATGTTAGCAAACGGTTCAAGTATACAAGCATAGTGAATCAAATATGCAGGATGAAAGGGATAGGAAGGATAGGAAGCCACAGCAAGCCCCACCCCCGCACCCGCGCCCGCAGTCACACCAAGAATCATCGAGCAACAATTGTTGACTCTCTTCTCCGCCCTCCCACCTTCGCATCCAATTTTTGGTGCTCCTGGTGCGGGGCTTGTGCGGCTGCCGTTGAGAGCGGCGAGGGCGAATGGCAAGTCTTGGGAAAACACTTGCAAAGTGATCGGGGCTTCCGTGGGAGCAGAGATGGGCCCGTTTGCAACCACCAACCACGATGTTTTTAGTGGCGGCGCGGTGGGTTTTTTGTTTTGCCTTTGCGTTTTGCTTTTTTGCTCGGGCGAGGGTTTTCTGCGGGCTTCCCAGTGCGTGTGTGCAAATGCATAATTAAATAAAATTGTTAACTTAATGAAATTGTATGACTTACCAGAACCCAAAAACTTTGATTTCTCGTAAGGTGCCGAACGGGTCAAAATAATAACACCGTCCGATCCCTAGTCGGCATAGTTTATGGTTAAGACTACGACGGTATCTGATCGTCTTCGATCCCCTAACTTTCGTTCACTGATTAATGAAAACATTCTTGACAAATGCTTTCGCAGTAGTTAGTCTTTAACAAATCCAAGAATTTCACCTCTGACAGTTAAATACTGATGTCCCCGGCTATCCCTATTAATCATTACGGCGGTCCTAGAAACCAACAAAATAGAACCACACGTCCTATTCTATTATTCCATGCTAATGTATTCGAGCATAGGCCTGCTTTGAACACTCTAATTTTTTCAAAGTAAAAGTCCTGGTTCCCCGGCACACCCAATGAAGGGCATGCGGCTCCCCAGAAGGAAAGGCCCGGCCGAGCCAGTGCACGCGGTGAGGCGGACCGGTCAGCCAGGCCCAAGTTTCAACTACGAGCTTTTTAACTGCAACAACTTTAATATACGCTATTGGAGCTGGAATTACCGCGGCTGCTGGCACCAGACTTGCCCTCCAATTGTTCCTCGTTAAGGGATTTAAATTGTACTCATTCCAATTACAAGACCCAAAAGAGCCCTGTATCAGTATTTATTGTCACTACCTCCCCGTGTCGGGATTGGGTAATTTGCGCGCCTGCTGCCTTCCTTGGATGTGGTAGCCGTTTCTCAGGCTCCCTCTCCGGAATAGAACCCTAATTCCCCGTTACCCGTAGAAACCATGGTAAACCACTACTATACCATCGAAAGTTGATAGGGCAGAAGTTCGAATGAACCATCGCCGGCGCAAGGCCATGCGATTCGTTAAGTTATTATGAATCACCGAGGAGCCCCGAAGGGCATTGGTTTTTTATCTAATAAATACAACCCTTCCGAAGTCGAGGTTTTTAGCATGTATTAGCTCTAGAATTACCACAGGTATCCAAGTAGTAAGGTACTATCAAATAGACGACAACTGATTTAATGAGCCATTCGCAGTTTCACCGTATAGATTGCTTATACTTAGACATGCATGGCTTAATCTTTGAGACAAGCATATGACTACTGGCAGAATCAACCAGGTAACTATCGTGACCGGGTGTGGCACCAAGGCCGTCCGGAGAACCTCCCGAAGGACAGTCAGAGTCGTTAAGATGGTCAGGGGCCGGACCGAAGCCCGACACCCAGAACGAGAGCCCCCGGCGCCGGTGGGCCACCCGGGACGCTCGTCCTATCCGATTGCCCCCACTGAGTCCCACAAGGGACGGTCCGCCTCAGCGGCGAGTAGATATCCGAAGATCACGCCCGCGCTGAAACATACGCCCCTCCAAAAGAGGATACCAGCCGCCCATCACGCGTTCGACGGCGGATATGGGCTTCGGTTGACCCCTGAATGTCTTGAGAAACGATAGCCATCGGCCAACGATCCACAGACTCCGTCGGCGCCGGCAGGAAATAAATCCTACAGGGCTTCAGGCCACCCTCGCTCGAGCCCGGTGCCCCATTGAAGGTGGGGCGCCGAGTCCGGACGTCGGGTGGGGCGACATACCGCCCGAGTTGAAGCCAGCGGGAGCGTTCTCCATAGCTCAACCCACGGTCGGGAGTCTATCGGCTTAGGAACAGGTGGTACCCCAGCCCACGGGGTCTTTTGAGCGCGGGGACCAAGTCACCACGAAGGGAAGTCTGGCCGCACGGACGGTGAAGTGTCGCACGAATCAGTGTCCGAGCCGCGAGGAAGCATGACGCTTCGCTTCCCGCAGGGTCCATGACAGCGTGCGCAACGAACTCCGGAGGCTGGGGACGCCGCTCCCGGGAGGATCTTGAACCCTCGCCCCGGGGAGGTTTGCCGAAGCTTTCTAGAGTCTCGCATTGCTCGGGGGGATCGCGACCCACACCCCGGGCAATATAAATTTTGGCTCGGGTAATGTGTATCCGGCTCGAGGCGGCGGTAATAAGCTCTTGTCCTTCAAGGGTCCACAATGACTCCCGGCGGCCCACCCTCAGGTCCGGTGTGCAGAAGCTCGTCTTCTCCGGGGGTGTGTGTGCGCAAGCGATGCTGGAGATCCACCGTCGTGCACGCGCCTATCGTCCGCGCCCCGGGTCCGGTATGCAGAAGCTCGTCTTCTCCGGGGGGACAGATGGGCACCGTCACGCAAGGTCCACCCACCTAACCTTCGAGTGTCACTGAAGAGCTTTCGGAGGCGGCGGGAGGCAAGCTGTGGTGTCGATCCCGTTCTGCCACCAGGTTCACCTAACCCCCGAGTGTCACTGAAGAGCTTTCGAGGGCGGCTATGCCGGGCAACATGGGCTGCAGAGTTTGCACTCTCGGAGGCCCAGCGTTGAGCTGAGACCTCCGTGAGCCGCCCGCAGGAAGGCGTGGGGACGGAGCGCGGAGTGCCCCGAAGGCCAAAAGGTGTTGTAGAATACCTCCGACCACCATTTGCCGCGGATTTTTGGCACGTCGGCGCAAGTGCAAAAAAAATCTTCAAATTACCGCGATGCGCCCAAAATCGACCCCGCCCCCACCAAGGTGGGGGACGCGAAACGGGTCGGAGCCAGGGACTCGGTCGTTTTCAAAAAATAAAAATAAACTTCCGCGAACCAAACCCGATTAATGTCTTTCCCGGGAGAGTCTGAAGGGCGTAAGGCCACGGCCGCCCCTAGAGAATGCGCAGCCGGGGGACCCTCCCGGGGAGACTTCCAGGGACGCAAACCTACGACCCGCCCCGCAAAGATCGTTAATCGAAGTTTCTTATAAAGGAAGCTCCCCGGAGTCGGCCCCCTAGACCGCTGGGAATTCCCGAACCGCGCAATCTATATTGCCTCCGAACTCAAATTGCTATGAATTTTACGAACATTGGTGCAGCGACAAAAAAAAAGTTCAAAGTACCGCGATGCGCCCAAAATCGACCTTCCTCCCATACAAACGGTGACGCGAAACCGGTCGGAGCCGGGGACTCGGTCGTTTTCAAAAAAACAAAAACTCATTTTTATCTTCTTAATCCACGATTGTTCATTTCAATTGCCATTATAATATATATGTTTAATATTGAACGTATCAAGAATCCACCCGTTTTATTCGCATGGTTTGTTATCGTTATAACTATTGTTCCACATCACTTTTCCATTGGCATCAAAAGCAAAGATCCATATACTAAATACAATCGTGTATAATATTCCACTATCATACGATGGAACGAAGAAGTCGAACGGAAGGTCGATGATCATTGTATCGGTATGATGAACGATTTTCAATCGGTATCGTTGCGATCGTGTTGCTTCGGTAATATCAACGACAAAGGACAAAGGAACAAAGAAACTATGAAAATTGGTAGGGTGGTAACACTTATGTGATTGCTATGGTGGAACGGTGGACTATCAAGGAATGCCAAGCCGCTAGTCCCGATTGGGCTTAGTGGCAGAATCATTCCCTTTCAACAGGAACCAGGGGAAATGCCAAACCGCATCCGCACGTGATGGACGAACGCCGGGTAGCACCGCCGGGTAACGGATCGTGCCCCGAGCCCGAACGCCGGGTAACTAGGGCGACGGGCTTGGTTTTTCGGCCGACCGCCGGGTAGGGTATCCCAAAAAGCAACCGGAAATGAAAAGTGGAAAAGGAAGAAACGAAAAACGAAAAAATTGAAGAAAAGGAAAAGGAGCGAGACGGAAAAGAAGAGCCAAAAGGACGTGGAAACGGCAACGTTCAAGGGAAACGGCGCTGGGGAGCGGGGGCCGATCCGCTACCCGGTGGTCACACCGAACGCCGGGTAACCAGGGGATATAACCGCCGGGTAGCATATTTCCCCCAGTTACCCGGCGTTCAACCCGAACGCCGGGTAACCTTAAAAACATGGTTGGTACCCGGCGTTCAACCCGAACGCCGGGTAACCTAAAAAAACATGGTTGGTACCCGGCGCTCGATGCTCGTAACCGAAGTACCGTAACGACTTTTCGACGCCGGCGATAGGAAACTCGAATATAGATGGAGCAAAAAATTGATGGTATAACGTTATTACATCATAATAAAATCTATTACTTTACCGATTATATATTGTTGAACGTATATAATATCTTCCTTACTTTATTGCTGTACCAAATAGAATGATATGAGAAGGCCAAAGCGCTAAGCTGTTAGGCCCCCGCTTGGGTTCAATAGCGGACTATATCCGTATTGCCATTCTTGTTATTACACCTATATGAAAACGACAGTTGCTGTTTTTAAATCGGATTGTCGGTTTACGTATCAAGAGTTACCCGGCGCTCGAAGAAAAACAAAACAAAAAAACAAACGAAACGACAACGCGAAAAAACCACCCTCTCGGGGACGCCGTGTGAAACGGTGCCGACCCCGTGAGGGGCACCCGGAGGCGCCCGAAAAAAAAAAATCAGCGAGTGGACGGCTGACGCTCAGTGGATCGTAATAACAAGACTACTCTACCACGTACACGACCGTACTCGGCGGCCAAGTCGTATGCGAGGGATTCATCCCCGCGCGAGGTGACATTGCAATCCGCCGGCGAGGCCCCGGGCGCTTCCGCCCGGGGCCCGTGGCCGGCCTGCTGGGATTCAGGGCCGGAGCCTATTCGTATCCGACTACGACGTGCGGGGGAGCATCGCCGTGTCCCGGCATGGATTCTGACTTAGAGGCGTTCAGCCATAATCCAGCGGATGGTAGCGTCGCGGCACTGCCCGGTCGGACAGCCGCAAAAACCAATTATCCGAATCAACGGTTCCTCTCGTACTAAGTTGAATTACCGTGACGGCGACGGTCATCAGTAGGGTAAAACTAACCTGTCTCACGACGGTCTAAACCCAGCTCACGTTCCCTATTAGTGGGTGAACAATCCAACGCTTACCGAATTCTGCTTCGGTATGATAGGAAGAGCCGACA
>JAABUQ010004640.1_pt1 | contig 23169 bp, 19 predicted proteins | sample 5560001 | NCBI WGS metagenome assembly JAABUQ01 (sample SAMN10711888, study PRJNA513371) | rock metagenome | isolation source: Antarctica rocks | place: Antarctica: Victoria Land, Finger Mt nord | collected 2015-12-18 | reverse complement strand
TGAGGAGGGGAGACAAGGAGGGGCATGGAGACGGATTCACGAATAAGGGGAATGTAGAAGGAAGACAAAGTAGGTGTTTGGAAGTAGGAAGGCAGGGCCGGTGTGGGCCGAGAGGTTGGATGGTGTCTTTTTGGCGGAAGAGGGAATGAGATGCGGGAAGGGTGGGGAGGGGGAGTGGGAGATGGGGGGTGCGCGTTTTGAGCGTGGGCTTCAGGAGGGGGAGTGAGGCTTGTGAGGGAAGGAACTTGTCTGCGTAAGAGCGCCATGGTCGCTGCTATACTCCTTTGCTTGATCTTCCTCTCCTCGCATCTCTTGTGCGGATATCTAAAGACCTGGGCTGGGAATGGGGTTGGGGTGTTGGTAGGCCTCTCATGATAGGAGCGTTGCTGAGGGGTCGGTCCATGTATCAACATTGCTGTCAATATCCTCCGTGATCAAGAGGAGAGTGTGGGTTTTGGGCCTGCGATGAGTGCATGACGGCAGAGATGCGATGTGTGGAAATTGATGGAGGTGAGAGGGGAGGTGGCGATGGATAAGGGAAGATGTGGCAAAGGGGGAGGCTGTTGTGGGATAGATGGTGAGATGTGTATCCTGGGGTGGATTACTAGGAACTGCTGGGGAGGAAGCGTTCATTCTGATCGCCAGAAAAGGGTGTGCTGGCGGGATATGAGATAGGCAGGAGGTGAGAGAGTGAGAGGAGGTTTGCCGCGCTGGCTGGACTGGATATGTGGAGAGAGAAAAGCGGTGGGGTTGCGTTTGCATATATTGGATTATTAATGCTCTGCCTACCTACGGCTATCCGCTTGATAAAGCTGTCGCCGGGGAATAGGTACATTGAGGATGATCTCCTCGCAGATGTACGTGCTCGCTCTGCATTTGGAAAAGTTGTCGGAAAAGTCAATCTGCCTGGCTTCAATCACTGAGCCTTCATAGCTTGCCCCAGCTCAGGTATCATCGCCCGCTCTGAAACAATCTTGAGCCATACATAGCGAAATCCGCTTCAAGTATCGAAACCACTCCTTCCCATCCTCATGCCTCATTGTCAGCCACCGTTCCCTTCGTGGGGCTCTTCGTCTGCTTAGGTTTCGGCTTCATAGCCTTCATCTTCGCCACGAACTCGTCTTCTTTCAAGAACGATGCATAATCAGTCGTGTCCTCTTCTTTCGCCTTCGGCTCCACACGGCGGCCACATTCTGGGCACTCTGCAAAGGTATAGCCCGAGTAGGGATGCCCATTGACGCAGTGTTTCAAGCAGCCGACTTCGTGCGCTGCCCACTTCTTCCAGAGCATGCTGGCACTCTTGGAGTAGATGTCGATACTCCAATCTCGGGTTCCCTTATCTAGGCCTCGTTTGATGGCAATGCAGGAAGGGAGGAAAATTCCAGCGGTGTCGGGGTACTCGTGACATAGATCAAGTGCGATACCGACGGAAGCCTGGACGTCGACATCACTGCCTACGTCAAGTGAGGTAAGAACGGTGTGGAATCGTAGCTGGATAAGTCGGAATTCGACTTCTAGTCGCTTGAGACCCTTGGACGCACACTCCGCGATGACGGTTTCCAGGCGCGGTATAAGCTCTTGGGCTTCAGTGATAATTAGGGTATGAAGTCCCTTCAATAATATGTCGGTGTGTCTTGACTCATCTAGCTTCTTGACTTCGTCGATTGTGAGTATTGCATCTTCTAGGATCTGGAGTCGGCAGCGGTGATACAGGGACTCAAATCGCAAAACGAAAGGAAAATTGGCTACATTGAAACCTCCCTCTGTGCCGGTCAAAGGAGGCCTGAACTTCGAGGCAACGAATGGTCGGGTTCGCCTGGGCACAGTCCAGGATGACTGCGTCTTCTCTCGTTCTCTGGCTTGTCTCATAATCTCTCGAGTAATCGCGGTGTCAGGACAATTGCCATTTTCAATTGGATCTTGGTCACTTAGCGTGTCTTCTTGGTGCTGTTCGTTCTTAGGAGCTAGGTCTTGCGTCGTAGATGATTCCTGATCCACGGGGCTGAATTGCATCAATGAATCGTCTTCTGATCCTGCGCGAGGTAGAAAAATTGCAAGAGACTTCTGCCCGATCAAATCCTCCAGACTGGACATGCTCTTCTCAAACGGAATAACAACGTTGTCTGATATCGCTTTAGTAGACACTCTGCAAATAGGGACAGCTGATATCGTTACCTTTGAAAGTCCTGATGGACTTCTCTATCTCTACAGTCTTTGTTCCCCGTAACGTAATGAGGGTCGCGTTGTTCCTGCCACCAAGAGGGCCGGACTTGAGTCGTTGAGCAAAACCTTTTCGATCATCCTTGAGCTCACGTCGCGTATAGTTGATAGACGACATAAACGCTCTCAATTTTTGACCCAACATAACATATAGCTCGTCCAATGCAGTCGACAGGTTTCGTAACCTCTTGATGCACGAGTATCTTCGAGTCTCTTCGACTGCTTCGCCACACTTGGGGCATCCTGATAGTTCGTCCGTAGCTGGCGAGTTCGGCTTTCCCATCATCCCTAGGTCATCGATCTCGAAAAGATCAACTATTCCACAATGACGATCTAAAGTCTTAACATCGATCGTATGAGTGCATGGTAGATAGACTTGAATGTACTGAGGCAGTCTGCCGGTGGTGCACTGTAAACACATTCCGGGGCATCGTTCGTCTTCCAATGTAGGACAAATGTGACCACACTTGAGGATTCGAGAACATGGATTGTTTGACGCTGTTCGGGTGCACGGCAAACAGCAGATCCCTTGACATCCAACAACACGAGCACAAGGCAGCGTGCACGGGTCCGGAATGGCGCTGCACTTGTATTTGAACTTGACGTGTTCGCATGACCTCTCGCAAGTAATCTCGCATGGAGAACAAGCCCCTTGATGGCAAGGATGTTGACACATGTGGCCACAATCGCCCAACCGCCCACATTGGCCGCTGCACTTCGAGTGCGCTCCACGGTCGTGGCATTTTACGCATCGTTCAGAGCACTCATGGCCACAAGCAAGAATTGTCGAGCAGGTTTCCTGACAGACTAGAGGCTCACTTTCCGATCCGCATCGTCGGGTGAGACTGTGTCCACAATCTAGCTCAACAGGGTCGAGTTCAGACTCGCAGATGAATTTATTGCCTTCTTGCTCCTCTTTGCAAGTCGGTGTATACATATGTCCGCAAGTAAGCAGCACCGAGCCTGAGTCTTGAGTACAATCTCCGCAAGGTTCTCCGCAAAGCTTTTGGCAAGGATGACCGCAGCTGTCCAGGCGTTTAGCGCAGGGGTATGTGCATACTTTTCGAGCGTGAAGGGCGTGTGGGTGGCATGTGTCTTTGCATAGATGCCCACACGGTAGGAGCGCATCGCACGCAATGGCACAAGGAGGAACAGTTGCAAAGTCCTCGGGACGACTGATCTTGTGTTTGGAGATTGGATGCCTTGAGCAGCATGCTTCAAAATTCATTCCAATTTTTCGCTTCTGCGTCATTAGCTCGATAATCGAGTGCCACATTTCGACTGTCTGCATGAGTGATGCGTTGCCGATGATGTAGAATCCATGTCTGGCCCGACTGCAGGCGACGTTGATGCGGTTTAACGTCTTAAGAAAGCCCACACGACGTTCGGAATTGCTTCTTACTGTGCTGAGGATGACTATTTTAGCTTCTTCGCCTTGGAAGTTGTCAATAGTCGCAAGTCGAAGCATGTTCGACATATCGAACGTGATTTTGCCGTCAATGTCTTCATTGAGCTCTTCATCAAGTTCATAACCGTCTGGTGTTTGGAGATATCGAAGCTTCTCTTTATCCTTGTCGATAAGCCAAATTGAACATGTACCTCGCAGACGTTGACTCAGAGCCTCGAGCTGTCCATTATATGGCGTGAGAACAGCTATGTCGCCGAAGTTGTACTCGTTCGTGTGTACAAGGTAGTGAACTAGTCCAAAGATCATGTCAACCTCGAAGGTGTTCATAAACGACTTCGGGAGTCCTGATCGAGGATGGGGACGCTCCTCTTTATGTCGATGATCGAGCCAAAAGAGACGCTCCGCCATCCCAGCTACTTTTGGATGTTGCCTTGTTGATTTTGCGTCCTTCAATTTCGGATATAAGGTAGCCCTCATAATATTGGCGATGTCCGGGTGGGCCCGGCGCTGTATGTTCAGTTGACTAGTCGGAAAAGGTTCGATCTCTCGCAGGGATGGGAACATCATTCGTTCAAACAGCGATTGATCTAGCCTGTATGACTTGCTCTTCTCCATATTCATCTCAGGTTCGTTGACTTGGGCTCTAAGCTGCAAGGGATCTCCAATGAAAATGGCGTGCTTGATCGAGGGAAAAAGCGTGCAAAGACTATGTGCCTCGATGACTTCGCCAGCCTCTTCGCAGATTACGGTCTGTAGTTCAAGCTTGCTGAGCAGTGGCCAATGTTTTGCACAAGCAGTCGTTGTCAAGCCGATCACATCTTGGGAACCATACCGATGCACACCACCGTCAACTCGAACTTGGTTCAAACGTTGAAGGGCTGCTTGATGGCGCCGATGAAGTTCTATCGCTTGGTCGGCGATTTTCGCTGGACCAATCTCTTCTTGCCATTTCTTGACTGACTGCAACCGTTCTGTAAGGGACATTGCCCAGATGTCGTCTCCCGCAATTCCAGAAAGTTGCACGGCATTCTGCGAGACTTGGCTAACGACCTTAGATCTTGCTTGAGGATCATGGTCGGAGTCAAAGGAAGCTCCTTGGGTAATGTTTCGGCCTAGCATAGTATGAAAGGATTCGAGAAGGCTTTCGATATCATTGAGGTCGCCGCCACTGCACCAGAATTCGAAGGCAAACCCGCCCGCCTGGCGGGAGATCCTCACTTCCGAGAGCTTCTGGTCGACATCTACGTGCTCCACATCGGCAAATGAGCGATAGACGGAGTTGTAATTTCGCTCCAGATGTCCAGAAACGGCAGGCCAATTCATCAGACCTTGATTGAGGGATGTACACATTCCTGTTCCTTCGATCCCGAGGCCTAGGAGCATTAGCAAGCCGAGCCTGAAGTGAATGACGTGGTCTGGAAGGACAAACCGTCGCACTGCGTTTTTCCTACGGCATAATTCTTCGCGTCGCCAGGCGGACCTTTGACACGACGCAGTATCGCTCGTGGTCGAAATGGTTCGATCCACTGCTCTTGACTGCCGCCACCCAGTCTGACTAGCTTAGTGATTCCGTCTTTGCGTAGATCGTCCAGAAAGCTATCCAGAGCGTGATTCGTCTGGCAGACAACCAATATGGGCTTTGCGCGATCGGGTCTTCGAGAAGCAAGCAATGTTTTGGTAAGCGATACACCCAGAAACCTAAGTGAAGTCAGCAAACGGCTCGCTGGGGACGGTCGAAGTAATTATCATACGTCTTTCCCGTTCCAGGTGGCCCTTGGGTGAACGCGAGGCCACGACATAAGTTCTCGCACAGCGCCATCGCTTGTCCTTCGTCCAAGGTGGTCTCTCGGCGCAAGGTATCAAGCAAAGACTGTTTTGCTTGCTGGTTTTGGAGATGTATATGTGGTTTCAAGGTAAGTGGTTCTGCACCACCTACAATATCTCTTTTACGGAGCACGGAGAGATCATAGGTAAGGTCTTTCGTTGCGCAGTAAAGAGGCGGCTCATTGAAGTTGTCGGACGTCGACAAGGGGTCTGGAGCTATAAGTGAAGAGAAAGCCATCTGGTCATTGGACCTGGAAATCATCTTTAGTCGTTCTAGACACCAAGAAAAGCCTGGAAGTAGGACACTAGGCAGATCTACGAGAACGAATTGCTCTGAAAAAAGGCTATGTTTGTTGTAGAGTAGTCTTCTGGCTGCGGACAGATCGCTGGGATCTGCTAAAGCAACAACGCAAGAAGCTGTTTCGGAATTAGCAGACCACTCGCACATGTGTGATTCCCACGAACCTCGTAGGTCATTTTTCGTCCTATATTTCATAGCCATTGTGCTCTCGCGCCGGACGACTTCCACGAATGTCACAGAAACTCTTCCTTTGGTGGCATCAAAGCCAACTAATGCCGCCATCATGCCCTCTTGAAGGCAACTGGATTTATAGATGCTCTTCCTTCGGAGGGCTTCGGGACAAGCGAAGCTGATGCGGAAAGCAAGACTGTATTGATCATTGAACTGCGTCTCGACGAAATCAACATTTCGAAACATCGAATACTGAGTGCCTCGGGGTGTCTGCATCCGATCATCGTAGCTCGTGATGTTGAGCTCGGTACCCAAGGAGACCATGCTCTGTATCGCATGATAGCATATGTCTATGATAGGCTCCGTGTTGTCATAGCGTAAGTGACGGAAATGGAGGTCGATCAGTCTCTTCACACCTGGAATTGCGTGACTAGCGTAATCTTTAGCCGGCATGTAGGGTCTGCGTAGGTTCAGGATCTCGTCTGTTGTAGGAAGCACTTTGACATGCGAGATGTCTGCGAAGTCATTATCATGACGGGGACTAGAGGAAAGCTCTCCAGGGCCATCGATCTCAAAGTTAGACTTGTCGTATCTCGGCCGCCGGGCTGCAAGAGAGAGGACGTTGCGCGTAGTGTCTACTGTAGGTCTTTCAGATCCTACGCTCTCAGATTCCACTTGGCATATGGCATGAGTGAAAGGGCAACGTTCCCCATGGCGGCACAGGCCGTCAATATGTTTAGAGCATAAGTCCCGACGAGGCAAGATTGGTAAAGAGGATTTGGTGAGAGCCTCTGCCGCCTGGATGATTGTGAAGCTTTTTCCAGCTGAAGAAAGGTCAGCAACATCCAAAAAGGGCGGCCCCGAGTGCCAGGTATCCGGTACTACCCTGAATGGCACTTGATAGTGTGTCTCAGAGCTGCTTACCTTTCGGGCGGCTCATCATGAGATAAGTAAACGTAGCGCTGATGGTTACGCTGTTGCGTTGCTGTCCGTCGTCGTGACGAACGAGAGGAAACGAGGCACAAATTATTCAGCTCCATTTCTACGCGAACGCTAACAGATAAGATCACGTGGGTGAAGGCGCGTTGCTTCAACACAAAGGTGAAGATGCAAACTTCGAAGGAATGCAATAGCACAAATACGAGGTGTTGCATATGAAGTGTCATAAGTCTGGAATCGGCTATTTGGCAGTGGGCCTCCGTGTTTGTGCAGACCATGGTTTCCCTTAGATAGTGCTATGCGCCATCATGCTCGTGACTCCTACAGTGTAAGCCTAGAGTATACTGTTCCTAAGATGCCAGACGAATCAGGAAGCCAGTACTGTAGCCTAGTTCTGGTCGAGAGACAGAAAGGATATTATTACAGCTAGAGGATGTCCTTCATATCCAATCATACAATTTACCACGGCTATCATGAGCCTATGGAAGCGTTTTCGGAAAGTCCTACAAGCGGATGTTATCTTTGCTGCTAGGATCTTAATTCAGATCGGCTGCCTTTTCGTGCTTATCCAGTAGGGAAGTCGCCGGTGATCCCAAGGCTATGGAGCTTCACGTATTACCATATATGTTGATAATGCGGAAAAACTGTGCGAAGCAACAATCAAGCTCGCTTTGAGCTTAGCAGCAAGGGCTGACATGCTATTACATGACGGGTATAGCACAAAAGGGCACTGGGTATCGAGCAGGTGGGCAAAATGCCTAAGATACTAAAAGAAATAAGAAGACAGCGGCTGCAATGTATTCTCCAGCAAAAAGACTCCACTCGCAAACCATTGCCCACATCGAGCGTTGTCGCTACAGACCACCTTCACTGAGCTCAGGCGGCTTGAGCTAGAAGACGAACTCTTCTAGTCAAGGCTTTCTGCCACGGCGAGGCTTTTCTGCGGTACTATTGCTGGAAGCGCTATCAGCAGTCGCTTGGCTAATGGATTTGACAGGTACCCTACTCTTGGCGGCTTGAAATGTCCCCAGCTCCATTCGCTATTGCCTTGCTGCGGCCCTTTTTGACTTTTGGGGATAGCTTGGGGGTTCCATTTCCACCTCCATCCGGGGCAGGCATATCATTTCCACTGGCCTCGGCGGTCTTCTTCTTTCCACGGGCCTTCTTGGGTGGTGGTGCCTCCACACTCGACGCGTCATCCGCATCATCAGCTTCTTTCGTGGCTTTCTTGCGCTTTGAGGGTGCTTTTGCTGTCTTAGCAGTGGGTGCTTCTGCGCCCGAGCCTTCCATTTTGGTCTTTTTGCCCTTTGCCGGCGCTCTGGCTTTTTTCGTAGGGGCAGCTTCGGCGTTAGCAGCTTCCGAATCAATGCCCTCTTCTTTGATCTGTTTACGCTTCTTCGCAGCTGCCTTAGGCTTCTTCGCCAGAGGCTCTTGAGCATCGCTGGCATCTTCGTCTTTAACTTTCTTAACTCGGCCTCGCTTCTCAGCAACTTCCAAATCATTGCCCTCTTCTTTCATCTGTTTGCGCTTCTTCGCAGCTACCTTAGGCTTCTTTGCCGGAGGCTCTTGAGCATCGCTGGCATTTTCGTCTTCAGCTTTCTTAATTCGGCCCCTCTTCTTGGCCGCAGGCTTGCAGGGACTCGCGCTGCTCTCGCCATTCTCTGCCTACAGAAAGTCAATACCCTGCTTGCACATACGCGGCAGCGAACATAGAAGGCGGCTGGTGTGGCAGGAATGATTCTCTACTAAATAATTCTTAATATAGAGGAACTTACTTCGTGCTCTTTGGCTGCCTTCTTTGTGGCTGGAGAGCGGAATCCCTTCATTCCTGGTCGGTTCATTTCCACGTCCTATGCGATCTTAAAACAGCAGCAGCAGTGGAACAGTGGGCGGAAAATACCCCATTCCAGTCTTCATCGTCAACGTGGCCTTGTTCCATAGCCCGACGAACTTGCTCCTGCAAGTCTTCTGGAAGTTCTTCGTACCCATCCAGGTACTCAAGATTGTCCTCTATTTTCCCCTTCATATTGGCGATCTGCACTGGCGTTACACAACCCCTTGTGATCTGTTAGAGACATCTTCAGGAGCAGTGAGGGCAGGGGACTACCAATGTCTCCATTTCCAGGTTTGGTGCTCGAAGATGGTGACCATGGTCCCGTGACGTAGAGTACCTTTGACGCACTTGTCACCTTTATCCTTGCATTCCTTATTGCAACAGGTTGCGCGACTATTCGCCGAAATCTCTGTTCGCGGTCCGGATAAGTGGGTGGATTGTTGAAACAGTCGCACGGAGTATGCAACACTGCAAAAGAAAAATGACAGGATATATTATGGATGCACTGTGTCGTAGTACGGAGTTGCTAAGAGACTGGGTACTTACCCAGACGGTACGACATGTCCACTTGTTTGCTCTCCACTCGCGTTGGTTTTTTGTAGTATGGATACAAGAAGGTCCCGGGTCAGGAGCTGGCTTCTTTTAATAGCAGTCGATGACTAGACCCGAGCACAGTGCTCAGGCAGACCGAAAAGCCCTGATTGTCTTTCGAATCAATCAGAAGCTTCACCATAATAGATCGTCAAAAAATCGAGACGTTGATGGATGTTCGGGAAACGCGTCAACTTCAGGCACAAGGCGCTAGCCCGATAGAGTAGGATAAATTACTAATAGCGGTAAAGTACCTTCGATGTGTACCCGAACCGTGAGCCCAGGTGTGCACAGGTAAGACGTCTATGAACTTATCATCGAATTGTGTCCAATGCACAAGAATGTTCCGTAAGGCGCTGGCAAACTGCCTTCGCAAGGACAATGGTTCATCATTCGAACTCTCTCCGTAGGCATCACTACCTTTCATACCTGGAAGGTGAACTAATAATTTGCCTCAGATATCATGATCTCATTATTTCAGATACTTTGTGGAGAGCTCGCTTTCTTGGATCAGACGACAACTGCGGAGTAGCATGCATAAGACTGCTTCGCGACTACTGAAGAATGCCTTTTGCCTCAGCCATGGCTCAAATGCAACATTTGCCTCCCGTTCTACAAATATCCTCAATCCTTCCAATCCATACGTTCATTGGAATATCCCTCAGAAGGACCATAACACTTCTTTGGTTACTCCAGAGCTAGCCATAGATCAACAAGGCCACAATGAACCTATCAACAGCACACCAGAGTCACGGGACGCTCTTCTTGGAGCGGTCCGTCCGGGTATCACTTTCAACCATGATAATCCAGAAGCCTGGCTAGCGCTTCTAGATCCTTATCTACCTGATGAGTTACGTACCAGATCGACATACACGACAGAGGCGAATCACAAGTCTCCACCTACGCAACCCATACACACCTTACCCTCCCTTCTTTCAGAATCGCGAAAGACTACCCCGCTGAAGTTGGACCTTTTGAGCTACCTTGGTGCACATGAGGGCAAATGGGATGGTGTTATATGGTTAGTGAAGAGACTGCTGCAGAGGCCTGACGATGATGGCTGCACAAAACAATCACACCCATCGCCATGGGAGCATGAGAAGGTTGGGTCGCAATCGCTGGAAGACATCTGCCGAGGGCCAATCAGATTGGAAGATCAGAATGAATCATATCAGACTGTAAAGAGCCTTGACCAGACCACGAAACAATCATCGCCATCCTTCCTGCATGGTAATCTGGGGGGCCTCGGTCAGATCTGGGCAAGCGTTGCGTCCATGATATTACAAGCAACAGATCTGCCAAAAGATGACCAGACAAGCAAGACAATCATGTCTCATGTTCTAGAGATACTTGCTCATCTCCACCATTCAGATATGTTACCAGGTGCGATCTACAATTTCAGTCATGCCAAGGACCCTTCAGTAATACGAAAACCACCAACGCTATACCTTCTTGCGTACCGAATCATGACAATTCTCTCCGATAGCGCTTGGAAGGCGCACGACGAAGAAGTACGCAGAGAGGCCCAATCCGTTGGAGCCAAAGACTGGTACAAAGGGCACGAGATAACCGGCCCTACCCTTCAGCTACGCGTGAACATGCTGGGGACGGAAGTGTGGCTCGATCTTGTGCTCTGGTGTTGTGTGGAAGGAGGTTTCATTACAGAAGCAGCATGGATTGTGGGGGAGATGGCGAAGAGGAAAGGCGATTTGAAGTGGAGTGCGATTGACTGGAGTTCTCTCCGTAATCTATCGGAGCCAAAACTCAATTGGAGTGCCAGGGTCGAGCTTGAAATAGCACGTTCGCGCATGAATCAGATCGCGAGTGGAATTGGCATTGCAGGCCAGAGTGGGTCGCCTCCCTATGTCGAAATGGGTCATCGCACTGTCAGCCAGGAAGTCATACTTGCGCTCATGGATGCTCTTAGCAACACTATTAGCCCATTATCCGTAGGCTATAGTCCAACAATGATCGTGCGTTCTCTTGGCGCTTGTCGGTCCATTTTGGGTCGAAGCTCGTTGGGTCTGGAAGAAACCATGTTGGACAGAAGCGTTCTGAGTATAGTCGAGTCCGGCATGACCGACCCACAGAGCACACCAGGGGCACTGCAACGCATTCTTGAAATGGCGCCTTCTTATCGAACAAAGCCCAAAACGGCGGATTCTGCATTTCAGCCATACAGTGCTGAATTCTCAGCTGCATGCATTGGTCTCCTACATATGACTCTATACCATTTTGCGGTGCAGCATAACCTGCAGGGTGCATTGCAGTCCTTCGTCAAGGTGCAAAGTCTCGTGGACGCCCTCCGCAGGAGGTGCCTTTACGAGTTTGCTGAGACACTTAGACGAGGAGAACGAGAGGACGGTCACGGTAACGCGCTCGCTAGTGAAAGCATTAAGAATCTGATTCCAGGCGTATATTCACAAATACCAGTCTATATCTTGGCTTCCCTACTAAGACTCATCACTGAAACTGGCCAGTATGAGCTTGGCGAATGGCTCCTCTACAGTGAAGAAGTCGACTGTCCACTGATACCTCAATCGTTATATGCAGAAGAAGCTTTGCAGCCAGCTCTTCTTCGCTTCGCTGAAGCCACGGCAAACGGCGAGCTCTTCGCCAAAGTGAGTGCGAAGCTAAAAGCACCGTTAAGTCCAGAGATTCTGAGGACTCTTTTGCAATGTCAAATAACGCTAGGCAAATGGGAGGCAGCCGAAGAAATCTTCAGGCATTTTGAAAGTGACACAGACATGGGATTGACAGCACAGGATATAATGTCGGTGGCCAGGGCTATCCTACGACTAGACAAAACTATAACTGAAAAGGTCACTAACAGAGAATTATATGTTCAGTCCCACTCCCTTGATCGAGCTTGCAATCTTCTCCGGGATATTTTACATGGAGAATACAACCAATTTCGCGATCCCTCCTCGCTCAGGGATTATTCTGACGTTCGCCTGTTGACCCAGACAGGCCGCATCCTACACTCAGTCCCTGGCAGCTTGGCTCAAATCCCTCTTTGCACGTTCGGCGATGTCGGCCGTGCAAATGCTCTCAGGCACATCCCGACAGAAGCTTTCAATATCCTTCTCGAGGGCGTGGTCGAGGCCCACGGGAGTCTAGAGGGTCACAAGATGTGGAAGCTCTGGTGTCTTCCTGCAGGGGAGAACAAGGAACACGCTCCAGCTGCACATTCTCAATTTGACAATCGAGAACTAGTCGTGCGCCCTTCATTGCAGACTTTGCGCATAATTATGCGCCCGATGGTCAAAGCAGGAGTGGTTGGCAACCAACAAGAGGCTAGGCTCGTGGAATGGGCGATGGTCATGTGCGAGCGCTTTGGTTTGACGGCCAAAGAAACTAGTCACGAGTTGCCAGGCTTGTCTTCCCAAGCTAGAGAAGCCTTATAAGGTGAAAAAGCTTAGAGGAAACTCGTTGATCGATCTCGAGGGGCTGGATCACATCCTGTACATAGTCACCACACTGCTTGTGGACGGTCCAGCAACTACATACACATCCTATCATACCTTAAACACGATCCTAGATCTAAGCAGGTCAATAGCACAGCAACGTCTCAACGTCTTTACCCTGGGCTACCCCATTGCTAAGCAGGAAGCAATATCAACCACGAGTCGGCCCCCTCAGCAACAAGCACCTATGGGAGAATTGAAATTGGCATAGGAGCCCTGAGTCAGCGTAGTTGCCGTCCTTAACTGATAGGTAAGGCTCAAGATCTACGCGGCAAAGGGATTCATAAAGTAGTGCACTTGTTGAACCGCCTCAGATAACGAACGCCTACTTTTCCTTCGAGATACAAGAGCTCTTAAAGGAGAGGCACATGAATGTCTGGCCAGAAATCCGGTTTGGATGACCCTATGAATCCAAGCGATCCAGGAGACCTGGGTATCACAGCAGAGTCCGTAGAAAGGGAACCAGACGGGAAACTTCATCTAGCACAGTCCTGGGGCTGTGTACTACTACTCGGTAAAGCAGACGTTCTTCTAGCGGAAAGAATAGGGGATGGCATCGAACGAAATCCTTTGATATCTGGTCAACCACTCGCACACCGGATTTTGCCTAGCTATTCGAAGGTATGCGCAAGGCAAACCAACCGAATTTCATTGATATGGTCGTCAAATAAGAATCACCGCAGTTTTCCTCGCTGTACACGAGACCCAAAAATACAGCAACAAGCACTTGAAGAGAGGCACAAAGGGAAGAGAGGGGCCAGTATACGCGACGCTGGCCACAAGTCAACTCACCGTAATCGCCCAAGCCTCGCAACAGTTTGATGACTATATCAATTCATTTGGCCCGACGCTTTCCGAATGGGCGGTGTTGAATGCCAACAAGAATGACGCATTCAAGCACGTTAGCATCGTCCTAACAACGACAGCCTTGGGGAGGTATATCAGCTGCCTACTCCGATGAGCCCTCAAAAAGGCCGCTGAGAAGATCGGGAGGTCTACGAACCAAGGCAGCACAGAATCCCGCTGCTAGAAAGCCTTAAAGCAATCCGCGATTCATACCAAGATACCTACACGATCGAAAAGTTCTCGCAGATGCAAATAACTATGCAGCGGCATGTACCTTCGCGGACCCAGCCCCAGCGAGTGCACAATGTGCACCAACCCAGAGCCAGACAAGGTTTTCCAAGCCGTTATCCTACCCTTGATACATCAGGTACAATGCAGCGCCAATATGATTAGCTCGTGCGGAATCGATCAGGCCTTATCAACAGCAGAAAGCAGATCCAATGGTAGGTAAGCGGAGTAGGAGAGCCAGGCTTGTTCAGCGCCTGTCAACAAGGGCAATCCTACCGACGCGAACCATCTCAAATCTGAAACGCTTTTGAAGACGGATACTCCGAGGCAGCGCTCGATCGGGATGACGAAGCGGCAGAGTGAAAACGGATGGATCTATAAAACATCCGTCACGTACAGACACAAAAATAGGACCGCCATCATGCGCAATTTTACACACTATGTAGATTGCGTTTCTCGTCTACTTCTCCAGCTTGATCTCCAAGTCTTCTGATACAGTGAAAAATCGAATTGACGATGTTACGCAGGTAGCCTACCGTGTCGCTATCATATTCCCAATCGCGTCCTTCAACTCTCCACAGCTACTCACAAAACCCCAAGTTCTGGCACAATTGAACTCAATAGACTCCTTAGCAAAGCCAGGGCTCGTTGTCCCGCATGCATCGGTCAGCATCACACAATCCCAGCCCTTCGTAAAAGCATCTTGCAGTGTGCCTCCTACGCACTGGTCTGTATTCACACCCGAGAAGAAGAGAGTCCTGATTCCTTCCTTTTCTAGAAATTGTTGTAAGGGCGTCGTTGGCCCCCAAAGACCCGACATCCTATTCTTGTGTATCCATACATCTGGCCTCATGTCCAGTCTCAATCCCTCTTTATACGCAGTGTCCAGCTCCGGCGTCAATGCCGCGTTCCATGTGTCCCTCATGAGCAGTCTCCCCGCCTCGACCACCATCCCGTCCTCCAACTTCACAGGTCCAATCTCGCTTCCCAATCCTTTGTATATCCTTTTTGGCTTCCCATTTTCGGTCATGTCTTCCGGCTTTGACTCCCCTCCCTTGTTGGCCATATAATGCTCCGCCGCTGCCTGGTTTACGCCATGCGGATCTAGAGCCGGTAAAGCCTTCTCCTCCGCTTCTTTCTCCAGTGCTGCCTCAAAACCGAAAGCGCGGCGTGTGCTGGGCGGCATTGCGGCGATCTCCTTATCTGTAAGGCCCCAATTCAGCCATAAGATGCGCATACCTGCTCTCCGGGCTGCAGGGATAGCGTCGTTGAGAAGAGCTTTAGCGGCGAGGTTTCCAGCGCCGGTAGGAGATCGGCCAAGGGAGGGTGAAAGGAAGAAGTTCTGCATGTCAATAATCACGATAGCAGCCTTGAAGGGGTTGATGAGGATGGGTGTGGTGGTTGTAGAGAGTTTGAATGACGAGGCGGGTGAGGGAATTGGGTACTCCGGAGGCGATGGACGTGTGAGGTCGAAGGTTGGGGGCGAGGATGACCAAAGCCAGTAGTTTGGAGGACGGCCGATGAGCGCGCGGGCTTTGGAGGGCTGGACAGTGCCATCCTCTTCGTGGTTCTCCGTTTTGAATGGGTTCATCTTGGGGCCTGGGTGGCGTCCACCGCTCTGTCGTACGGCGGGGGAACTCGACAGCCTTCGGGCTCTGTGAAGCGATACATAAAAGAAGGCTGAAAGGAGAGCAAGAACTAAAACAGAGATAAACGGCTTGAAAGATACATCAAAGAGAGGAGAGATCTGCTACCCCGCAGCCTGATAAGGAGCTTGTACCTTCGCTGCCATGATAGGCAGGTCACCACGAGAGCACAAGGATTATGCCTCTCCAGAGCGTATTTTGGTTAATAGTATCTCAAAGATAGCACATCCTCTGGTCATGGACGTGACTATACCATTCAAATTCCCAATAGCCATTCTGTTCATCTAAGAGTTGCCAGCCCAGGCAGTATTTGACACCCACATTTTCCTGTCTGAATAGCCCATTGATAAAACGAGACAGCCCGAGCTGATGGCAGCGGTTTAGGCATTTGTCGTAGGAGCGGAAAGACGATCATGGCATAAGCAGGATGGCTTGAGACAGAGGTGAGCAAGAAAAGAGATTAGAGAAGCCCACAGTACCACCAGGTGCCGGCAAAAGTCATGCCCGACTTTAGGCGACCCCACCCAATTTTATGGGATACTGGGTCACGAAGCAACGTTTTTACGCATTGACACTGGGCCGTTCTTAGGTATTTCCTATGGTATTTGCTAACTAAATTTGGGGGAACAGATCTTATCAAAGATCAGTTTTAACAAGCCTTTCTCCGTTTTTAGCTATGCGTTTGCATCGCATAGACATCTTGTCAAAGCGTCTTCACTGTACTTATTTCGCATCTGCTTTGAATTACGTGGTGTTGTTAATAGCAATTGTGATTGACGCTTGCTTGTTTGCTTGTTTTTTTGAGGCGTTAATGGAGCCATAGATGTGATAAAGAGGTGTGTAGTTTAGGTGGTAGGTGGTAGGTGGTGGAGGTGACTACATGTAGATTTGTTAGGGGTGGTGGGGTCGCCTAAAATTGGGCATGACTTTTGCCGGCACCTGGTGGTACAGGGATCCAAAAGACCAACCACGTGAGCGCCAAGACGATCTCCCGCTACCCCACAAGGTGATCTTCATAATTTATTTGGACGCACAACGACGCAATTAACATCCAGCGATTTCTCCCGTCCTGTCAAAGCCATTTCTTTCGTTCCAGCAGCGCCTATACAGAACCACTTCAAGCAATCCAGGAAGTGGCCCCATACATCCTACCTCCAGGGTTCCTGTATACACCGTCTTGAACATATCTACCGCACCAATCGTGCCGAATCACGGTTAAAGCGATAATCCGAAGACAGCACCATGCCAATCTCTCAAGCAAAGGTCAAACAGGTACTATCAGGAGACACGCTCGTTCTTGCGAGCCTGAACAATCCTAGTCAGGAACGGACTTTGAGTCTTGCTTTTGTGAGCGCACCTCGCCTGCGGCGGGAGGGCGATGAGGTGAGTGGTTCAGGGATGCGTCCAATTACCCCTTGAGATCCCGATGGTCGATAAGGGATCATAGCTTTGCTTTAAGGATACGATGATGATATGGAGCGCCTCTTGAGATTGTTCAGACCCGATGCCATACCCTTCTCTTCGCGTACGAAGGCTGATACCTACAGTTGTAGCCATTCGCATTTCAATCAAGGGACTTCGTCAGGCGTATGACCGTTGGGAAAGTGGTCCAATTCAAGGTCTTGTACACGATCCCAACGGGCGCAAAACGCGAGTACGGTACCGTCATATTGCAGGGTGGAGAGTCATTACCCGAAGCAGCGGTCGCCAATGGCTGGGTTAAACTCAGAGACGATGCTGGCCGCAAAGATGAGTCAGAAGAATCGAGGATTCTATTGGAAAAGCTCGAACTGCAAGAAGCGAAAGCCAAACATGACTCGAAAGGTGTCTGGGGATCCGAAGATGGCAAAATAGAAAACATATACGAGATACCCGGCGCCAAAAGCTTTGTAGAGGAATGGCATGACAAACCTTTAGACGCCATTGTTGAGCGGGTACTTACAGGAGACCGCATGATCTTGCGCCTATTTCTCTCGCAGACAAAGCATGTGCAAACCTTGGTCTTAATTGCTGGCATACGTGCACCAAGCACGAAGAGGACCAATCCTACAGATGGTAAAGAGCAACCTGCCGAGCCTTTCGGTGCAGAGTCCCATCAATTCGTGGATACGAGGCTATTGCAGCGAAATGTGGTCGTCAACGTGCTTGGCGTCAGCCCTCAGGGCACATTAGTGGCCGAAGTTAAGCATCCAATGGGCAGTATTGCTGAATTCCTGCTCAAAGCTGGACTAGCACGTTGCACAGACTTCCACTCAACCATGCTTGGTAGTCGAATGACATCCCTGCGGCGGTGCGAGAAGCAAGCGAAGGACAGTAAACAGGGTGTTTTCCAAGGCGTCACAAGCACAAAGCCGTCAGCATCAGCCGATCAGGATGCCACCATCACCCGCATCCAGACCGCTGATACTATATACTTTCGATCCAAATCAGGTGAAGAAAAGCGTGCTAGTCTCAGCAGTATCAGGCAACCGAAACCTACCGACCCAAAGCAATCGGCCTTCCAAGCTGACGCCAAGGAATTCCTGAGGAAGAAGCTGATCGGCAAGCATGTCATGCTGACGGTTGATGGCAAGAAGGCGGCATCAGAGGGCTACGAGGAGCGAGAGGTCGTCACTGTCACCATCAACAATAAAAATGCCGCCATGATACTTGTCGAAGCGGGCTATGCCTCCGTGATAAGGCATCGAAGAGATGACGGTACGTCCCCTTCTTAAACATGGCATATGGCTTTTAGATTGATTGCTTCGTAGAGGATCGCAGCCCATATTATGATGAGCTTTTAGCTGCAGAAGAAACTGCCCAAAAAGACCAAAGGGGGATGTGGTCGCTCGAGCCGCCCGCTGCAAAAACGTACCAGGACTACTCTGAAAACCTACAGAAGGCAAAAATACAAGCATCTGTCCTACAACGACAGAAGAAGGTCCCCGCAGTAGTAGACTACGTCAAATCCGGCTCACGTTTCACAATCCTCATTCCAAGGGAGAACGCCAAGTTGACTTTTGTGTTATCCGGCATTCGCGCCCCACGCTCAGCTCGGAATCCGAATGAGAAATCCGAACCCTTTGGCCAAGAGGCTCACGACTTCGCCAATCGGCGATGTATGCAGCGGGATGTCGAAATCGATGTCGAGAATACTGATAAAGTTGGTGGCTTCATCGGCACACTCTACGTCAATCGCGAGAACTTCGCTAAGCTACTACTCGAAGAGGGATATGCTAGCGTGCATGCCTATTCGGCTGAACAGACGAGCAATGCCAACGAACTCTTCGCGGCCGAGAAAAAAGCTAAAGACGAGCGTAAGGGCATATGGAAGGATTACGATCCGAGTGCGGAAGAAGGGTCGGACGCCGCTGCCGAAGAGCCTGCTACGAATGGTACCGCAACGAACGGCAACATTGCTCAAAAGAAAGACTACCGCGATGTCCTCATCAGCCATGTCGAGCCTACAGGGCGCTTGAAACTTCAGATGATAGGCCCCGGCACGGCCAATCTCACCACACTCATGTCTTCCTTCAAGAAGTTCCATGCAACATCATCCAACTCTGCCGCCTTACCTGGACCGCCGAAAGCAGGCGAGATTGTAGCAGCAAGATTTTCCGCAGACGGCGAATGGTACCGCGGACGTATACGGCGCAATGACCGCGATGCGAAACGTGCGGACGTCCTGTTCATCGACTATGGGAACAGCGAAACCCTGCCTTGGTCATCCCTCCGCCCTTTAAACCAGTCCCAATTTTCGACCCAGACCCTGAAGCCCCAAGCTGTCGATGCTGCATTATCCTTCCTGCAATTTCCATCGAGCTCGGAGTATCTGGAGGATGCCGTTGAATTCATCAGCCGAACAATGTCGGATAAGCAGCTTGTCGCTTCAGTGAATTCTACAGATAAAGATGGATCACTGTGGATCACTCTCTTCGACCCTGACAGTGATGCCGGAGAAGACGAGAGCCTCAACAAGGAGATTGTGGCTGAAGGATGTGCTATGGTGGCACGAAAATTGAGAACTTGGGAGGTAGGGCGAGCAAAGGTGCTGGAGGGTATGAGGTCGAAGGAGGCCGAAGCGAAAGCAGAGAGGCGTGGCATGTGGGAGTACGGTGATCTGACAGAAGACTAGATACACCTATAATTCTCAAGTCCAGGGTGGTGCCGAAACGCATTAAAGCAATGGACTTCCTGGTGATTTACCCCTTTACGTACCTTACCTTAAGAAGGAATCTATCACGTGACTCAGTATCCGAGTGGAATCGCCCGGTTGGTTCTGCTTGACTCCCTCACTTCATGTTCGACCATATAATGAGATCGTGACGGCAGCTCTTACAAGCTTCCGTGGCTATGGCCAGCCTAGAAGTATATGTAGTCACGTTCAATTGCGCGCGTGAGCTTGTCAGTCCAGATGTGTTCGCCCAACACTTTTTCAATGGCCTGGGAGGACCCAAAGCCCCCGACATCCTCATCGTCTCCCTTCAGGAAATCGCTCCTATCGCATACTCATTCCTCGGAGGGTCTTATCTCGAGCCCTACTTCGAGAGAATCAGAGCTACCGTCAATACCGCAGCACGTTCGTTTGACGGTGCCAGCTACATCAATATCATCACTAGAAATCTAGGGATGACAGCGATTATGGCTTTCGTGCTTCAGGATCAGACACAGAACATCGACTGGATAGAAACAGCGGGAGTGGGCGTAGGTTTGCATGGGATGGGCAACAAGGGAGCGGTGGGTCTGACATTCGGTCATGTCGCGCAAGAGCAGGAGACAAAGCTGTGTTTTGTTGCTGCGCATCTAGCACCAATGGAGGACGCAGTCGAAAGGAGGAACGAGGACTGGAAAAACCTCGTACGGGGCTTGGTCTTCACGCCATTAAGAGGGACTGCCGTTCGTACATCAACTAGAAAGCACGGCCGAGAAGAGGTCGACGAAGACAGCGCTCCACTACTACCTGGATCACCGGACAACTCCACTGCTCCGACGACTGGTATCTATGCACCAACTTCTCACCTAGTTCTCGCTGGCGATCTCAACTACCGCACGTCAAAGATCAAGCCGTCACCTATTGATTATCAGGTGTTCCCGCAGCCAACTCAAGATACTACGGACTCACGCCATTACTCGAACCTATTGAAAGACGATCAGTTATCGCGCGAGATAAAGGCACAGAGGACCTGTCATGGACTTTACGAAGTGCCCATTGACTTCCCACCGACATACAAGTACTCGGACAAGGCGCGGGCTGTTGCAAAGGTCAATGGGGATAATCAGTGGCAATGGGCCCGTCATCGCTGGCCAAGCTGGTGTGACCGCATCTTGTACCTGGGGCTTCCGTCCCGCCTGAAAGCTCAAGACCGTAGGCTCCAGATCCAGACCCATAGGTATACAGCCCTTCCGCTTATGTCCACATCGGATCATCGTCCTGTTGCACTGTCTCTCTCAATCCCGCTCCGGGCTGTTCCCCTCCCAGATTCCGAAGTCGATGCGGACGACGTGAGGCTCAACCCACCGTTTAGCATTGATCCTCTATGGAGGCAAAAGCGAGCAATGGCCAGACGAAAGGAATTGGTTGTCGGAGCGGGCGCCTTTCTCAGTCTTACCTGGGAAGGAAGAATCGTATTGCTTGCTACCATTGTCAGCATAGTCGGCGGATGGTGGGTCATCGCAAGCCTGCTATAGGATTGATACTTTTCTTTGGCTTCAACGGAACACTTCTGATCGCGATTTTGCATGAGTCCTGCTATTCCGGGAGCGAAAGGAGCCTGAGGCTCCTAGATGGATCGGACTTACTGGCGCCGTCCTTCAACATGATGCTATGGATGCACTGAATTCATAATAGAGAGGGTGCGCATGGAGCTCTCTTGCAAAGATGATACTCCCGCTGAAGGTTTGATATGGATCACTTGATCGTTCTCCCTCCGCTTCACACTCTATACAAGCACTGTCACGGTCGCATAATGCTCCGCGAGCGGGCGCTCCGATGAATTACTGTTCTTTACGAAGCTGGGGACGAGGGGCGATATGGTTCCATGATGAAGCGTACGCGCGTTCATTGGAACATGCGTATCACGATGAATCTCGGCCGGCAACGAATAAATAGCATACGGGATCGAGCTAAAACATCTTATCTATTCGTGACGAATTCTGTTGTGCGCCTCGGACTGGATGGCTGTGCTATGCGACGGGCTGTCTGATGGCGTCACAGAAGCAAAACATTGTCCAACACCCTTCCAACAGTAAGGCCTCACAACCCAAACTCGAAACATATTACCACGAATCCACAAACAGCATCGCCTCATCCCGCGACGATATGCACACCTCTACTAGCATCATGCTGGTCTGCATACTACATACTACAGCCACTGATTCTTGTGCACCGTGTCTCTTGTTGGCTTTGGGTGCGCAAGTCGCACCGAAACCAAGCATAAAACATTCGGATCAATGCCAACGTTTCGAAACCGATTCGTGATTCGGCTGTGCCTTCCTCAAACCCTCGCGGCCCGTTGCATGGTCACTCAATGGCATGCTCCTTCCTGGGTCTTCCATGTGGACGAACAGGCCAACCTGAGTCTACACAGTATCAGGCCCTGAGTATATATGTCCCAATGTATGCCTCACTTTCCATATCCTCATACTGCCTCTCAAAAAACATTTCCTACTTCTGTGTTTCTTTTTGAACTTTCCTATTTTTGCTATTTTGTACATATGATGGAAACCTCCTACACCTCCTTCCCAGCCTTCAAACCTACTCGCCGCACCTCAATCGCCCAGTCCGTCAAGAATTCTTTCTCCGCTACCCTTCCCACTTATCTTGTGCCGGCACAATCCAATTCCTCCCAACCCTCCGCGAAGCCCTACGGCAGTCACCGCCATCACCAAAGCCGCTAATTGAAATGTTCTACTTGTGCGTCAACCACTCCTGCAGCTGCAGAGGGCGGACCAGCGACCCTGGAGGTCGTTGCCGCGACTGCGCAACCCCCCGCCTGCAGCACCGCCGCTCGAATTGCAAGTTGCGACCATATGCACAGGCGACAACATCACTATTGCTCGAGGATGAGCAAGCCATAGAAGAGACGCCTGCGTCACCAATATCTGCTTCTCCATCAAGGACATCCTCCTCTTCCTCGTCTATCTCCTCTACTCCATCGACTTCATCCTCATCGCTTCATCTCCACGGTATATCGAAACACATCCGGAGACCTCGCCTACCCTCTTTCAGACACTGATTCTCTTCAAGACGCTAGACGTGTACATATAAAGGGAACACGGCGTATATCGGGACTATAATCACGGGTCTCACGACATGGATATGGCGTACCAACGGTCTTTGCGCTCTGGAGATACCCTCATTTATGATCAGATCGGTATTGGGAGAGGCTACTGGCGCTAGAGGCATTTCAATTAATCTTCGATATGGATATTGGATGTAAAGAAGTGTCCTGGAACCGCTGCAAAGCCGTTCACTGCAGGACATTGGAACGGCATTTACAATGTAAGGCTTAGAGGCAAAGGCCTAACGAAGTCCATCACATCCATCCAACTAGCAAACTTTATATCATACAGCTACTACCTGCCACCACCCTTCACAAGCACCCCTTTACTCCACACATTCGTAACTCCCTTCTCCAATCCTTCATACCCAAGCCATCACACGCCCTGCCTAGACATCCCAATCTCCCCTTGAGCTACCATATTGAAGGGGGGGG
>JAABUQ010004639.1_pt1 | contig 23169 bp, 19 predicted proteins | sample 5560001 | NCBI WGS metagenome assembly JAABUQ01 (sample SAMN10711888, study PRJNA513371) | rock metagenome | isolation source: Antarctica rocks | place: Antarctica: Victoria Land, Finger Mt nord | collected 2015-12-18 | reverse complement strand
ATCATATGTCTCCTTTGCAAGATTATATGATAAGCCAAGGGGTCGCGCAAGGTTAATTGGTGAATTTCTAACTCGGGACACTAGACCCTGGCAACTTCTCTGTCCTGACCCACCTATGTGTGGCGGATTGATCGGGAAATTCGATAACAATCCTCGCCTCGCTCCGAGGAAATTGAGCAATGACATCGAGATTCCCCTAAGCTTGGGCGAGGAGTTGATCCTAACCGGCGTGCGATCCGATCCAGTACTGCACGATGGTGTTTCCATCCCGCACCCCGACGGCCCGATGACTGATGCCGACTCGCGCCGAGTACAAAGGCGGGTCGTCGTGGACTTGCTTGAAGTGGAGACCCGGATGGGCGGGGTTTTGGCGAAACAGCCGGTACGATTCCCGGGCCTGCCGCTGGACGTGGGCCGGAAGGGCGGCGAACAGGTCGCGAAACCGTCGAGTGGTCCGCGAGTTCACAGCCGATCAGGATCCAGGTCCTCGGTCAGCCCGGCCCGGTGCTCGGCCAGCGCCTCCGCCGCCAGCTTCGAGAGCTTGTCGACGGACCCGGCGATCGCCCGGTCGAAGTCGTCCTCGGCGGCCAGTTCGGCGAGCAGCCGGGAGGCCAGCAATTCCTGCTCGGCCTCCGGCAGCTTGCCGGCCTCGGCAAAAGCCCGTTCCAGCAACGTCGTCATGGCGACTTCCCTCCTTCGCGGTAGGCACCACCGGTCTTATCATCAGGCCCGCGCCGGGGCCAGGGCGAAGCCCTTCCGCCGCATCCAGGGCAGGCGGATCAGGGTGAAGTCGATCCGGCGGAGGGCGACGTCGAGGACGAAGATGCAGAGGGCGGCGGCCAGCAAGTAGGGCCAGAGGGGGGTGGCCCTCAGGGCGAGCTTGGCGGTCGGGGCGAAGACCGACTCGGCCGGGGGGTTGAAGGTCCCGCCGGAGACCCGGGCGATCGACTGGAGGAGGGGGAGGTCGGTGGGCTTGAGGCGGAGTTCCTCGGGGTAGCCGACGGCGAGCCCTCGGGACTGCTGGTAGACGACCTGGCCGCCGACCTTCTGGGAGAACTCGGTGTGGTAGGCGCCGGCGAAGGGGGTTGGGAAGGACGCCTGGTAGCGGCCGGGGGCGGTCTGGACCATCTCCAGGGTCCGCTTGCCGTTCTGGGCGTCGATGACGGTCATGGCGGTGTCGGCCTCGTTGAGGAAGCGGCCGGTGGGGTCGATGGCGTCGAGGGTCATCGTCGCGGCGCGGTCCTTCTGGTCGACCTGGACGACGACCCCCTTGGACTCGCTCTTGCGCATCGCCTGGCGGACGACCTGGGCCCAGAACTTGCCGTAGTTGGGCCAGGCCAGCCACTCGGCGGCCCAGCGGGCCTTGGCGTCGGAGGTGAAGGCGACGCTCATCCCCAGGCCGTACCGCCACCAGGTCAGGAGCGGGTCGCCGTTCTCGGAGGCGAGGATCGGCTCGCTGGTCGGCTTCAGGCGGGTGACGACGTAGCCGAGGAGCAAGGGGGACGCATCCACGTCCAGCCCCGCGAGGGCCTTGGTCGTCCGGACGACCTGCGGGGTGAAGGGCTGCTCGTTGATCGCGGATTTCGAGGCCGAGACCGTCTCCTTGGCGAAGATCTGCGGGACCGAGGCGGGGTCGTCGGTGAAGTAGGACCGGCCGTTGCCGATCCGGGCGATCTCTTCGAGGAGCTGCTGGTCGTACCCCTCGCCGATCCCGACGGTCGAGACCGTCATCCGGGCCTGGGCCATCTGCTGGCTGATCCCCTCGAAGTCGCCGGGGGCGGAGATCCCGTCGGTGAGGATGATCACGTGCTTGAGCTTGGCGACGGCCTTGTTCAGGGCCTCGAAGGCTTCTTCCATCGCCGGGTACATGTTGGTCCCGCCGCCGGCCTCGATCGTGCTGACGCGGTCGAGGACGAACCCCTTATCATTGCACGGGTGGATCTCGGAGACCCAGAAGACGTCGCCCTCGAAGGCGATCACGCCGACCTTGTCGTTGGGACCGAGCAATTCGATGGCGGACTTGGCGGCCTCCTTGGCCAGCTCGATCTTCTCGCCGCCCATCGAGCCCGACTTGTCGATGACCAGGACCATCGCCAGGCTCGGCTTCTCCTTCTCCTTCTCGAAGTCGGAGCGGACCGGGAGGATCTCCTCCAGGGCCGTCTTGTAGTAGCCGCCGAGGCCGAACGACTGCTCGCCGCCGAGCATGATCAGGCCGCCGCCGAGGTCGCGGACGTAGGTCCGGGCCAGGTCCATCTGGCGGACCGTCAGGGCGGTCGCCGGGACGTTGGAGAGGATCAGGCACTCGTAGTTCTGGAGGTCGGCCAGGGAGTCGGGCATCCCCTGGGGGGGGCGGACCTCGACCTGGATCTCGTGCTCCTCCAGGGCGTACATCAGGTCGCGGGCGTCCTTGGGGTCGGACTCGATCAGGAGGACCCGGGGCTTGCCCGTGGTGTAGACCAGGCCGAAGTCGTTGTTGTTGTCGAGCAGCTTGTCGTGGAAGTTCCGGGTCATCACCTTGAAGGAGGCCAGGCGGTCGGCGTCGATGGTCTGGCGGAAGACGAACCGGTTCTCGCCCTTCTTGATCTTCTTCCGCTCGGAGACGACCTTGAGCGGCCCCCGGAAGACCTCGATGTCCCCCTCGTCGTCGTGGTTGGAGTCGACGACGACCTCGACGTTGAACGGCTCCCCCTGGAGCACCTGCGCCGGGACGTTGACGGCGGCGACCTGGACCTCGGGGTCGGCCCGGGTCGAGAGCGGGACGGTGGAGACGTCGACGCCGGCGTTGAGCGCGGCCTTGACGGCGTCGCCGGCGGTCTGGTTGCCGTCGGAGATCAGGACGATCCGGGGGACGTAGAACGGCGGGATCGCCGCGGCGGCCACCTCGATCGCGGCGGCGAGGTTCGATCCCTTGTCGTCGCCGGGCGCCCCCTGGGCCCGGCGGGTCGCCTGGATCGCGCCCGGCTCGGCGGCGAAGTCGAGGAAGGCGACCCGGTTGGGCCCGGCCTTGGGCAGGGCCCTGGCCAGGTAGTCCTCGGCCGCCTTCCGCGAGTCGTCGCCGACGCTGAGGCTCTTGTCGACGACGAAGACGACGAACTGGTCGTGCGTCGTCCTGAGCAGGGTCAGCCCGGCCAGGGCCAGGACCAGGAGCACCACGACCAGGGTCCGGCAGAGGAGCGAGAGCCGCCTCTGCCAGCGGGCGAAGTCGACGAGGCTCCGGGCGAAGTAGTAGACGACGACCGGCAAGACCGCCAGGCCGAGGAGCCAGGCGGGCCGGGTCAGCTCGAACGGGAATCCGCTTGTTGGGGGCATCTCAGCTGATCCATCGGCGTTGGTAGAGGTACCATTCCAGGCCGGCCAGGCCCAAGGCGAGCGCCGAGAGCGTGACCCAGATCGGCCAGCCGCCGAACCCGCCGGCCAGGGCGGCCCGGGGGGAGGTCGGCAAGGGAGAGCGGAGGTCGGTCTCCTCGCGGCTGGCGAGGTTCGAGGCGACTTCGAGGATCGGCCTCGGCGGCGGCTCGTCCCCCTTGGCGGACTTGCCGGAGGGCTCGACCGGGGCGGGGAGGATCGCCCAGACGCCCGCCTCGTCGAGCGGCCCGATCGTGACCTTGGTGCCGAGCTTGGGCAGGGGGCGGGCCCGGCCGTCGGGGCTCCGGAGCACCAGCGGGCCGCCGGCGTCCTTCGACGGGGGGAGTTCGAGGTCGACCACGGCGCCGGTGGCCAGCGACTCGCGAAGCTCCCCCTTGGTCCCGGCGAACCAGCCCAGGGCGTTGGCCACCATGATCGGGAAGGCGGTCTGGAGCGGCAGGTCCCCCTTCTCCAGGTTGACCGTCAGGACCAGGACCTTCCCCTCGGGCCGGTCGATCGCCGCGTAGAGGGGGTCGCCGGCGAGCGACGAGGCCAGCACCTGCGCCTTGGGGGCGGTCAGCTTGAGCTGGCGGGCCTCGGGCATCAGGACGTTGTCGAGCCGGACGTGGGCCATCAGCGGGGAGTCGCGGTCCTGCTTGGTGACGATCGGGTTCTGCTGGACCTCGCCGAGCGTCCAGAGGTCGCAAGCCGTCGTCGGCTCGATCACCAGGACCGGGCCGGGTGGGAGCGTGGCCGGCACCGCCTTGTGGAAGACCGTGATCCCGGCCCTGGGCGACGAGGGGGCCGCCTTGGCCAGATCCAGCTTGACCAGCGGGTTGGCCTCGAAGACTTTTTCGAGGAACAGGTTCCCTTCGCTGACCAGGGTGACCGGCTGGATCTCGCGGCGGGGGAGGATCGCCCAGGCCCGGTTGTCGGCGGCGAGGGCGTCGTCGCGGACGAGCCTGGCGAGGAGCTGGCCCCCTTCGGCCGAGGTCTTCTCGAAGACCTTGCGGTACGGCTTGCCCGGCTCCAGCCGGAGCGGGACGACGTCGACCGGCTTGCCGTCGAGCTCGATCTCCAAGCGGGTCTCGACCGGGGCGTCGGAGGCGTTGACGACCTCGGCGAGGATCTGGTAGCCGATCGGGTCGACCAGGCTCCGGCGGACCTGGAACCGGGTGATCCCGACGTTGCCGAGCTTGCCGGCCACGTTGATCACCCGGGCGTCGGGGCCTTCGGCCAGCTTCGCCGCCCCCTCGAAGCCGCCGTCGGTCAGCACGACCACCTGCGACCGCCCGGGGCTCGGCCGGTCCTTGCCGGACTCCCCCCCGCCGTCGGCCAGGAGCCTGCGGCCCAGCTCGACCGCCTGGGGGACCCGGGTCGGGCCGTCGGTCGGGCTGATGGCCTCGATCGCCCGGCGGAGGGTCCCCTGGTGCCCGGTCATCCCGCACCGGACGGTCGCCTGGGTCCCGGCGGCGAGGATCGCCATCTCGTCGCGGAACCGGAGCCCGTCGATCAGGTCGAGGGCCTCCTTCTTGGCCAGTGCCAGCCGGTCCGGCCCCTCGGCCTTGTCGCGGGCGTTCATGCTCGCCGAGTTGTCGACGACCACGACGAGCCGCCTGGCCTCGCGGATCTCCCACCGGAGGATCGGCTCGGTCAAGGCCGCGACCACCAGCGCCACCAGCGCGAGCTGGATCAGGAGCGAGAGCAGGTGCCGCAGCTTCTCCCAGATCGACCGGGGCTGCTTCTCCTCGAAGATCTGCCGCCAGAACAGCGTGGTCGACACCGGGACCCGGCGGAGCCGGATCTTGAGGATATAGAAGATCACGATCGGGACGGCCAGTCCGGCCCAGGCCAGGGCGATCGGGTGGAGCAGGTTCATGATTGAGATCGACTCGCGCCTCGTGATCTCCCGACCCCCCGCCGGGTCAGGCCCCCTTCGCCTTGGACAGCGGCGAACGCTCGGCCGCCTCCCGATCCACGTCGCCGGCGGTCGCCACCAACCCATCGAGGAAATACGTGACCTCCGACCGGACCCTGCCCCGCTGATCGGTCCGGGCCGTCGCCCTGGCTCGCCTCCGCAGGGCCAAGGCCCGCCGTCGATTCGCCCGGAGGTTCTCGATCGCCGCGCGATCGGCCGGGTCGAGCTCGGCCGGCGGGTCCAGCATCAGCAATCCCTTGAGCTGGCGGCCCAGCTCGGCCAGATCCTCGACCTTCCGGCGCCGATGATCGTCCGAGAAGTCGCGCAGGCATTCGTAGATGAGCCTCAACGCGCCGTGGTAGCGTCCCTGGATCGCGCGATCCTCCGCGAACCGGTCGAGCGTGGCGCGATCGGGCGCGATGAACGCGGGATATCCGGACGGGTTCTTCGCCAGCGAATGCCTCTTCAGCACCTCGCCGAACGTCGCGGTCATCGCGTCGAGGAACGCGGCCACTCCCGACCGGACGCTTTTCCGCTCGGCGGTCCGGGCCGTCGCCCTGGCCCGCTTCCGGAGCGCGAGCGCCCGCCGCAGGTTGATCCGGAGGTTCTCGATCGCCGCGCGATCGGCCGGGTCGGGCTCGGCCGGCGGGTCCAGCATCAGCAGCCCCTTGATCTTACGGGCTAGGAGGGCCCGGTCCAGGAACCTCCGGTGGGGATGCGCGTCCGAGTAATCGCAGATCACGTCATGGATCAGTGCCAGGGCGGTCGTATAACGACGTTGGAGCGCCTCATCCTCGACGATTCGGTCGAGCGTGGCCCGATCGGGCGGCAGGAATGTCGCATTGGCGTCGGGCGTCATGAACACCTCCTCCGCAAGATTTCCAGCGCCCTCTCGGAAGAACCGACCGGCAGGGAGACCAGTTTGTTGAAATCGGCATCCCGGTCGTGATCGAGAAACAAGATGTCGAACTCCGGGAGGGTCTCGTCCAGGTCCTCGATCAAGTATTCGTTCGAGCCCCGTAGGGCGGAGTTTTCCCTTTTCAGTCTATGTTTCCCGATCCGGGCTCGATAGATCCGATAAACGACCGGGCAATAAAATAGGATATCGACGTTCCTGCAAATATCGACCAGGACTTCGGCTTCTTCGCCTTCCTTCTTTGCTTCGACGCCCCTGACCAGGCTCTCGCGGGTCTGAAAGAGATATTTGTCGAACACGTCTCGATCGCGCCAGGGCTCGTACAGGTCGCGGTAGATCGACATCGGGTTGGACGACCTGGGGTTCTTCGATCGGTAGGGATAGAACGACGTCGCGGCGTAGACGAAATGCTTCCCGCCGTAGAAGAAGCGGTTGAGGCAGCGGGCGAGGAAGGGCTGGGTCGAGTAGAGGTATTTCAAAGGGCCGGGCTCGGGGCCTCGATCGGGCTCAGCGGACGGCCCCGGCGGTCCGCATCATCTTGAGGATCAGCTCGTCGAAGGGGATGGCGGTGGAGGTCCGGGTGCAGCCGAGGCCGTAGGCGTTGCAGTAGTCGGCGATCGAGGTTTGGAAGCGGTCGAAGATCTCGCGGTACTGGCGGAGGTTCCGCTCGGTCACGGTGACCTTCTGGATCGAGCCGGTCTCGACGTCGAAGAGTTCGAGGTCGCCGAGGAGGTTGGGCTCGGCCTCCTTCTTGTCGAAGACCTGGACGACGTGGGGCTCGTAGCGGTGGTGGCGGAGGATGTCGAACCCCCGGCGGAAGCCCTCGGGGTCGTAAAGGTCGCTGACGACGACGACCAGCCCCTTGCGCTGGGAGCGGTGGACGAACCCCTTGCAGACCCGGGCGAGGTCGGTCACCTCCCCTCGGGCGGGGAGGTCTTCGAGGAACTTCAGGAGCGAGAGTATCCGGTCCTTCCCCCGGGTCATCGGGAAGTCGGCGACGAGGTCGCCGGCGAAGGCGACGACGCCCGCGCGGTCGAGGTTCGCCAGGGCCATGTAGGCGAGCGCCGCGGTGACCTGCCGGGCGAAGTCGAACTTCGGCGGGGTGCCGAAAGTCATGCTCCGCGAGCAGTCCAGGAGGAAGTAGACGTGGAGGTCTTCTTCCTCCTGGAACCGCTTCAGGAGCAGCTCGTCGTGGCGGGCGTAGAGGTTCCAGTCGAGGTAGCGGAAGTCGTCGCCGGGGGTGTAGTCGCGGTGGTCGGCGAACTCGATCCCGCCGCCGAGCTGCTTGGTCCGGCGCTGGGCCATCAGGCTCCCACGGAAGATCCGCCGGGAGACCAGCGAGAGGTATTCGATCTTCTTGAGGAAGTCGGTGCCGAACAGGGCCATCGGTGTGCGCCTTCGGGTGCGGTGCGATCGGTCGGTCGAAGGGGGCGACCAGATTTCGATCAGGGCCCGGCCTTCTCCCTGGCCAGCCTGGCCTCGGCGTCGGCCCGGTAATACTCGGCCTTGGCGAAGCTGAGCCGGGTCAGGCCGTCGGCCCCACCCCGGGCAAGTTCCTTGATCTCGCCGGCGAAGTCGCGGGCCCGGTCGACCTCCTCGGTCAGGACCGCCAGCCGCTCGTCGCGGTTGGCGGCGACTTCGAGCCGGGCTTCGGCCAGGGCCCTGGACCAGCGCTGGATCTCTTCGGCCACCTCGACCCGCGAAGGGATCCCGTTCTCGCGAGGCGGGGCCAGGAGGAAATCGCGGCAGAGGGCGAGGACCTCGCGGGCCGCCTTGACCCGGGCCTCGGCCGCCGCCTTGAAGGACTCGTCGAGCGGAGCCGGGGCCGCCCCGAGCGCGGCGGCGGGGGCGAGCAGGCCGAGGGCCAGGGCGTCGCGGCGGGTCGGTCGGTGCTGGGACATGGTGCGGTGCTCCCCGGCTCTGCCGTCGAAGGGGTCCGAGGTCAGGCCGTCGTCAGGGCGGAGCCGTCGACCGCCTCCAGGGCGTTGGCGATGATGTCGTCGGCGGCGATGTTCTCGGCCTGCCCCTCGAAGTTGAGGATCAGGCGGTGCCGGAGCGCGGCGGGGGCGACGGCGGCGATGTCCTCGCGGGAGACGTGGAACCGGTGGTCGAGGATCGCCCGGATCTTGGCCGCGAGGATGATCGCCTGCGCCCCGCGCGGGCTCGACCCGTAGCGGACGTACTGCTTGGCCATCATCGTGGCCATCTCGTTCTCGGGGTGGGTGGCCAGGACCAGGTTGATCCCGTACCGCCTCAACTCGTTGGAGATCGGGATCTGGCGGGCGAGCTTGCCCATCTCCAGGATTCGCTCGCCGTCGAAGACCGGCTGGGCCTTGGGGTCGTGCCCCTCGGTCGTCCGGTCGAGGATCGCCTCGATCTCGACCGCGCTGGGGAAGGTGACCAGGAGCTTGAAGAAGAAGCGGTCGAGCTGGGCCTCGGGCAAGGGGTACGTCCCCTCCTGCTCCAGGGGGTTCTGGGTGGCGAGGACGAAGAACGGCCGGTCGAGCCTGTACGTCTTGCCGCCGACGGTGACCGACTTCTCCTGCATCGCCTCCAGCAGCGCCGACTGGGTCTTGGGCGTGGCCCGGTTGATCTCGTCGGCCAGGACGAGGTTGGCGAAGACCGGCCCGGCCTGGAACTCGAACTTCCGCCCCCCCTCGGGGCTCTCCTGGACGACGTTGGTGCCGACGAGGTCGGCCGGCATCAGGTCGGGGGTGAACTGGATCCGCGAGAACTTCATCTTCAGGGCGTCGGCCAGGGTCCGGACCAGCAAGGTCTTGCCCAGGCCCGGGACCCCTTCGAGCAGGACGTGGCCGCCGGCGATCAGGGCCGTCAAGGTCCCCTCGACGATCTCCTCGTGGCCGACGATCACCTTGCCGACCTCGGCCCGGAGGGCGTCGAACCCCTCGCGGAACTCGGCGAACTGCTGCTTCAAGTCCTCGACATTCGCCATCGGAGTCGCTCCACGGTCCAGGCCGCCACCGGGCACCGGCCCCCCCTTCGACGCACCGCCCCGCCCTCGGGCCCGGAAAGGCCCGGAAAGGCCCGGCCTGGCGGCGTCGCCGACGGACTGCCGAAAGTAATGAGCGCCCTTGGATGGCCGACCGGACAGGAAAAGGGTGATCGATCCACGAAGGAGGAGTCCCGAGCATCCCTGCCCGGAGCGTGGCGAGCCCCCGAGCATCCGCCTCGGGGCGTTGGGGAGAGGACAACGCTCGACCCCCTTCGGCCCGGCCCCGAACGAGGCCAGGCCCGGGAGTCATGGATGGAGGCTATCCCGAAGGTTTTCGTTTGTCAAAGAAATTCGCCAGGCCTTCGACATTTGTCCTGGACGCCCCGTCCGCGGCCTTCCCGGGGCGCGAGACATGCCGAGCGGGTCGGGCTCGATCCCGCTAAATCCCCGGGAAAACGTGCCGACGCCTGGGCGGCCGGCCGGAACGATCGGGAAGCAGGTCGCAGGCCAGAACCGCTCGATCCGAGAGCGGAGATGCCCACTCTCGTGCGCCGTTGGTTGATCGCCTTGATGGCGATCGCGATCGAGGCGATCCGGGAAACAGGCCGCCGGAGCCGACGAGCGGGACGGACATGGGCGGGCCACCGGGGGATTGTCGCGGCATTTCCCCATAAAATTTCGCGAAATGCGATTTTTTCTCTCAAGACTCTTCGCAAAATGCGATATATTTTCGGTGTGGAACGCGGAGATTAATCGATTGGGCTTTGAGCAAGCCTAAACGAAAGGTCCGGCCATGTGGGTCACGTCAAAGTCGAGGCTGAGGCAGTTCTGGGAATCGAGGAAGAGTGATAGGCTCGTCGCCGAAGCCTGCCTGACGGCCTGGTATCGGTCCGCCAAGGAGGCGTCCGCCTCGAACTGGGGCGAACTCAAGGAGGCATTCCCGGGCGCCGACAGGGTCGGAAACTGCACGGTCTTCGACGTTTGCAATAATCGCTATCGCCTGATAGCCCGGGTCTGCTTCCCGAGCTACCGGATCTTCGTGCTCAAGGTGATGGATCACAAGGAATATGACAAGCAGTCGTGGGTCGAAGATTGCGACTGCCACACGCCCCCGCCCGATCCGGCTTGAGCCGGCCGCATCGGGTCCACTCCCCGCCGAGTCGCGGCGGGCCGGAGACTTTCCGATGGGATTTGCAGCCCGAACGACGACCAACCCGTCCGCGCCGGCCGACGTGCCGGCGCCCGAAAGCTACCTCGCCCTGATCCGGGCCTTCCCGCTCGCCCGCATCCGGGACGACGCCCACCTGGCCGAGGCCCAGGCGGTCATCGACACACTGTCGGCCCGGGGCCTCGACCGGGGCTCTCAGGCCTACCTCGACGCCCTCGTCGACCTCTGCGACCTCTATGAGGACCGCAACATCGAGTTCCGCAAGGTGCCGCCCAAGGACCTGCTCCGCGAGCTGATCGAGGAGCGGGGACTGACGCAGCAGGAGTTCGCCTCGGCCGTCGAGGTCGCCCAGTCGACGATCTCGGCCATCCTGAGCGGCTCCCGCGAGATGAACGTCGACCATATCACCCGCTTCGCCAAATTCTTCGACGTGCCGCCGGGCATCTTGCTGCCGGATTGAGCGCCGGGCCCCCTCCGGGGCGAAAAACTCCGGCCCGTCGCCAGCCTCCCCGCCAGCCCGATCGATCGGTTCCGGGCCGATCGGGGTTATCCATGAGGCGGAGAAATCGATCGATCTGCCGCCGTTGGCAAAATTCTGTTGGACAACCGTGCCCCGGATGTCGCTAATAGGGGATGCGACCGAGCTTTTTTTGAGGCCACCCCCCCGTTAGGCTTCCCGGGCTCGGTCGTCCCCGCCGCCTCAATCCGTCCCCGGAAGCGGAAAAGCTATCGTGATTGCACCCGCCCACCGTCCCCCCGGCGTCCGGCTCTCCCTCGGCCTTGCGCTTGCGCTGCTGGTCGCGAGCCCGCTCGCGCCCGCCCCGGCGGTTGCCGCCGACGAGGCCAGGGCCGCGGAACAGTACCGCGAGGCGATCGAGCCGATCCTGGCCGACCACTGCTTCTCGTGCCATGGCAACGGGTCGAAGAAGGGGAACGTCGACCTCGACGGGTTCGACTCCGACGCCGCGCTGCTCGGCCGCCGCGACCTCTGGCTCGACGTGCTCAAGAACGTCCGGGCCGGCCTGATGCCCCCGGCGGGCAAGCCCCGGCCCTCGGCCGACCAGGTGGCCCAGCTCGAAAGCTGGATCAAGCGGCAGGCGTTCGCCCTCGACCCCGCCGACCCCGACCCCGGCCGCGTGACGCTCCGCCGGCTCAACCGGGTCGAGTATCGCAACACGATCCGCGACCTGATGGGCATCGACTTCCGGGCCGACGAGGAGTTCCCCGCCGACGACGCCGGCTACGGCTTCGACAACATCGGCGACGTCCTCTCCGTCTCCCCCCTCCTGCTCGAAAAGTACATGCAGGCGGCCGAGACGATCGTCACCACCGCCGTCCCCACCGTCCCCCGGATGGTCGGCTCGAAGCTCCTCGAAGGTAAGGACTTCCACGACCCCGCCGCCGACGTCCGCGCCGACCGGATGAGCGTCTACAAGGCGGCCAAGCCGACCAGGACGGTCGAGCTCGCGCGGAGGGGCTCGTACCGCCTGACCGTCGACCTGTCGGTCCGCGGCAACTTCGATTTCGACCCGGGCCGGGGGAAAGTTGCCCTCGCCCTCGACGGCCGCGAGCTGTCCAACGACGAGTTCGGCTGGGACGACGGCAAGAAGACCCACCACGAGTGGACCCAGGACCTCGAAGCCGGGTCGCATACCCTGGCCTTCGCCGTGACCCCGCTCGTCCCGGTCGACCAGAAGAAGAACTTCGTCGACGTCCGGGTCCTCGCGGTCAAGCTCGACGGCCCGCTCGACCCCGCCGAGTGGGTCCGCCCGCCCCGGTGGGAGCGGTTCTTCGACCGCGACGATCCCGCCACCCCCGAAGGGCGCAAGGCCAACGCCCGCCAGCGGCTCGGCCAGTTCGTGGCCAGGGCGTTCCGCCGCCCGGTCGACCCCAGGACGGTCGACCGGCTCGTCGCAATCGCCGAGGCCTCGTTCGCCCAGCCCGGCCAGACCTTCGAGGGGGGGATCGCCCGGGCGATGGTCGCCGTGCTCGCCTCGCCCCGCTTCCTGTTCCGGGTCGAAGGGGCGGAAGGCGAACGCTCGGGCAAGCTTTCCAGCCCGGTCGACGAGTACGCCCTGGCCTGCCGGCTCTCCTACTTCCTCTGGTCGACGATGCCGGATGACGAGCTGCTCGCCCTGGCCGGCCGCGGCGAGCTGCGCAAGAACTTGCCCGCGCAGGTCAAGCGGATGCTGGCCGACCCCAAGGTCGACGAGCTGGTCCGCAACTTCCCCGGCCAGTGGCTCCAGGCCCGCGACTACGAGCACTTCCCGATCCAGGTGGCGACGATCCTCCGCCGCGACGGCCTCCCGTTCAAGAAGGACGACGACAAGCGGCCGCTCCGCCAGGCGATGCGCCAGGAGGCCGAGGCGTTCTTCGCCCACGTCCTCCGCGAGGACCGGCCGATCCTCGACTTCATCGACAGCGACTACGCCGTCGTCAACGAGGAGCTGGCCAGGCACTACGCCATCCCCGGCGTGACCGGCCGCGAGTTCCGCCGGGTGCCCTTGCCCAAGGGGAGCCCCCGGGGGGGCCTGCTGACCCAGGCGGGCGTCCTGATGATCACGTCCAACCCGTCGAGGACCTCGCCGGTCAAGCGCGGCCAGTTCCTCCTGGAGAACATCCTGGGGACGCCCACGCCGCCGCCGCCGCCGGACATCCCGTCGCTCGAAGAGACGATGAAGAACTTCGGCAAGACGCCGACGATGCGCGAGGTGATGGAGGTCCACCGCAAGGACCCCCTCTGCGCCTCGTGCCACAACCGGATGGACCCGCTCGGCCTGGCCTTCGAGAACTTCAACGCCCTGGGGATCTACCGCGAGAAGGAGCGGACCCAGCCGATCGACGCCTCGGGCACGCTCCTCACCGGCCGCTCGTTCAAGGACGCCGTCGAGCTCAAGGCGATCCTCAAGGCCGAGTACAAGGTCGACTTCTACCGCTGCCTGACCGAGAAGCTGCTGACCTACGCCCTGGGCCGGGGGCCCGACTACTACGACGTGGACGCGATCGACGGGATCGTCGACCGGCTCGAGCGCGAGGACGGCAAGTTCTCCGCCGTCCTGCTCGGGGTGATCGACTCGGCCCCGTTCCAGAGGCGCCGGTCGAACCCGGCCCTGGCGTCGAAGTCCGACGCCCCGCCGAACCCGAACCCGCCGAAGACCCACCCGCACGCCCCCACGACCCGCACGGTCATCCCCTCGCCCGCCAACGCCACCGCCAACCCCGGAGCCGAACGATGAGCCCGACCCTCGACCAGATCGCCGAGCAGGCCCGCCTCGCGTCGAGCCGCCGCCGGTTCCTCCGGGGCCTGGGCGCGGCCGTCGCCCTGCCCGCGCTCGGCTCGTTCGCCCCCAAGGGGACGCTGGCCGCCACGGCGCGGGTCTCGAAGGGCCTGGCCACCTCGAGCTCGGGCGTCCCCCTTCGGATGGCCTTCCTCTACTTCCCCAACGGGGCCAACCAGGAGGCCTGGTGGCCCGGGGGGACCGATCGCGACTTCCAGCTCGGCGCGACCATGCAGCCCCTGGAGTCGCTCAAGGACAAGATCCAGGTCGTCGGCGGGCTCGACCACCAGCACGCCACCGCCGGCCGCGACGGCGGCGGCGACCACGCCCGGGCCTCGAGCACGTTCCTGACCGGCGTCCGGATCAAGAAGACCTCGGGCGCCGACATCCGCGCCGGCATCTCCGTCGACCAGGTCGCCGCCCGCCACGTCGGCCACATGACCCGGTTCCCCTCGCTCGAGCTGACCTGCGACGGCGTCCGGAAGTCGGGCGGGTGCGACACCGGCTACTCCTGCGCCTACGACTGGAACATGTCCTGGCGGACCCCGAACACCCCGATGGCCCCCGAGCCCAACCCCCGGCTGGTCTTCGAGCGCCTCTTCGGCGTCGGCGCCCCCGGCGAGCGGCGGACCAGCTTCGCCCGCCGCCAGGCCCAGCAGAAATCGATCCTCGACTTCGTCCTCGACGACGCCCGCGACCTCCAGAGCCAGCTCGCCGCCCGCGACCTGGCCAAGCTCGACGAGTACCTCACCGGCGTCCGCGAGATCGAGCGGAGGATCGAGCAGGCCGAGGCTTTGGGCGAAGGCGCCGATCCCTCGATCGACACCCCGCTCGGCATCCCCCCGGCGCACCGCGACCACATCCGGATCATGACCGACATGCTCGCCCTGGCCTTCGAGACCGACTCGACCCGGGTCGCCACCCTGATCCTGGCCCACGACGGCTCCAACCGCGCCTTCCCCGAGCTCGGCATCCCCGAAGGCCACCACTCCCTCTCCCACCACCAGGGCAAGAAGGACAGCCTCGACAAGTACGCCAAGATCGACCTGTTCTACATGACCGAGTTCGCCCGCTTCCTCCAGAAGCTCGACGCCACCCACGACGCCGACGGCACCTCGATCCTCCACAACTCGATGATCGTCTACGGCTGCGGCAACGGCGACGGCAACCGCCACAACCACGACAACCTGCCCGTCCTCCTCGCCGGCAACGGAGGGGGCACCCTCAACCCCGGCCGCTACCTCAAGGCCGGCTCCATCCCCATGACCAACATGTTCCTCGGGATGCTCGACCGCTTCGGCGTCCCGACGCTCGACCGCTTCGGCGACTCCACCGGCCGCTTCGACTCGATCTGACCGGTCCATCCGGGGATGACGGTGAACCGAGCACATTTCCAACAACTCGCCGAGGAGCGGGCGGACGACGCGGAAGCCCTCATCCTGGCGAGTTGTTGGTCCGGAGCCTATTATCTCGCCGGCTATGCCGCGGAGTGTGGGCTGAAAGCCTGCATCGCCAAGCTGACCAATGCCGAAGACTTCCGCGACAAGAACTTCGCGGCCAGTTGTTACACACACATCATCGAAGACTTGGTTCGGCTCGCCGGTGTCAAGAATCAACGCGACATTGACAGCAGTACGAATTTGGCATTGAAAGCCAACTGGTCAACCGTCAAGGATTGGGAAGAGAAGGCCCGGTACCAATCGTGGACCGAGCTGCAAGCGAAGACGTTGCTTGCCGCCGTCTCCGACTCGGTGAATGGGGTGTTGCCATGGATCAAGGCCCATTGGTGATCGAAGAGATCGACGCAGGAGCGGAGTTGACTCGCGAATTCGATCGTCATCAACCGATCAAGGCCGCTTTTTGGCTGAAAGTTAGCGACGAAGAGCAAAGATATCTTTACCTTGCGTCTCATGATGGGGCCGACGTCATGGACCTCAATGCCGCCTACAGAGAAGTGCTTCGCCTCGCCGGCACGATCCGTTCCCCCTACCTCGATCCCTTCCGCATCAAGGTCATCAGCGGCGATAATCCCCTGACCTTGGCCGCAGTGGAGGTCAATCGGCGCTTCCCGGGCCCGATGACGCGCCGCTTGGGCAGCCAATTGTTCGGCGGAGTTTTCGTCGATGATGGGTATATCTATCCGTCACCGCTTCCCGTCAATGTCGGCTGATCTCAACGGATCGAGCGGACGATCTCGGCCAATTTCGACCTCGTCGGGGTCTGCCAGAGGTGCTGGCCGGGCCTGGCGGGCTTGCTGGCCGATCGGGGGGCCCGGTCGTCGAGGATCGGGCCTAGCTGGGCCAGGCGGATCAGGTCGGCGGGCTTGAGGGCGGGCTCGGCGGCCTTGAGGACGACGGCGACGCCGGCGACGTAGGCGGCGGCGTTGGAGGAACCGGCGGAGACGAAGCCGTCGGTGAAGTCGACCCGGGAGTCTTCGAGGATCGCGTCGGGCTTGGCCCGGCCGTCGAGCGTGGGCCCGCTGGAGGAGGCGGGGCCGGCGTCGCCGATGGTCAGGATGCCCGGGTGGTCGGCCGGCGGGTAGATCTCGCCGGTGTTGGCGGCGTCGAAGAGGGTGACCGCCTCCTGGAGCATGTTCCCGCCGGGGGCGACGTAGGTGTCGCGGGCGGCGGCGACCAGGATCCGGAGCCGGTCGTTGCTGCCGAACGCCCCGCGCTTGGCGCGGACGCGGATCTTGTAGCCGTACTCGGCGTCGGCCCGGACGGTCGGGCTCCGAGCGAGGTCGGCCAGGACCACCCGCTCGCGGGGGTTCCGGGTCTCGTCGGGCCCGAGCTCGCTGTCGGGCAGCCCCTGGGTCAAGGTCGAGGAGCCGACCACTCGGCCGGCCCAGTCCTCGACGTAGAGGTCGAGGTCCTTCCGGGTCCCGGCGTCCTCCTGCTCGCGGTAGTCGTTCCAGGTCAGGGTGACGGTCACGGTGTTCTCGTCGACCCGGTTGCGGAACCGGATGGCGGCGATATCCGCCTTGTCGCGGAGCTTGAGGTAGCCGTCGGAGAGGACGTGGATCGGGGCGTTGAAGACCTTGCCGCCGTAGTTGCCGGCCGCGTTGATCCAGAGGATGCCCCGGGACACCGCCTCGTCGACGATCCGGTCGACCGGCCCCCGGCCGTCGCCGTTGCCGCCGCCTTCGAACGAGCCGCTGAAGAGGACGACCTGCACCCCCTGCTCGATCGCGTACCGGACCGCCCGGCGGAGCATCGTCGGCCCGTTGGCGTTGAGCAGGAAGAACTTGGGCCCGCCCGGGGGCGAGCCGGCGATGGCCCAGATCATCTGGGCCATGTCCCGCCCGTGGCGGTTGCCCGGCTCGAACGCCTTGCGGTAAGCCGGGTCGCCCAGGTTGTTCCGGTGGACGAACTCGGCGTCGTAATCCTCGACGACCACCGCGTTCGCGGGCAGATAGCCTCGCCCGGCCACCAAGCCCTCAAATCCATAGTCGAGCACGGCGACCCGGATCGACTCGACGCCCGACGATCCGTCGTACTCCGGGCTCAGCTTGAGCCGCTCGCGGGCTCGCTTGGGGTCCGCGAGCCGGGAAGCGGCGCCCGGCCGAGGTGGGGCGGGCGTCGCCGACTTCTCCGACTGGCCCGGGGCGGGCAGGCCCGGTCCTAACACGGCGACCAGGACGACCAACGCCCCGAGCTTCATGGGTCAGACCCTCGGGCCGATCCGATCAATAGAACCCGCCGCAGCCGCCGCCGAAGCCCAAGCTCAGGCCAAAGCCCCCGCCGTAGCCACCATAGCCGCCATAGCCGCCATAGCCGCCATAGCCGCCATAGCCGCCATAGCCGCCATAGCCGCCATAGCCGCCGTAACCACCGAAGCCATAGAACGGATAGCCGAACCCGCCGTAGCCCAGGCCATAGCCGCCGTAGCCGCCATACCCGAGGCCGAGGCCGAATCCGCCAAAGCCGCCGTACCCGAAGCCGCCGTAGCCGTAGCCGCCGTAGCCGTAGCCGTAGCCCCCGTAGCCACGACCGTAGCCGTAGCCCCCGTAACCTCGACCGTAGCCATAACCGCCGTAACCTCGGCCATAGCCGTAGCCGCCATAACCTCGGCCGTAGCCACCGTAACCGCCGAAGCCGCGGCCGTAGCCGCCATATCCGCCGTGACCGTAGCCACCGAACCCGCCGTGGCCGTAACCGCCGCCGAAGCCGCCGTGGTGGCCGTAAGCCTGGGTGAACGACTCGCGGTCGAGCTCGCTGCCCGACCGGCTGGCGGCGAGGATCTCGCTCGCCTTGGCCGGGCTCGGGGTCGCGACGGCGGCCGGTTTCTTCGCGCCGAAATCCCGGTCCAGCTCGCCTTCGCCGGCTCGGGCGGCCGGGTGAGCGACGAGGAGGAGGGCCAGCAAACCAACGCCCTGACGCATCATCGAAGTACCTCCTATCGAAGGGTCGGGGCCGGGGCCCCTCCATCCATTGTATCAGCACCGGGACGGGCGAGAAGCCACTCGTCCAGAATCATCAGATTCAGCAACGTCCGGGCCGAAAATCACCACGGGGGGCGTGACTTTACCCGCCCCGGCGATCCTGCTACGCTCGGGATCGCCGGCTTGTTCTCGACGTCGGCTTGTTCTCGACGCCGGGGTCGAGGCTGAAGGGGGCCATCGCCTTGAGCAGCCAGGTCGACGTCCGATCGGTCGAGGGGATCAAGGACTTCCGGGTCGCCCTGGCGGTCTACGCCGAGGAGGCGCTCGGGGCCCTCGGGTCGGTCAGCATGGAGGCCAGGCGGACCGTGCAGTGGGTCCAGCACGACCGCCGGAACTACTGGGTCGACCAGGTCAAGCGGCGCCGCGAGCGGGTCGCCGCGGCCCGGTCGGAGGTCGCCCGTCGCCGGCTGATGAAGACGGCCGACTCGACCCCGGCGATCTCCGAGCAGAAGGAGATCCTCCGGCAGGCCGAGGCCGGCCTCCGCGAGGCCGAGGCCAAGATCGTCCTGCTCCGGAAATGGGAGCCCGTCCTCCAGCAGGCCGTCTTAGAATATCAGGCGGGGACCCGGCGGATCTCCGACCTCGCCGGCGGCGGCGTCCCCCGGGCCCTCCACCTCCTGACCAGGCTGGTCGACGCCCTCGAAGGCTACCTCCGCGAGAGCCCCCCGAGCCTGGCCGGGACCATCGCCGGCGCCGCCTTCGACGCCGTCGCCGGCTCGATCCTGGCCGAGGAGCCCGAGGGCGAGATCACTCCCGAGCCCGAGCCCGAGCCCGAGCCCGAGCCCGAGCCCTCCGAACCTTCCTGATCCCGGATCGAGTCGTATCCAATGGCCAACGCGAACGTCCTGGCGGGCTCGAACCGGCTCAAGCATTCGCTCAAGGCGCTCCAGGACCACTGGCGGGCCGTCGAGCCGACCTGGGGCGACGCCAGCCGACGCCACTTCGAGGACCGCCACCTCAAGCCGCTCGACTCGGCCACCGACGCCGCCGTCGCCGCCCTGCACAAGTTCGCCGACGTGCTCGGCCGGGTCCGGGCCGACCTGTCCGACCGGAGCGAGTTGTCGTGAGCACCCTCCGCACCCCTCCCGCCGAACTCCCCGAGACCCCGAGCACCGAGCTCGCCCTGATCCGCACGGAGCGCGAGGCCGTCCGCGCCCTGCTCCGGCTCGTCGCCGAGCGGGCCGAGGCCGAGGCCGAGGCCGAGCGGACCCGGTCCGAGCACGACGAGTCGGCCGACCACGACTACCGCGAGAAGCGGCGGACGCTCGACGAGAGGTACGCCAGCCTGACCGAGGCCGCCCGCAAGGAGGACGAGGCCCGGCGACGGTCGATCACCGACGCCTCGATCAAGGGGGAGGCCGACGCCAAGGTCGAGTTCGCCCGGGCGAGCCGGAAGATCGCCGCCGAGTTCGACGCCGCCCGCGAGCAGGCCAAGACGGCCCAGTCCCGGGCCCGGTCCAAGGCCACCGCCGACGCCGAGGCCGCCGACCGCGCGGCCAACGCCGAGGCCGTCGCCGCCCGCAAGCCGATCGACGAGGCCCGCAAGGGGATCGACCGATTGCGGGCCCGACTGGCCGCCCTCCACGCCGACTACAAACACTTCGGCCTGCCCGACCCGCCGTCCGACCCCTCCCGGGGGGCCTACCGCCCCGACGACCCGGTCGAGCGGATCTTCGACCGGCTCCACAAGCTCGAGCCCGACCTCGCCTACCTCGAAAAGCTGGCCATCCCCAAGGCCATGAAGGGCCGGCAAAACCTCTGGGTCTACGCCACCCTGGCGGTCCTCGTCGGCGCCCCGCTGGTCTGGCTCCAGGGGCTCGCCGTCGGCCTGCCGCTGGCCCTGGTCGTGGCGGGGGTCGGCGGGTTCGTGGCCCGGGGGCAGTTGTACAAGCTCTCGGCCGCGCAGGTCGGCCGGTGGTACTACCCGCTCTCGCAGGCGGTGGTCGACGCCGAGGCCCTGGCCTCGGACCGGCACAAGGAGGTCGAGGCCAGGCTCCAGGGCGAGCGAGAAAAGGCCGTCCAGGCCCGCGAGGACGCCTTCCTCCGCGCCAAGCTCGACCAGGGCAAGGCCGTCGCCGACGCCGAGGCCGCCCGCGACGAGCGGCTCCGCCTGATCAACGAGGTCTACGCCGCCCGCAAGGTCGAGATCCAGACCAGGGCCGCCCAGGACATGGCCGACGCCGTCGACGCCCACCGGAAACGCCAGGCCGACCTGCCCGCCCTGTACGAGACCGGCACCACCCGGCTCCTGGAGAAGTACCAGGCCCTGAAGCGGCGGATCGTCTCCGACTTCGAGTCGAGCCGGCTCGACCTCGCCCGCCGCTGGCACGAGGGGATGGCCGCCGCCCGGGCCGCGCTCGACGAGGTCGACCGCGCCGTCGACGCGATCGGCCCGGCCTGGGACGACCCGAGCTGGCTCGACCGGCCGGCCCCTGCCATGACCCCTCGGGCGATCCGGCTCGGCGAGGTCGTGCTCGACCTCGGCCAGATCCCCCGGGGGATCTCGGCCGACCCCGCCCTGATGAAGGGGATCGACCCCCGGTTCGCCTTCCCCGCCCTCGCCCCGTTCCCCGAGCGGGCCAACCTCGTGGTCGAGGCCCCCGCCCTCGGCCGAGGCCAGGCGCTCGCGGCGGTCCAGTCGGCCATGTTCCGCCTGCTCACCAGCCTCCCGGCCGGGATGGTCCGGTTCACCCTGGTCGACCCGGTCGGGATCGGCCGGAGCTTCGGGGCGTTCATGCACCTGGCCGACTTCGACGAGGCCCTCGTCTCCGGCCAGGTCTGGACCGACCCGAGGCAGGTCGAGGAGCGCCTGGCCGAGCTCTCCGCGCACATGGAAAAGGTCACCCAGAAGTACCTCCGCGACGAGTACGCTTCGATCGACGAGTACAACGCCGTGGCCGGCGAGGTGGCCGAGCCGTACCGGGTGCTCGTCGTGGCCGACTTCCCCGCCGCCTTCGACGAGAAGGCCGCCGCCAGGCTCGCCGCGATCCTCGCCGCCGGCCCCCCGTGCGGCGTCCTGGCCCTGGTCGGCCGCGACCTCGACCGCCCCCTCCCCTCCGGGATCTCGGCCGAGGACCTCCGGGCGAACGCCCTCGCCCTGACCTGGGACCCCGACCTCGGCGGCTTCGCCTGGCCCGACCCCGACCTCGGCGGCTTCCCCCTGGCCCTCGACCCGCCCCCGGGCGGCGAGCTGGCCGCCCGCCTGATCCGGCGCGCCGGCGAGGCGGCCCGCGCCGCCAAGCGGGTCGAGGTCCCCTTCGAGTTCATCGCCCCGAGCCGCGACGCATGGTGGTCCAAGGACAGCCGGGGGGGGATCGACATCCCGTTGGGCAAGTCCGGCGCCACCAAGCGGCAGCACCTGGCGCTGGGCAAGGGGACCTCGCAGCACGTCCTCGTCGCCGGCCGGACCGGCTCGGGCAAATCGACGCTCCTGCACGCCTTGATCGTCAACGTTGCCCTCAACTACTCGCCCGACGAGGTCGAGCTCTACCTGATCGACTTCAAGAAGGGGGTCGAGTTCAAGGTCTACGCGACCGAGGCCCTGCCCCATGCGGCGGTCGTGGCGATCGAGAGCGAGCGCGAATTCGGCATCAGCGTCCTCCAGCGCCTCGATGCCGAGATCAAAGGCCGGGCCGACAAGTTCCGCGAGGCCGGCGTGGCCGACCTCGCCGGCTACCGGAACGCCCCGGGCACCCCGCCGATGCCCCGGATCTTGCTGATCGTCGACGAGTTCCAGGAGTTCTTCGTCGAGGAGGACAAGCTCGCCCAGGAGGCCGCCCTGGTCCTCGACCGCCTGGTCCGCCAGGGAAGGGCCTTCGGGGTCCACGTCCACCTCGGCTCGCAGTCCCTGGGCGGGGCCTATGCCCTGGCGCGGACCACCCTGGGCCAGATGGCCGTCCGGGTCGCCTTGCAGTGCGCCGAGGCCGACGCCCACCTGATCCTCTCCGAGCACAACCCGGCGGCCAAGCTCCTGTCGAGGCCCGGCGAGGCGATCTACAACGACGCCAACGGGGCCCCCGAGGGGAACCACTTCTTCCAGGTCGTCTGGCTCGGCGACGACCGGCGGGCCGCCTACCTCAGGCAGATCCGCGAGCTGGCCGAGGCCCGGCCGCCGCTCACCCGCCGGGCCGCGATCGTCTTCGAGGGGGACGCCACGGCCGACCTCGCCCGGAACCCGCTGCTGGCCGCCCTGCTCGAAGGCCCGAGCTGGGCCAGGTCCCCCCGGACGGCCCAGGCCTGGCTGGGCGACCCGGTCGCGATCAAGGACCCGACGGCGACCACCTTCCGCCGCCAGGGGGGCAACCACCTGCTCGTGGTCGGCCAGAACCCCGAGGCCGCCCTCGGCGTCCTCTCGGCCGCGCTGCTGAGCCTCGCCGCCCAGTTCCCCCCGCCCAAGGAGGGGGGGGAGGCGGCCCGCCACGGCGCCCGGTTCGCGATCCTCGACGGCACGCCCGAGGACGACCCGCTCGAAGGGACCCTGGCCCGGGTCGCCGCCGCCCTGCCCCAGCCGGTCGACCTCGGCACCTGGCGCGACTCGACCCGGGTCGTCGCCGAGCTGGCCGAGGAGGTCGCCCGGAGGCAATCCCCCGACGCCGACGACGGCCCCGAGGTCTTCCTGGTGATCCACGACTCCGGCCGGTTCCGCGACCTCCGCCGCCGCGAGAGCGACTTCGGCTTCGGCTCGCCCGCCGAGGTCGCCGAGCCCACCGACCACCTCCACCAGATCCTCCGCGAAGGGCCCGCCGTCGGCGTCCACCTGCTCCTCTGGGCCGACAACCTCAGCAACCTCAACCGGTCCTTCGACACCCAGGGCATCCGCGAGTTCGAGGCCCGGGTCCTCTTCCAGATGTCCACCAACGACTCCGCCCACCTCCTCGACGCCCCCGCCGCCAGCCGGCTCGGACCCAACCGGGCCCTCTTCTCCGGCCTCGAACAGGACCGCCTCGAAAAGTTCCGCCCCTACGCCGTCCCGGCCGAAGCCTGGCTCGCCGAGGTCGGCCGGAATCTGCATTCACGGAACAATATGTAGGGTGGCGTCGAGCGGAGCGAGCCCCATACGACCGGACTTAAGAGCGGGGCCTGGCAATTCGGGAGGGAAGCCCTTAGACCGGGGCGTGTTGTGTCCAGCAACCGCGACCCGGCCCAAGGGA
>JAABUQ010004638.1_pt1 | contig 23175 bp, 23 predicted proteins | sample 5560001 | NCBI WGS metagenome assembly JAABUQ01 (sample SAMN10711888, study PRJNA513371) | rock metagenome | isolation source: Antarctica rocks | place: Antarctica: Victoria Land, Finger Mt nord | collected 2015-12-18 | reverse complement strand
ACTCATCGTCACCGTGCCGGCGAGGCGAGGCCCGCGCCAGGGCGATCGCGCGCTCGGCCAACGGCAGCGCCGGGTGGGAATGACCGCCAAGCCCTCCTCACGTTGGCCATAACGTCGTCGCCTTCTGCCTATCCCCTATTTGCCACGCGGCCGGCGACGTGCGCTATCAGGGCGTGGCGCGAGGAGCCAGACCAGTGGACCGTCCACCCTGACGAAAGCCGACGCGGGGCGAGCGCTGGGATAGCCATCTCCTGGTCCCGCGCTCCCCCTCCTGGTCCCGCGCGCCCGTTCTCCTGGCGCGCCCGCGCGCGCCCGCTTTCTCCGGGGAATCTCCGACCGGAGATTCCCCGGAACTCCCCCGCGTAGGCTGGGCCTCATCGTCGGGCATGACCCGACACGCGAGAGGAGGATCAGGCCATGAGTGGGTGTAGCGGGCGCAAGGGCACGCCGCGTATCGTCGTGCCGGCGGTGATCATGGCGATGGGGCTGACGCTCGCGATCGGGCAGGATGAGGCGGCCGCGCGGCCGACCCCGACCCTACACACCGCGACCTCCACCCCGACGCCGCATCCCATGGCGACGGCGACCGTGACGCCGACACCCACCGCCACCCCCTACACGGTCTGCGCGCCCAGCCACACCTCCTGTCTGGTGCGCTATGCGACCGCGACGCCGGCCGCCTCCGCCACAGGAACCGCAGCCACAATCGGGGGATCGGGTCAGGGTGGTGGCGGTAGCTGCGACTTCTGGAACATCGGGACGTGGGGGCCGTGCATCGCCGCGGCCACGATTAGCAGCATCGCCGACACCGTCGACAACGTCAACGCTACCATCGGCGCCTCCGACATCTGGGCCAACACTGACCCTACCCTGACCTTCGGCAACCCCGTCGTCGCCACCTACTGGGACGGCGTGCGCAAGATCGCCGACGCCTTCATCATCTTCGTCTTCCTGGGCATCTGCGCTGAGATCCTCCTCAACGCCAGCGCGCAGCGCACCTATGCCGGCGCGCTCGAACGCTTCTGGCGCCTGCTGCTCGTCGCGCTCCTGGCCAACGGCAGCCTGCCCGTCCTCGGCGCGGCCATCCGGCTCGCCAACCTCGCCACCGCAGGCGCGACCGCCATCCAGGCGACCCGCCTCTTCGCCGTTGGTGTCCACGGCGGCGCCGCCAACCGCGTCCTCCTGGAGGCGCTCCTCGGCCTCGTCGACGGCCTGATGGAGTTCCTACTGGCGATCCAGATGATCATCCGTGTCGGGCTGCTCGACGCCCTGATTGTATTGGCGCCGGCGGGGCTGCTGTGCTACGCCTGGCCGCGCCTGCAGGGCATGGCCGAGTTGTGGGGGCGCCTCTTCGTCGTCACCCTCGTCACGCAGTTCGTGCAGATCGTGGTCCTGCACATGGGCGAGGACCTGGTGCTCTACGCGCCGCTCGTCTTCGGCAAGGACAGCGCGACCATCGTGGGCGAGACGAGCCTGGGCAACATGATCACCTGGGCGCAGTACCTCGTCGCGCTCGGCGTGTTCGTGGTCGTGCTGCGCGTCCCGCGCATTCTGCGCGGCTACACCGGGACACCACTCGCCGTCAGCCTGCTGGCCATCCGCACGCTGACCGGCGGTCTGGGCGGGAGAGGAGGCGGCGGTGGTTGATCTCCTCTCCCCGTCGTGCCGGGGACCCCCGGACGCGCTGTCACGCATCGGTCGACGGCCATTGAAGCACGACACAACCGTCAGAAAGTCAGAAAGGATCTCGTTTCATGATCGCGCATACGCTCACCCTGTACGGCCCGCACGCGCACCTCGTCGCCACGCACCTCGTCGCCGCGCAACTCGGCCACGTCGCCCACACCATCGCCGGCGCCAAGCCGACCCCCGCGCCGCCGGGAGGCGTCGCGCCGAGTGGCGCGCCGACGGGCCTCGGCGACGCCCTCGACAAGATCGCCCAGATCGCCGACTTCATCAGCGCCCACTTCCTGGTGATCGGTGTCTCGCTCTGCACGCTCGTCTTCGGCTGGGGCGGCCTGCTCTGGATCGTCTCAGGGTCGAGCCCGCAGTTGCGGCGCACGGCCATCTCAACGTGGTGGCACGCCGCCGTCGGCCTGATCGGCGTCATCGCGGCCACCCCCATCGTCGCCTCTCTGCGGGGCTTCTTCTCTTGACGGACGCCCCCGGACCATAGCAAAAGGAGCAGACGAATGTCCCTCATCCTCAAGGTGCCCACGCATCTGGACGGGCGCAATCCCATCGTGGGGCGCTATACGGCGCGCGAGCTCGTGCCCGTTGTCGCGGGCGTCTTCGGCGCCGCCGGTGTCCTGGGCCAGCCCCATCTGCCGCCCCCCGCCCGTGTCGGCGAAGCCCTGGCCATCGCCGTGGTCGGGGGCGCGGCGGGGTTGGTGCGCCCCGGTGACCGCTCACTCGTGGCCTGGGGCCGCCTCGCCGCGACGCATCTGCTCGGCGAGCGGACCTCCGCCTGGACGCCCCCCTCTACACCGGCCTCCACCGGGCCGCATAGCGCGCCCCTCCGGCCGCCGCACCTGGCGCTCACGGCGGGCGCGCCACCCCTTCCGCCCACGCCCTCCCTGCCAGCGGGCGACGCCGCGCGCCCCACCCGGCGCCCGGCGACGCCAGCCCACCCCTTCATCCCGGTGGAGATCGCCGCGGACACCATCGCCTTCGCCGACGGGCGCTGCTGCGCCGTCCTCGAGTGCGGCGGCGCCACGGTCGAGGGGCTGGATGTCGAGCAGCAGCGGGCGCTGCACGCCGCCTATCACGCCTTCTTGCTGGGCCTGTCCTTCCCGGTGCAGATGCTGGTCTGCGCCGACCCGGTCGACCTCGGCCCCTACGCCGCCCGGCGCACGGAGCGGCTGGCCGGCCGTCCCCTGGCCGTGCGCCGGCTGGGCAGCGCCGACGCGGCGTACATGCGCCGCACCCTGGCGCACCTGGGTGCGCTCGACCAGCGCGTTTATGTCGTGATCCCCGACACGGCCGGGCCGACGCCGACGCCGTCCGTCCTGGAGGGCGCCGGCTCCCTAGCCCTCCGACGATCGCGTCGTCGGGCGGCTGCTAGGTGGGCTCATGACCAGAGGGCAGAGCAGGATGGGGATGCGACAAGCCGCCTGCTGACCGAGCGGTGCGCGGCCATCCGCGAGGGGCTGGCCACCGCCGGCGTCCACGCCTGGCGCCTCGACACCCCCGCCTTGCGGCAACTCTACTATCGCCGCCTGTGCCCACGCACGGCGCGCCTGCAACCATTCGACCAGGGGCACGCCGCCCCCGTGACCACCGCGCGGGTGCTCTTCGACCAAGCGACCCCTGATGCGGATGACAAAAGCGAGGAGGACGACGATGAGGACGACGATGAGACGGATGATGCCGACGATGCCTAACACCTCCCACCGTGGCTGGCGACGCGGCGTACAGCCACCGGGGGCGGCGTCGGGGGTGACCGCCGCGGCCCTGGCCCCCGATGCCATCGAGGAGAGCGCCCGGCACCTGCGGCTCGATGATGAGTGGACGCGCACCCTTGGCCTAGCCGCCTGGGCCGGCTCCGTCCCCTGGGGCTGGCTCGCGCGCCTCAGCGCCCTGCGTGAGCGCCTCGTCCTGTCCCTGCATCTGACGCCGCAGGACACGGCGCACGCGGTCTCCGAGCTATCGGATCTACTGGTGGGGCTCACCTCGGTCGGCCTCTTCGCCGAGGGGCGCGGGCGGCTGCCCAGCGAGGGGCGCCGCCAGGCCATTGAGGAGATTACCGCCATGGTCGCCACGTTGGAGGCCAACGAGGAGCGCCTGTTCCAGGTCTCCCTGTATGCGCAGGTTCACGGTGCGACGCGCGAGGAGTTGGAGGCGCGCACACGGCGCGTCGAGGGGACCTTCGGCGCGGCACGCATGGGGACCCGGCGCGCCACCTTCGAGCACCTGGCTGGCCTGGAAACAGCCTTGCCCGCGGCGCGCGACCGCCTCGGTTGGGGCCGGCCCGTCCCCGGCGCGATCGTCGCCGCCACCTATCCCTTCGGAGCGCCCACGCTCTGCATGGACGATGGGGTCTGGTACGGGCGCAACCCGCGGAATAACACGCCGCTCATCGTCGACCCCTACGCCTTCAGCAACAGCAACAGCGTGGTGATCGGCTCGTCGGGGGCGGGCAAGAGCGCCTGGACGAAGGTCCACCTGCTCCGGGTGGGCGAGCTCGGCGCGCAGCGCATCGTGATCGACCCGGGCGAGTCGGGCGAGTACCGCGCCCTGTGCGCCGCTGTCGGCGGGCAGGTGGTGCGCCTCTCGGCCGGTTCGCGCGACCGCATCAACCCGCTCGACCTCCCACAGGTCCGTGCCGGGGGCTCCGGCGACGGCGCGGATGGCGCTGAGGAGTACGACGCGCTGCGCGAGCATGTAGCGGGAGTGCTCGACCTGCTGGAGGTGCTCATCGCGGGCGAGGGGGCGGAGTTGGGCACGGGACCGACGGCGCGGCTGGAGGCGGCCCTCTTCCGCACCTATCGGCAGGCCGGCATCACCCACGACCGCCAGACGCATGGCCGGCCGGCGCCGCTGCTGGCCGACCTGCGCGCCACCCTCGACGTCCAGGGCGACGACTTCGGCCTGGCCGAGCGCCTCGGCCGCTACTGCGATGGGGCTCTCAGCGGCCTCTTCGCCGGGCGCACCACCGTCGCCCTGGATAACGACCTGACCGTGTTCGAGTTGCATGGCGTGGAGAAAAATAAGGAGTTGCGCGCGGGCCTGATGCATCTCGTCACGCAGCATGTCTGGCGCACCGTCCTCTCCGAGCGTCGGCGACGTTCCGTCCTGGTCGACGAGGCGCACGCCGTGACGCGCTTCGCCAGCACGGGCGACTTCCTCGCGCGCCTGGCCAAGCAGGCGCGCAAGCACTGGTGCGAGACCATCGCGGCGAGCCAGGACCCGCTCGACTTCACCGCGACAGCGGCGGGCCGCGCGCTGATCCTGAACAGCTGCCGCACCTGGCTGCTGCGCTGCGAGGAGGTGGCGCTGCCCGACCTGACGCGGGCCGCCCATCTCTCCGAAAGGGAGCAGGCCGCCCTACTGCGCGCCCCGGCGGGCCAGGGCCTACTCCTCGCACAGCATCCGTCGGCCAAAGGAGAGCGCCTACGCCTGCCCTTCGAGATCATGGTCAGCCCGGAATTCGCGCCGCTCGTCTTCACCGACCCCGCCGCCGGGTGGGGGCAGGGACGCGGGCGCGGCGGACGGCCCCCTACCCCCGAGGAGGCGTCCCATGCGTGACGCTACGTTCCTCTTGGCCGTGACCCCGCCGCGCACCAGCCCGGTCACGCTGGCCGGGCAGGCGCAGATGCTTGCGGGGCTGGCCCATGCCCGGCGGGCCGCGCGGCGCGGCGTGGCGCTGGAGATCGTCGGCGAGGGCGGGCACGTCCGCTTTCTGGTCCGCGCCGCCAATGACTCGGCGCGAGCGGCGCTGGACGGGGCACTCGCCGGCTACTATCCGCAGGGCTCCCTCGCCCCACTGCCCGCTGGCGACGACGACTCGGCGCGGCGACGCCCTGGCGAAACGGCGGCGGCGGCCGAGTTGCGGCTGCGTCACCGCCCGGAACTCCCGCTCAAGATCCCCGACCGCGCCGGTGCGGCGCCCGCCATCGAGGACCCCTCGGCCGGGCTCCAGCGCGTGATCGGCGCGCTGCGCCGGCTCGATGGGGGGACGCGCGGGGTGTGCCAGCTCATCCTGTGGCCGGGGCCGCGCCGCTGGGGCAGCCACATCGCCCGCGAGCGGGACCGGGCCGTGGCGCGCGAGCGCGCCCTCGGGGTGACCAGGGACGACGATCTGCCGGCCGCGGCGGGGCCGCTCGCCGCCCTCGGCGCGCTGGGCGCCCTCGGCGGTGTCGCCGCCTACCACGCCTACACCTTGCACGGCCTCGCGGGCCTGATCCCCTTCGGGGAAGCGACGGGTGGCGGCCTCGCCGGGCTGCTGGCCCTGTGGCGCCTGACGAGCGGACGGCGCGCCCCCTCCTCCGCGCTGCTCGCCCGCAAGGCCGCCTCCCCGGCCTTCACCGCGCGCCTGCGCCTCGTGGTTGCCGGCAGCGACGGCGGCGACCGGGAAGCGTGCGCACGCGGCCTGGACACGCTCATCGCCGCCTATGGCGCCTTCGCCGAGGAGACCGGCAATACCTTCGTCGCCCGCCGCTGCGCCGCCGACCGCGTGGCCGCCGTTACCATGGACGGTGGCCCGCGCCTGTGGCCGCGATCGTGGCCGATCCTCTCCGCCGACGAGGTGGCCGTCCTCTGGCACCTGCCCGCCGAGGCGGTCGACCTGCCCGGCCTGGCCCGCACCGGCCCCCGCGCGCTCCTACCCTCCTCCGCGGCGTTCTCCTCCGGCGTGCCCATCGGCGTCGCCACGATCGGCGCGCACACCGAGACGGTCCACCTGCCGGCGGCGATCCACCGGGGCAACACGGTCGTCCTGGGCGCGACGGGGACGGGCAAGAGCACCTTCGCCCAGCACCTCGTCCACCACGCCGTCGCCGCGGACGACGTGCAGGTCGTCGTGATCGACCCCGACGCCGACCTCGTCCAGGACATCGTGGGCTGGCTGCCCGACGCGCAGAAGCTGCGCGCGGTCGTGGTCGATGTCGGCCACCCCACACTCGCCCCCGGCCTCAACCTGCTCGACGCGCACACCGGCCGCGACGACGACCAGGTGGTCGGCGCCATCGTCGAGGCGTGGCGTCGCTACTACGAGGCGTGGGGCGAGCGCCTCGAAGACCTGCTGCGCAACGCCCTGCGCACGCTGCTCCTGGTCAACCATAAACGCCGGCCCGAGGATCAATTGACGCTCTTCGACGTGAAGCCCCTCGTGCAGGACAGCCATTTCCGCGCCGAGTTGATCCGCCAGGCCGACGACATCCGCGTGACGCGCTACTGGCACAAGGACTACCTGGAGATGCCCCGCTCCGAACGGTTGAATGCCACCAAGCCCGTGCTGACGCGCGTCGGCAAGCTGGCCGACAACCAGTACAGCCTGGCCTTGCTCAGTCAGCCAGCCAGCACGCTCGACCTGCGCGCCCTCTTCGCCAGCGGCGCGCCCCTGTTCTTCAACTCTGCTGCCGAGGTGATCACCGACGAGGCGGCCGCATTGCTTGACGCCACGCTCATCAACGTGCTGCACAGCCTGGTTTGCGCGCGACCCGAGGGGGACAAGGCGGCGCGGCAAGTGCTCATGATCATCGACGAGTTCCAGCACGCGCCCGCGCTCTACGACAAGTACCTGCCGCGCATCCGTAAACACCACGGCTCCTACGTCTGCATCGCCCAGGGTATCGCGCAGGTGGATGCGATGCAGGAGGGCTTGCACACGACCGTCTTCAACAACGCGGCGACGCACGTCTTCTTCCGCACGCGCGACTACCATGACGCGGACTATCTGGCGCATGTGCTCGACGGCGAGACGCTGTCGTATCGCGACCTGCAACTGCTGGGGCTGCGGCAGTGCTACGTGGCCACGACGGACGGGAAGCGGCCGCTCGACCCGGTACTGGTGACGCTGCCACCGCCCCCGCCCACCTCACCGGCCACGGCGCGTCTGATCGCCGACGCCTGCGCCCGGCGCTACGGCCGGCCGCGCGCCGCCGTCGTGGCGGCCTATAAGCGGTGGCTCACCGACCTGTACCACGCCGACCGGGCGGCGGCGCGCGCGTCCGCCGCCCACCCCACCGACACGACAGAGGTCGCGTCGGAGGCGTCGGAGGTGCCGGCGAGCGAGACGGACACGTCATCGCCCGTCCCGACCGGCTCGCAGCCCGCGCTGGGCGTCCCCGTCCAGCGCGTCCCCCACGGGACAGCACGACCGCGCCGCGCGAGCCGGCGTCACAAGAACACGAGCACGCGACCGGCGCCGCTGCTGCCGGTCCAGTTGGTCCTCCCGGCGGTGACCGATCCGCCGGACAGCCCGCTACGCGCGCCCACGCCACCGGCGCCACCGGTGGACGGGCGCATGGAGGTCTCCCATGCGTGACGCTACACTCATCGCCCTAGTCCACGCGCCGCTGCTCGCGGCCGACGATCTCGCCGCGCTCTGCGACATCGGCCAACGGGGGGCGCGCCGCGCCCTCGACGCCCTCGTGTCGACGGGGGAGGCCGGCCATGTGACGGACCCGGCCACGCGCCGCCACCTCTACTACCTCACCGCCGCCGGGGTCGCGGCGGCCGCCCCGCTCCTGGATGCGGGGCCGGACGAGCTGACGGGCCGCTACGACCTGGGCGCGGGCGCCCTGCGGCGCCGGCTCCCGGCCCTGCCGCGCCTGCAGGCCGGGCGTCGGGTCCTCCTCCACCTGGCCGTGGCGATGTCCCATGTGGGCGGCGCGCTGGAGGGATGGCGGGCGTTCCCGGTGCGCTGGCCGTACCGCCGCGCCGGACGGACCGCGATGCTCGCGCTCGACGGCGAGGCGACGCTGCGCTTCGCCGACGGCGTGTCGTGCGTCGTCGGCTACCTGTGGGATGGCGACCCCGACGCGCCGCCCGACGCCTTAGCCGCGCGCCTGGAGCACCTGGCCGCGGCGCAGGCGTGCCCCGACTACGCGCCGCCCGGCCACACGCGCGTCCCTCCGGTGCTCCTCGTCACCGCCCGTGCGGCGCGCATCCCGGCAGGCTATCGCCCCGGCCTGCTGTGGACGACAGTCGCGGCGCTCGACGCCGCCGGGCCGGCCGGCCCCCTCGCGGCGGGCTGGACGAGCGCGGCCGGACACGACGAGCGCGGCGAGGCGCGCGGCCTCCGCGCCGCGCTCGACCGCCTCGGCATCATGGCGCCGCGCCCGACGCCTGGCGCGGCGGGCCGCGTGCGCGCGCCGTCCACGGCCCCATCGGGATCGGATCGCCTGCGCCAGCAGGCCGCCGTGGTGCGGAGCGTGCCGTCGGCCGAGTCGGCGCACAGGGATCTCCTCACCCTGCCCCTCGTGCTGCCGCCCCGCGCCTGGCCGCTGCTGCGCTCGGTCGGCCAGCATCCGCTCCTTGACCGGCACGATGTGGCGGTGGTCGCGGGAGGTGATCCCCATGACCTATGGGAGGTGTTGCGGGCGCTCTGTCGCTATGGGTTGTGCCAGGCGTGGCGTCCCAACGCACCGGGACATGGGCGCGCCTGGCGCTACAGCCTGACCGCGCGCGGCACGATGCTCCTCGCCCGGGGCGCCGGCCTGTCGCCCGGCGCCTACCGGCGCATCCACGGCCTGCTCGACGACGCGCGGAGTCCGGGCGAGCGGGGCCTCGCCTACGCGCGGGGGAACCTGGCGCACACCGACGGCATCACCGCGGCCTTCTTGGCGTTCCTCGTCGCGGCGCGGGCGCGTGGCGGCAACCTGCGGTGGCGCGGCGAGTGGGCCTGCGCGCGGCCGTACCTGGCGCCCGACACGCATGGACGAGAGAAGATCTACACGCTGCGGCCCGACGCCGAGCTGCGCGACGAGGGGCCGGGCGGCCCGCTCCGCGCCTTCCTGGAGATCGATCGGGACACCGAATCGGCGGAGCAGCTCGCGGGCAAGGTCGACCAGTACGACGCCTATCGCGCCCACTCCGGCGACGATGGCTTCGCCGTGCTGTTCGTCACGCCCAGCCCGAAACGGGGCGAGGGGCCGTGCGCGCGGGCGCGTGAGATCGGCCGCGACCGGCGCCGGCCGCCCCTCGACGTGCGCGCGACGACCGCGGCGCTGCTCTCCGCGCACGGGCCGTGGTCCCCGATCTGGCGGGATGCACAGGGCGCGATCCGCCCCCTCGGGGTGTGACGTGTGACGACGCGGGCGGCTCCCCGCTACCTTGCACTGTCGCTACCTTGCACTGTCGCTACCTTGCACTGTCGCTACCTTGCACTGTCATGTGACCCGCGCAGCGCGGGGATTGGACGATTAGCAACACGGAGGGATGGAACGATGGCCTTCGAGGTCTATCCATATGACCACGACTGCGTGCCGAGCAGGCAGCGGCTCGGCATCACCCTGAACACGCACGGCCAGCTGCTCGTGAACGGGGCCACCTGCGCGGCCCTGGGCCTGCCGAGCCACGTCCGCCTGCTCTACGACCGTGCGACCCGCACGATCGGGGTCCAGGCGAGCGGGGACGGCGAGAGGCATGCCTTGCGCGTGTCCTCCCCGCATGGGGAACCGCGCAGCCGGCGCGTGTCCGCCAAGGGGTTCTGCGCGTACTTCGACTTACAGCCCTATCGCGGGCGTTGGTATCGCGGGGAACTGCGCGACGGGATGCTCCGTGTGCCCCTGGACGATCAGCGCGAGGTGGTTCCGGCCGCGATCGAGTCGCCTGAGCGCACGGTGGCGCCGCCGGGGTACGCCCCGCTGGTCGGCGCCCTGTCATTACCCTTACCTCAGGTGCGAGCGGGTAATCACGGACGACAGGCGTCGCGCCACGGCAGACATCGGTGTCGTCAGGGCCTTGACGAACTCTAACCGGCGCGGTTGGCGCAACCGGGGGCCATACGTGGCGCCCGGTTGCGCCGTCGAAGCCTCATGGCCTCGACCGCCCGCATGTCACCGTGGGATATCCTCGTGAGATCGAATCATCGTCGCGGCGGTAGCCTGACCGCCCATCGACGCCGCGCACCGCATCATCGCGGGATCTCACAATCTATACGCGGCGCGTGCCCAAGCTGGCGGATAGTCCCCGTGCAGGATGGCCACATGGCGCGACCCGAGCGGCCCCTCGATGCCCCCCGCATTGAGATGCAGGCCAGCCGCGCTCACCGTAACACGCCCGATCTCCGTCAAACCGACGATGAATAGGTACCCGCTCGCGGCGGGGAAGACGAAATGATCCGGCCACCGGTCATGCCGAGGGTCGAAGAAGCGGATAGCGCCGCGTCCAGTGCCGTGCGACACGCGCTTGCGCTTGGCCTCGTTGCAAAAGGAGCACGACCAGCCGTAGTTGTCGATGTGGTTCGGGCCGCGTCGCTCGGGGCGTGCTGGCACACCGGGCAGGCGACCGGCGCGATAGTCCTCCCACAGGAGCGGGGGGATGATGTGCTCCACGTTGAAACGACCGATCGTCGGGAGGAGGCAATACTCGCACGCGTCGCCCGCGCGCAAGCGCAACACGTCGCGGACGTCGGGGTTGCGGGGGCTATGCACGGCGCGCCGCAGGAGGGCGGTCAGGCGCTCATCGATGTGCGGGGGCGGGAACGACGTCATCGCCCGGCAACATCACCCACCGACGCGCTCCTGCCGGTGGTCGAGCGCCTCGTCGACGAGCGCCTGCAGCCGTGCCGGGTCGGCCTGAACGTCATCCCACCACGCGAGCCGCCGCTCGAAATCCTCCGCGATTTCAACGCGGGCCTGCTCCAGGGGGAGATGGCGCTGCTGGGCGATGCGGCGCACACCCTGTTCATGCACGCGGCGACCGTATTCCGCCACCAGGGCGCGCATCTCAGCTTGCTCGTCCTCGCTGAGAGAGCGCCGGTCTCGCAGATCGAACAGCTTCTGGAGGCGTCGGCTCTGCGTCGGGTCGAGGATGTCTTCCTCATCGGCTACGTCGTTCGGGAGCGATGCGCCATCGTCCGCAGGGACGGTCTCTACGGCGAAGACGTCGTTCAAGCTGACGTCGAGCGCCTCTGCCGCCGCTGCGGCCAACTCCAGGTCCGGTCGTCGGACCCGCACGGCGCGCGCCAAGCGGTCGAGTGTCCGCGCATCCACCGTCTGCCCGAAGCGCGCGGCGATCTGGCGTTGGAGATCGCTCACCGTCAGGTTCCGCGTGCGGAGCAAGTCGCCGAGCCGCGAGTAAACCATGACGCTCATCGAACGCTCCCCTGTTATGAGCCACGCATCTCCACGCGATGCATACCATCCATTACACACAGTATAATCGCCCCGCCGAGATGGAGCGCAATGCGTCCTGCGAGGCTTCGAGGATATCGGGGGGGAACGCCATGCGGCAAGGACAACGTGAGACATGACACGAGGGTATGGCATACATCAGCGCAACACGCGCTGCCTGCCATGGCGATCACTCAATCCCTCTCGAATGGGCGTCAGCCACCCGCCAAAGAATGTAAGTTTATGCATGGTTGGGGTGGAGTTTTGTTACCGGTGTATATCGGCGGTTGGTCGGACACCCCACTATCCCCGCCTTTGCTTCACCGTGCCCATGAGGCGCATTGCACGCAAGCCAATCAACACCTACTCGGTCGTGCAGGACAGTACGGCCGCCCACCTAGCTAGCCGCACCTTCGCCAACTGCCAGACGGCCACGCGCCGCTGCAAAGTCACCGTTCCACTCTGCGCTCCGATCTCAAGTGGGGAAACGACCCAAACAGTCCGACACCTGACTTCAGCTCATTGCCCGGTCCAGGAAAATGTCCTACGCCTGACTGACCTACGGCGACATCGACGCCGCCACGCCAGCTTGGCTACCGCAGTGCGCCGACGTGCTGTAGCCGCATCGGCGCCTTGGTTGAACCGCAGCTGCGCAACCCATTTCACCTTGACAATAGAATCATCCTCGGGCATAGTGAGCCACGTATGGGAAACAGCAATTGGGCATGACATCCAGGCCCTGAGCGAGTCGATGGACGCTAAGCTTAAGCATCTTGAGTTCACCCAAGCGGCCATTGGCCGGATGTCTACCAACTCATCCCTCTTTAAGGGTTGGGCAATTACTATCGCCGCCGCTCTGACGGCTTTCGCGGCCGTCGACACACGCCGCGCCCTCGTGGCAATCGCTCTTGTCTCGACGGCCCTCTTCTGGGGTCTGGATGGCTACTACCTGTGGCTGGAACGTGGCTTTGTGAAGTTACACAACGAGGTTGCCGCTATGTCAGCAGCCAGCATCGACTTCAACATGCAGATTGACAAGACCAACGCCTTTCGCGGTTGGCTCAAGGCTTGCATCCGTTTCCACTTGGTCGCATTCTATGGCACTATTCTGCTAATTGACATCATTGGGTACAACTGCACTAAACCGTGATTGACGCTCAGAACGACGCTCAAAAGACCCGTGTTCACGGTTCCCTGTGGTTGTACCCATCATTGGAATCATCCTGATTAAGGAAGGTATGCACCATGGCTCGTAATGTCTTCTTCAGTTTCAAGTATGAAGACGTTTCTCGGGCGATGATCGTCCGGAACAGCTGGGTCACACGCGACAAGCAAGCGGCTGGTTTCATAGACGCCGCTGAGTTCGAGAAGGTAAAGCGGCGCGGTGACGCCGCGATTAAGGCATGGATCGACAACCAGCTGGTTGGCACGTCGGTCACCGCTGTACTGGTGGGGGCTGCCACCTGCCGCAGCCGCTGGGTCAAGTACGAGATCGAAGCCAGTAAGTCACGCGGCAATGGGTTGCTCGGCGTTGATATCAGTAAGATCAAGGACCTGGCCGGCAAAACGAGCGAACGGTGTGGTGAGATTCCGGCGGGCTACTCGTTCTACCTGTGGAACAAGCAAGACGGCTACAAAAATCTCGGAACATGGGTGGAGGCGGCCGCCATGGCGGCTGGCAGGTGATGGCACCGCAGCCGTCAGTCGGCGAAGACTGCGCCTTCTGTGCGATTGCGCGGGGTGAGGACAAATCTGTTGAGGTAGTCTGCGCCGGGGATGACTGGGTGGCCTTCTTTCCACTCAATCCAGCGACTCCAGGCCATACCCTCGTAATCCCGCGTCAACATGTCGTCGACCTGTGGCAGGTCGAGCCTCCGTTGGATGGTGTCCTGATGGGCGCTGTTATTCGCGTTGGACGGGCGATCGAGGCGGCCCTAATGCCGGAGGGAATGAACCTCATTACGTCAGCGGGCAAGACCGCTGAGCAGACGGTATTTCATCTCCACCTACACCTGGTACCACGCTGGTCCAAGGATGGCTTCGGCAAGATTTGGCCAACAGGCGACCGGTACGAGGATGCAAATCTCGACGATATTGCTGAGCGAATCCGTACTGGATGTGAGGGTGATCATGGCTGCTAAGAGTGATCCAAGTTCACCACTGACTCCAGAGGGAAAGCTCCATGCAGCGGCGGACGAGGTCATTCCGGTCTCACTAACTGGAAAGTATCAACTGATTATCCTTGGCCACGAGGGTGACGCGCGCGTCGCTGAGTGTGCTGGCCGCCTGAATGCGGCACTTACTCTCGCGTTCAACCTGCTCGGGGTCAATCCAAGGAAGTTTCTTGTCCAGATACAGTCGGGCTCAAGTAGACCCGCTCTTGATCGTCGAATGCCTTCAGTTGCCGTTTTCTTTGGTCTAGCGGAGTCACCCACGTTAGCGTCATTAGACGCAGATCGCCTAGCAACACTGCTGAGTGACGGTATCCTGATTATCCCCGTGGTAGATGACATTAACCGCTTTAGCGCACTTGTACCAACGGAAATTGCCCATCTGAACGGCATTTCTATCGCGGACTGCGGCGCTGATCTTGAGCGACTTGCTGCACGCATCCTTGAGGTTTTTGGACTTCTTAGGGAAACGAGACGCCTATTCATCAGTTACCGCAGGAAGGACACCAGCGGGGTCGCTGCTCAACTATATGAGGCTCTCGATGCAGTAGGTTTTGACGTGTTTCTCGATACACACGGCGTCTTACGCCCGGGTGAGCCTTTCCAAGACATCCTTTGGCACCGTCTAGCTGATACAGATGTTGCTGTCTTGCTCGATTCTCCTGACTTCATGTCCAGTCGCTGGACCGAAGAAGAGTTGGCTCGGGCGAACACGTCCAACATCCAGATTCTCCAAATCCTTTGGCCCGGTCAGGAAGAAAACGCGCCGGCAGCGTTCAGCACCTTCTATCCGCTCGGGCGCGATGACTTCGATAGTGAGGAGACACTAGGCTATGCGGCGCGCTTACGCGAACAGTCGGTAGGCGCTATCATCGACGCAATAGAAGGTTTGCGGGCAAGGGCCATTGCTGCTCGGCATGCATTTCTTGTACGCCAGTTCTTCCTTGACGTGAGAGAAGCAGGCCTCAGTGTTCGCACGACGTTGAGTCGGACACTCATCGTTTCAGGAGACGGGATCGAAGAAACACTGGTGCAGGTCGCTGTTGGTGTTCCCGATGCGGAGCGGTACGAAGTTCTGGATATATTCCATCGCACGGAGGCGAGCAGCGGGCGCAAATATTCTGTTCCTACCGTGCTGCTCTATGATCAAACTGGCATCCGTGGCCGATGGCTCGATCATTTGACGTGGCTTAACCAGAATCTCACTTCTGTACGAAGCGTCAGCCTCGTAGACGCTAAAGAATGGCTTCACAGTCTGGCTCGCAGCACAACAGTAGGAAGGTCGACAACATGACTGCTATAGTAGGGCCCAGAGTCTTTCTATCCGCGAGCGTACCGCTCCCGTTGCGAAATCGAGAGTACTTTGATAGTGCTGACGTCGTGGCCATTCGCGATGCGATCCGCGCGTTGACGATGGTGGTGGTCGAACAACAAGCGCAGCTTGTGTTCGGGGGCCACCCGGCGATTACCCCGATGATCCGTCTACAAATCGCCCAAACGGGTTCGCCAATTGGGGATCACTTCGTCATATTCCAGAGTCGCTATTTCGAGGACTTCTTCCCGCAGGACAATTCCGCCTTCCAATGTGTGGAACTTGTCGATGCAGTTTCAGGTAACGAGGTAGCCAGCCTCCGGCACATGCGCGAAACGATGTTGGCCAGTCCATTTGTAGCAGGGGTCTTTATCGGCGGGATGGAAGGTGTTGAGGAGGAGTACGAGATGTTTCGCCGGTTGCAGCCGGGGATCTCCGCATTTCCAATAGCGTCCACGGGTGCCGCAGCTAATCGACTTTTTCAAGGAGATGCTGATCTAATAGCCAACCATCCAGAACTGCGCGACGAGATCAGTTACTTGAGCCTCATGCGAAATCTTATCAGCGCGTTGTAGCTGTCACAGTCTTCATGTGCGTCAGCGAGTCCATCGTGCCGCGTTGATTTCATGCGGCGCCAGACCAGAAGGTGGAAAGGGAAACAAACATGGCAAAGAGCAAGGTGGATGGTAGATGGTAAGAAAGGCGTTCTTCAGCTTTCACTACAAGCCGGACAACTGGCGCGCCTCGCAAGTCAGGCAGATGGGATCGCTCGAAGGAAACGCCCCCGTATCCGACAACGATTGGGAATCCATTACGAAAGGTGGGGACGCTGCTATAGAGAAGTGGATTGCTAACCAACTGACGGGACGTTCCTGCACCGTTGTTCTCGTGGGCCAAAACACTGCGGGTCGCAAATGGATCACGCATGAGATCAAGGAGTCATGGAATGCGGGAATGGGTGTCGTTGGGATCTGTGTTCATAATCTGAAGGACAACGCCGAAAAACAATGCGCCGTCGGCAGTAATCCTTTCGATTATGTCACCGTCGGTGGCAAGAAGCTATCCTCGATTGTGAAGCTCTATAACCCGCCTTACACGACAAGCACTTATGTGTACGCCCACATAAAAGAGAACATTGCCGGCTGGGTAGAAGAGGCCATAAAGATTCGGGGGAACAAATAGCCCGGCCACGGTCGGTCTTGGATTACCCAAATGGGTATGATGGATGTTAGGTGCATCCGAGTTGCGGACGCTGCTACACACTGACGTATCGTGGCACGAGTAGCCCCATTGGCAGTTCCTCTAGTGTCAACTGGAACAGGCAATAGGCTCTGGCACGATCTTGGTGCAGTGGCCCTTGGGGTTAATCACGGCGGTGACGAGCGAGGCCGCAGCAGGCTGACACGGTGGCCTAAGATTGGCCGGAAGGCATACCAGCCTTGTCAATGGCCCCTGGCGCACGGCCGACCTGTCGCATTCGTCGAGCCATCGCTCAGCATCACCAAGTCCGTACCAGAGCCCCAATTCTATGGCAAGTACACAGGAGTACAGGAGTCCTTGGCCTGCGATAGACATTCTATGGCTCACCAATACGCGAGCAATCGGCGCACTCCTCCCACATAGCGGTACTACTCGACTACGACAACTCGCTCGCAGACTTGATGGACGCCATGTCAGCATAAGTGGCTAGGTTGCATCATCTTACGCACATCTGCAAGACTATACACTCCTTGCCAGCGGGCAAACAGATATCGGGCATCTCCGTCACAGGCCTTGACGCCGTTCCGCTTGCCTTGCTCGATGAAAGACATTGGGGTGTGCCGTGCAAGCGATGCGCGCCTCGCGCTATAGATACGACGGGTCATGGCGAACCGGGACGTGACACGCTCAACGGCGGGCTCCATGACGATTCTGTTTTCCCCTTCGGACGATAATGTGCCGAAGGCACGTAGCCATCCTTGAGCTCTGGATGAAAGTAGTGATCAGAAACTCACCGTTCGCGACAACCCCCCTTAATATGGATAGACAGGGCTTACAAGGTAGTCAATGTAGATGGCCAAGTATTACGAAAGCTGTGCTGATGATCCCTAAGAGACCCCCGAGGACGCTGATCGGTGTCGTGACGAAGCCCTTCATCCGTTTTTCCCGATCCTCTCGCAGTTGGCTCCTATCCTTGAAGGTGATCTTAGTCGGATTGAGCCACAGGACGCTGCCGATCACGTAGATGGCGAGGACGAGAGCCCCGCCGAGCATGTCTCGATTGAATAGATAGCTGGCCGTGAGGCAGAGGGCGGCAAGCGCGACCGTCAGCTTGGGCCGTTCAAAGAACTGCTTATAACTCGGCCAGAGGCGTGGCCGCGTGCTCATGAGAAAGTCTGTCATTCGACGTACCAGGCGCCGCGCTCCCTGCTCGTCCGGCCCGGTAACTAAGAGGCGAGTGCTCTTGCGCGAAAAAGTGATCTCGACCTTCTTGCTATCGGTCGCCGCGCTCATCACCATAGTCGTGGCCCGGCTCAGACGCGGACACTCTTCTTGGAAACGGTCGAGGTCGTCCCAACTGTATAGGCGGCTTCCGGTGACATGTACCTCCGCGACGGGTGTCTCGCCCCCGAAGTAGGATTTCACGAGGCCCACCAGCAGGACGATGTCGTCGTAATTCATCGACACGGTCAGTAACCGTTTGCGGTTATGACCTGTTCCGACGGACACGGATGGCTTTCCTATCATCGGTCCTCCCCCCATTGCCCTATGCACCCGGGTCAGCGCCCATGCGGCGCCAGCGCACGGACGACGACGAACACGGCGTGGCCCGTACTGAATGTCTGCTCGTGGTACGCACGGCCGGTCTCATGGTCGAACCGCGTCTCGTCATGGACCACTCCCGTATCGAGGATGCCGTCGTTGAGCAGAATGACGAGGGGGTCGTCCGGGGGCAGTACGTCGCCGATCCGCCTCCCGAAACGCCACCACGTGGGCTGTCGCGATGGCCGCGTAAAGTAGCGAAACGTGAGCGTTCGCTGACCGTCGGGGAGAGTTGCGATCCGGAAGACGTTGCAGACACAGTGCTCGGTGCTGGTCTCGATGTAGTGGCGTAGCGTCGCCTCGATGGACGCGTCATAGCGGGTGGCAAGAGTGATCGCTGCGCCGATGCCGAAAGGCAGGTCTGCCGCCTCCACCGCGAAGCGCGGCCCCAGAAACATCAGGTTGCCGGCGAACTCGTTGGCTTCCCGCTCCAGCAGCGTTCGGACATTGGGGTCCAGGGTATACGCATAGTCGAGGTAGAGCACCTCACGATGCCACGCAATGGCCGCGTGGCCCGTCTCGTGATAGATCACCCATGGCTCTTGCCGCGGCGCCAAATCGGCGCTCAGATAGATTCGTGCGTCCGCCGGACTCAGGAGTCCGCGCACCGAACCGATTGTTCTGCGCTGCGCGCGCGTCAAGCGATCGAGGTCGAAGCTGGGCAAGGGATGCTGCGTCAGGTTCAACCCTCCCAGGACGATCTCTGGCCTGAGCGGAGGATCGGTGACCCCAAGGTACGCGAGCACGGCCAAGGCGGCGTCGCGCGCTGTCGAGACATCGGGGGTGAGTATCGAGGCCAACACATGCTCCGTCGCGTTATGGTTGCCGGTCACTGTTCTTTTTCTTGAGGCTCAGCAGGGCCTGGAAGAACGCCTGCGCGGCGTCCCAATCTCGCTCGTCCATGCTCTCGGCCGCGCTGAAAACAAACGCCGGCACACCGCCGGTGTCCGGCGCGTCCGTGCGCTTCGTCGCGTAGCCCGCCGCTTCCATGAGCACCCCGAAAGGAATGCCATACGCGTGGCCGAGTCGCCGCAACACATCCGGCGATGGCTCGACATCACCGTGCTCGATCTGACTGATGTACCCGTTGGAGACGCCGGATTCCTTCTCAGCCTGGCGCAACGACCATCCTCGACTCAGTCTCGCTTGTTCCAGCTGCTTGCCAACGCCGGTCGGTCGACGCTCTCGTGGTCTCGCGGGCATGATGCCACCCTCCCTAGACCTCTGTCATACAGGTCCATCATACACAGCGCGCTTTTTATTTTCAAGCGTTCGCTTGACGCAGCATGCGCTCTTTGCTATCATGCATTTGCTCGATATTGAGAGCGCAGGCATTCGTGCCGGCTACGATAGACACCATGGAGATACGCATGACGCCCCAGCACACGGCCATTGACACCACTGAGGCCCATCCGCGCGCGAAACATGTGAACGTAACGGCGATCTACACCTCGACCGCCGCCGACCGCCACTTCGTCGTCGACGAGAATCAGACCGTCCACCATGTCATCCTCGAAGCGTACGCTAAGCTGGAGGAGAGCCCGCGTCCGGGCGACACATGGTACTGTCAGGGCGAGCCGCGCGTCGATTTGGCCCCGTACCAGGCCACGACGCTCAAGCAGCTGGCCGAGCAGGGTCGCTGCTTGCTGCGCAACGAGCGCGGCGAGTTGGAATTCATCTTCGACATCGACACGGAGCCGGGGGGCGCACACTGATGGATCTGGCCCCCGTCCATCCGATCCTGGCACAGGCCGCGGTCGACGACTTCCTCGACAACCCTAACTGGCGGACGCGGAGCGGAGAGTACGGTTGGACCTTTTCCCGCCCCTATCCGCTTACGCTGGTCGCCACGCTGCCGGTCCGGGTGGCCGGCAGCGTGGTCGCCCACTTCACGCTGAGACTCTCCTGCGAATTCTGCCCGACGTATCCCCCGGACGTGCGCTTCGTCAACCCGCAGACGCTGGACTACGATCCGGCCTGTGATCTGCGCCACCTCGCCAATGTGCAGGCGCCCTTTTGCTACGTGCATCCTGTCTATCCGTACAATCCGCCGTATCGTTACGGGCCGCAGCTCGTCTGCAGTTCCATGATCCTGGGCTACTACGTCAGCGGCCACAATCCGACCGCCGACCAGCGATGGGACCCCCAGCGGCACACCATCGGCGCCTCCATCTACACCGTCCACCGCGCCCTCCACTCCGTGCATTACCGGGGGAGGCACTCATCGTGAGCGGGCGCGCACCACGCCGACGACAGGCTGAACGCCCGGTTCCACCCCATCAGCCGGCGGCGCCCCCGCCACCCCTCTACGTGCCGCGCTCGCTCGTGCGTGACACACACGACGCGTTCCTCCCCTATTGGCGCGCCGGCGTTGAGGTGGCCTGCTACTGGTTCGGGCTGACGTCCGAGCAGGTGGCGGTGGCGACAACCGTGGCCCTCCCGTGTCTGGAGCAGTCGTCCGGGCATTATCGGGTTGACGGCACGTCGCTGCGGCGCCTGGCCACGGAGATGCGCGCGCAAGGCCTCGTCAATCTAGCGCAGATTCACACCCACCCCGCCGCTTGGGTTGGCCACTCGGTCTACGACGATGAGCATGCGTATAGCACGCGCACGGGCGCGCTCTCCCTCGTGTGGCCCGACTACGGATGCTGCTATCCGCACGATCTACTACGACGCCTGGGCGTGCATGAGCGGCAAGACGGGCGCTGGGTCCACTTGTCGGAAGACGATGCGGCGCGCCGCATCAAGCTCGTCGACAGCGTAGCCGACTATCGCTGGGATATCGTCGCGGGGGAGGGCGCCGACGATGCATAACCTCGCTAACCGTCACCGGGGCGACCTGGGCGGCAGGTTCAGCCACGAGCGAGCGCCGACGCGGGTGAGGGTCCAGGTCAGCGATGACGTTGCGGCGACCCCCTGCGGCCAGCACCTGACGTGGATGCTGGTCAACCTGCTCGCGCGACAGGCGGATGAAGTTGCCGCGTTAGATTTAGCGATTCCGCGCGGCATTCCGATCGTGCAGCCGCTCAGCCCCCTTGTGCCGGCCGGGACGGATCTCTTGACCGCACTGCGGGAAGGGGTCAAGCGCATCAACCCCGGCGTGTTGCAGCCCGGTGGTGAGTGCCGGTCGCGGGTCGCGATCCGGGTCGGTCCGGGCCCGCTCGACGAGGCCGACCTGGCGCTGAACGCCTCGGCCCTGGGATGGGCCGGCTACGTCGGTCAGGAACCTGCCACCACCGTAGGCCCGGACGACAACCCCGTGGGCGCCTACGTGGCGGCATGCCTCTGCGCGGGCGAGGCGTTCAAGTACATCCGGTCGATGCGGGCCGATAGCGGGACATTCGCTACGCGGCTCTGGCTCGATGGTTTCACCTTACGCCTCTCGCGCGACGCGCCTCCCTATCGGCCCGTCCCGCCGAGTCTCGCACTGCCAGCAACGATCCTCGCCGGCGTCGGGGCTGTCGGTAATGGGTTCCTGCATACGCTCTATGCAATGCCCGATCTGCACGGCGATATCGTGCTGATCGATCACGACCCAGATGGGATCGACGTCACGAATCTGAATCGCTACGCCCTCTTCGGCCTCCCGCATGTGGGGGCCGCGAAAGCGTCCACGGCTGCCGCACTGCTCGATAATGGGCGCCTAACAGTCCATCCCGTGGATGACTCGTGGCAGGCATGGCGCATGCGGCATCCCGATCACCCGCTCCCGTTGGTCATCTCCGCCGTCGACAAGAACGTCACGCGGCACGCCATCCAGGATGCTCTACCGCAGCTCATACTCGGCGCATCGACGGACGGGATGCGCGCGCAGGTCAATCTTTACGATCCCGCCCATGGTGGGCCCTGCCTGCGCTGCCGCAACAACCCAGAAACGCCGGTCTCCGACAACGAGGTGGTCGAGCGCTTACGCCACCTCAGGAGCGAGGAGCGCGTACAGGAGGCTGAGCATGTGGGCATCGACGTGGCTACCCTTAACACGTTCCTCGCCGATCCACAGGCCCACTGTGGCATGGTCACCGGCGCCGCGCTGCAAAAGTTTCGCGGTGGCTCGGATGAAGTGCAATGGGCCGTCGGCTTCGTTTCCCTCCTGGCGGGGGTTGTCCTCGCTGCCGCCTATCTTGCGCGCTGCATCGATCCTGCAAGCGCCCCACTTGGGACGCGGCACAACACCTTCAGGTTTCAGTTCTGGCGTCCCGATAAAGCGACGGTCAACACCACCGCGGCGACGCCGCCGGACCACACCTGCCTGTGCCAAAGCCATCTCTTCCAGCACGCATACAACCAAATTCTTTCTTATTCGGGCTGACGGAATAGAGGGTTAGCACGGCGTTGATAGGCGCCTTGTAACGGCGCGACGGATGTTGACAAGTGTACGTGACCGGTGGAATGTCCCGTATCATACGTTTGAAAGAGGGTAAAGGAATGGGCTTCGACATCAACGGCTTAGATAAGCTGCAACGGGATTTGGACGAGGCGCAGCGAGCGATCGCGTCGCTGGATGGCACAATAGCGACGCTGGCATTCGATCCGAATAATCCGGCAAGCGTAGAGGAAGCCGTCCGACAAATGGAGGACGCGGTCGATAAGCGGGTGTCCTCGTACGGCCATAATGCTCTGATTGCACGCGTGACGCAAGGAGCGAAGGAGCAGTTCCGCAGGCAGATCTTAGAGCGCGCGAACAGCGAGCGTTAAGAGCGGTGGTACCAATGAAGCGGGGTTGTGCCTAGTGCGCAGTACGTCAGTTTCTCCACGCATGCTATCCGCAGTGAAGACGCGCTCTGGCCTTGGTTGCCGGCGACAAGTTGGATGTCCGTGAGAAAGTGAGATTCATAGGAATTGGGGCTTTCACTTAAGGAAACCAGAGCTATCAGCGGCCTGGCCGATGTCCTCTATGACTTCCTCCCCGTCTCGGGCCGCACCACCTGGCACGGCCATGTGAACTTCGGGACCGTTGCCGCTAAAGTCGGAGTAGGTGACTTTTGGCAAGGCGGCAGCAAGAAACCGGCCATCACGACGCTTCTCGCACGGACGCTCGAGCATCGGCGCGGTTCATTCCAGCATCTCATCCTGGAAATCGTTCGTTGCGGCATCATCTACCGCGAGAAGG
>JAABUQ010004637.1_pt1 | contig 23175 bp, 16 predicted proteins | sample 5560001 | NCBI WGS metagenome assembly JAABUQ01 (sample SAMN10711888, study PRJNA513371) | rock metagenome | isolation source: Antarctica rocks | place: Antarctica: Victoria Land, Finger Mt nord | collected 2015-12-18 | reverse complement strand
GTTGAGGTGGGGGAGTTGCGGGGAGAGATGATGGAGTTGAGGGGGGTGGGCGAGGAGGAGGGAGTAGGAGGGGAAGCTGGTGGGGAGGTGGAGGGGGAAGAGGGAGAGGAAGATGGAGGAGATGAGGAGGTCAGGGCGTTGGAGGGTATGATGTTGAAGATGCAGGCTGTGAGGGATATGGGCGCTGATATGCCTGAGGGGGAGAGGAGGAAGTTTGCGGCCAAGGCCGTGAGGAATGTGATGAAGACTTTGTAGAGATAAATGGTGATAAGATGGGGACAGAGGGTGTTCTGACACTCGTCCGCTGCTTGGGGTATCTGACTTTCCACGTCTGCCAAGAGCATCGTTGCTCCCCATTCCTAATCTTCCTCCACGCATTCAAAGCTTTTACTCGAGCCCACAACTCTCCCGCACGTACTACTATTCCCCTCCATCCCTTCCGCACACCTCAGAATCCCATCCGATCATTCCCCTCAACCCCTCCCACCCCTCTGTCCCCTCGCCCTGTTAACCGTAGCCCTCCCCCTCGCCAACCCCACCCCCCTCCCCCTAGTCCCCCTCGATCTAAACATAGGCGCATTCCTATCCCCCACATCAGCAACTTCCTCACACTTCCTCCCCCAGCCTCCCCAGCAGACACCACTCAAATACCGACGACTGGGAATGAGGGAAGGCGTAGCGTACCGCAACATATCCGGCACGATAAAAAACCTCACGTGACTCCCCCGGATGTAGACCTGGTCTAGATGGCTGACTCGGCCGTCGCGCGCGGTGACAGTTATGTCTTTGAGTTGGACGTTCATATTGTCTTCGGCTGTGTAGCCCGAGAGGGGGGAGGTTTAGTGTATGCTTGTTTTTGGGGAGGGGGCTGCTTGGATAGAGAGGGAGGTTTGAGGGGGGAGGTGTGGGAGGAGGGACAGAGGGGGGAAAAGGGCGGACCTTCGATCAGCTTGCCGCGGTAGACTTGGCCGGATGTGATTTCTACGGTTACGACGTGGTTCTGGGGGGAACTTATCAGCGGAGGATTTCTCGAAGTGGTGAGGTGTGGGACGAGGCGGTAGTACTTGGGCTTCGTTCAGGAGCTTGATGGGGATGCCGATTGTGCTCGTCATGATGGCGGTGAGGGTCCAGGTCGGTAATGACTGAAGGTTTGGAGAGCGGAGAGTTGAGCTGGATATGGACTGTTCATGGAATTCAACCGAGAGTGACCTTCGTTGCGATAGGGCTGAAAGGCGCTAGTGGACAGCCAAGAATTTTGATATCGAGGTGGGAGGTTGGCTTCGGGGTTTCCAACCTTACATAGATAATACACGCAGCCAGGTTCCGATGAACGTCTCGGCAACTCTGAATGCAGTAAAGCTGTTGGTGAAGCCTTCTCTCTTCATTCCGCATGCTACTTTTCCAACATTCGACCGCATACTAATCCCAATATCCGAAGCCTTGATCGCAGCGAATGGCGGCGAGAAGCCAGATATAAAAGCCGTTGTGCTTGACAAGGATAATTGTTTTGCTAGACCAAGGGAAACCGCTGTTTACAAGCCGTACGACGTACGTTGAAGATTTCTGTGTTTGGTTTACTAATCTACCTACATGCTTCTGCTGCTTCGGCCATTGATTCTCATAGTTCGTAGGACCATTTCCAAGCTTTGCGTAATGCCTATCCCGGACCCCGTCTTCTGATTGTAAGCAATTCGGCCGGTACGAATGATGATATCGACGGGAAAGAAGCCAAGCTTCTCGAAGACGCTACTGGAGTGGAAGTACTCAGACACTCGACCAAGAAGCCCGGATGCGGAGCTCAAGTACTTGAACATTTCCGTAAGAGACCGGGGGTTGGAGTCACCAAACCAAGTCAGATCGCTGTGGTAGGGGACAGGCTGTTCACAGACGTGACGATGGCGAGTCAAATGGGGCTTTGGAGCATCTGGGTGAGAGATGGGATTGTGGTAAATGATGGAGCTGTGAGTCAAGACCATCTCGTGGAGAATATGCGTCATACTCACCGTGTCAAAAGTTCTCTATGCTGGAGAAGGCAATTCCCAGTTGCCTTCAGCGGGTAGGCTTTTATGCAATTCGACCCTGATCGGATTTGGTTATCCTGCTCGAGACACTTTCTCCAACCGAAATCACATCACAGTTGTTTCCATATATTTTCTTGGCGCTATATATATAATCGGGCTCAGCACGACAAATCAGACAATTCGTTTCATCAATTCCGAGTTGAGGGCATTTGAATTGATCAATACTGGAGCCATCATAATGCTATCTGACACAAGCAGCTTGCACTCGAACGTTCCATGAGTGCTCCACACATCTTCTCTTTGCCTATTGTTGGCCATCGATAGCGAATATTACCAAATCCGTGCGCTTGGAACACTTCACAGGAACCCAAACAAGAGCGTTAAATGAATGAACACGAGCAACTATGCTCGCTCAATCTATGACTTAAAATATCCCAGGCTCCCGTTCTTGGCCGAGGCGGAGGAAGCAGTAGATGTTTTGAATATCGCAAAAGTGTGGTCCTCCATGACTGAGACAAATTTGATTCAAGAAGACTGCCTGGGCGCTGTGACATATCCATGAACGGCAGGATTTATGAAATAGAAATATTTTACCATTTCTTGAATGTGTTTCAGAAGACCTCAGGGTCAATAGCCAGATCATAATGCAGTGACGGTGCGGAGGCTTTTCACCATGGACGAAGTCTGTGGGACTGACCAGACTCATCTTTGCTCATCTTAACAAACCAGAAATTTTTCGGGAAACGATCAATTTCAGTGATGTGTCAATATCGAGTAGAGATGCACAACAGATAGAAACCACGTCCAACGCAGTCTCAAGATCGGAAACTTATCAACCTGCCAAGATGAATCATTAAGTTCAATTTCTAGGTTTGGCCCCCATGTTGTTGAAAATGAGAGGGTCATAAGGGTGTCGCCGCCTGTGAGGTGTCTAAGGCAGGTCCAGATCAACTGAGAATTGATGGTAGCGGGCCTGTTTGAGGTCGTGGCATAGCCCAGTCAATTATGAGAGCTGGAGATTTCGAGCGAGTCCTAACAGCGCAATATTGTGCGCTGTCTTGCTACTGATACAAGTCCAGTCTCAATCCAGCGTTGCATCCTGATACGACGCTCACCACATCCAGGTTAGTTTCTCTAGGCAAAGCGGCACAACTTGCTTCTTGGAATCTAAAGGTGAGATCCTGTGGAGCGAAAAGTGGAGGTCAGAAGACATGCCTCGGGTCAGCAAACGGAGGGAGTATGGGGTCCCGTGGGCGTGGTCAGAGTGTCGAGGAGCATCGATTTGCTGGGGGCGCATAGCTCTAGAGTGTCTAGCAATAGTAGGCTCACACTACGGCAGGCAGAGCGCTAAAATGTGTTCCTGGCTAAAATGTCTCCATGCGCGCCCTTGCAGAAAGCCATACGCAATTGATTTCAGGAAGCAAGACATTGTTGCCAGTCATGGTGGTCGATGGAGTGATTTGAACAATGGAAAAAGAAGATAGACATAAATACCTAGACAGACCAACTCGCGAGTGTTGACCACGAGACCAATTTAGTTTGCTTTTTCTTTCCCCAGGCAACATGTTGGCTAACTTGGCTGTCCCAAGAATTGTCGGAGGGGTAAAAGTTTGGGTGCTTATATGCGGCGTTGCCTCGATTTGCAGGGATATGTGGTTGGTGTCTCAGAAGACAAAGTGTGCCCGCCCTACGAGAGTCGGAGAGGGAACAAGCGGAACTCTGCAACACTGCCACAACTGCTTCACGATGGGTCGCTGGCCGCAGCGGCGGCGTAGGCTCTTGGCCCTTTTTTCGTTTCCACGTCACACACCCACACGCCTACCCTCGGCCTCACTCGGCCAGTGTCCAGAACCAACTTCCACTCCAATCATCCATTGCGCCATCATCCTGTCTGTCCATATTTTGGTAGTAGGGCATGGCAACATCGCAAATTTTCCAATGAAGATGATCTACGGGATCTTTGATGCACCCCAGAAAGTCGTTTGAGGCTGTAACGGTATCTACCTACGTGCCTGCCTATCTACAGTACCTACCTAATTTATCCAACCACGCAACAAGCTTAAACGATGCTATACAGGTATTATTATGGCACGAGAAAGGAAAGCCTTTGGGGGCCAGAGCGTGTAGGCAATAGCAAGCATTGTAGACGCAACAGAGGAATCGAAGTATAAACAAAAAGTTGGGCAGACTGCAGACTGCATACTTTGAACTCTCGAAGCGCCGACCAGACCTAAAGTGCCAGGTGCCTGACTTACCTTACTGGGGACTAGTCAATCTGCAGTCAGGGCAGTCAGGGCAGTCAGGGGTTGCTTGTTGCGCGCCGCCTTTCTAATTCTCCTCCCCTCCTCAAACTCCACCACTTCAACCCAAACCTCAACCTTTCATCATCTCATCGCCACAACTTTCATCTGATCGTCGTCAGTTTCGACGTCCATTCTTTTCTTCTTGCTCTACTTCCTTCTGCCATACGGATACCGCCACTCTTTTCGGGTCCATACCACTCTTTCGGCTTCAGCTTTCACCCACTTTCCTCCCCGATATTTTCAACTTTAAAACCACTTACAGTGACCATTCGACTTGCTAGACCATCTCAACAGGATCCTTACTCATCTCAGGCTTCATCGAATACTCAAAGCTCACTTTCAGATCGCTCGCCCAACGCAGCGTTACCTTCTTTTGATCCCGTCTGGTCACACGCGATTTTCGAGGCCAAGCGCCTTCAATTCAACAAACTTTCGAACAAAGAAAGTCGATCCATATAGTCTCGACAACTCCGAAAACATCTTTGACCGAATCGTGTTTTGGAACAGAAATCCTCCTCAGGTGGATTTCGGAGCCATGTCGTCGTCAGAGCCATCACCGCCGGCATCGTCTATCAATGGTGGAAACAACGGTGCCCGTCGCCCACCGCGGAAAAGTACCCTGACGCAACAACAGAAGAATCAAAAGCGTCAAAGAGCGACGCAAGATCAACTTGTTACGCTCGAGGTCGAGTTCAACAAAAATCCCACACCGACGGCGACTGTCCGTGAGCGCATCGCACAGGATATCCAGATGACAGAGAGATCTGTTCAGATATGGTTCCAGAATAGGTTTGCCATTCACCTCGCGCCACGATATGGCATGTGTTGACCGCTTCTATTCAGACGTGCAAAAATTAAGCTTCTTGCAAAGAAGAGCATCGAGACTGGCGAAGACTGCGACGCGATACCAGAATCAATGCGCACGTACCTTGCCAATCAAGCTCTCGAGTCCGGCAAACCACTTCCAAGAGAATTTCTCCGGCGCTCTCCAAGCCAGATGAGTAATTATAGCGCTGGAGGAATGCATTTGAACCCAGACGCTTCCCAACCTGGGAAAATTGGTATGTATATCCAGGCCAGACACTACTTTCTTACTCTGATGATGCTCCAGTGATACATCATTTCACCTGCAAGTCTCTCAGCATAGGCTCATGGCGTCGTGTCGGACAAAACGCCATGGATCTTGTTGTGTTCTACGCCCCTGACAAGGGTTGCCTCACCTACTACATCAACAATGAAGGTGCTGGTTACAAAATCGAATATCCTTTTTCACACATCAAAAACATCTCGCTGGAACATGGAGATTCGATGGATGACATGAACGGCATGCCTTCCCGGCCTCGTGGCATCTTAGTTGAGCTGACACGGCCACCGAACTTCTTCATGGATTCCGCTGGCACAGGAGGCTTCCACCAATGTGGAGATTTTACAGAGGAGCAGCAAGCTTCGCTGATCATGGTCCACCACCTCGGCGGTCATCCAAAGGTGCTGAGTGGGCAGCTTGCGAAACTGGTCTCGATGGAGTCTTTTCAAAATAGACACAGTCCTTACGACCAGCATCTGATCGCAGCTTCAGCACCCATCTCGCCAATGGCTCCTCCTCGGCCATCTTCACAGCCGACAGCTCACATGGCCCACCCCCACCTCGCAATGTTCCAGGACAACGGATTTAGCATGCAACCGCCTCCAAGAGGCCACAAACGAACGCGCAGCAGATCCGTACCTGTTGCCGTGGACTTCTCCACCATGACACCAATGCCATCATTCCACGTCCAGCGTCCATCTGTCAATATGACCGATGCCGACATTTATGCTCCCGTTCCTCAACACGCAAACAGCCTGGGTCCCCTTGGACCGAACTTACGGATTGATACAACACAGCAGTACGGCTTCGACTATCGGCAATATCCTCAATCTGCAGCAACTACCAACTCGCCATCAGAATTTGCAAGTCCCTCTTTCTTCTCTGGGTCGCATATGGACAATGTCCCTGCGAATAGCTACAATCCCTCGTACAGCCTCCCGTTCCTATCACCCATGGGAGATCATCCTAGTGGCATCAATCCTTCCGTCTCACCTCTATCGACCTATAGCAACCATGACCCAGTCATTGCGAACGGCTCGCCTCCTTTGGGCGACATGCACAGGAGCCCGTCTGCAGACTTTCTATCCATCTCTCAAGATCATCATTCAGCTATGTCCGACGAGGGGCTGCTACTGAGTGAGATGTATTCGAAGCAGAACCTGAATCTGCCAATGCACTCTCCAAACCACAACATGGATGATTCGGAGATGAAATTCCACATGCAAGAAGAAACTTCGAGCGAAGAACTGGACATGAATAACATGGTGTCCTTCCATCACATGGACAACTCAAGCATGAGCCCCGAAAAGAGCGGAATTTGAGGGATATGTTATTTAATCTACTGAGACCATAAACATAACAAAGCCTTTCGTATGAAGGAACAAGGCAGGCGTTTCGAGGCAGATACTTCTCGAGAGGATATACACATGCAGTAAAGGGAGCACGGGGAAGACGGTCTTCGGATTTTATGTGGGGAAGCGATTGTCACACATCAATATTCAAGCAGATTGCCTGCCATAATACTTTTCGGATGGATATTCTCCCTCGGGCTGGCGTTGGAGGAGCGTGATCGACCATGCGCGAGCGTGTGTATTGGCCAAGGACTGCCACTGTCTGTCTGGTACGACAGATGCAGCGTCATTCTTCGATCCTGTGCATGTCATTCGATCAAATACTTCTTCTCTCTAGCCAGGCAGACTTGTCCTGGATATGTGCAATGTTACTCATGAATTCTTTACTCATTACATATACATTACTTATCTATCTGATGCCTTCCGGACTGAAGTAGCTTGAGCGCAAATCGCAATGCAAAAGACTAGCAGTCTATAAAATAGTGATGCGTAATGTAGTCACTCAAGACCAAGCGTACAGTACATATTCTCGGATTTAAATAGTGCGCCTCGGAAGAAGCACCGCCTTGCTCGCGTGAACACAACAATCCTCATCACATCTTATGCCACTATCCAAACGTTTTCGTTCCTCCCTTAGTTCAACTGTTTCATTCTTCTCTTGCTGCAGGGTAAGGGCAGAGGCCTAAAAGTGTGCGCGCCCATGCGAGCCTACGCCAACACGGACCACTCCAACACACCCCCGTCGTATTGCCTCATAGTTGCAACGCGTCCTCTTCGCTCACCGGCTGCAATTCGCTCATACATCGGCCAGCATATGGCATCGCTCAATCGTGGGCGACTGCTGGGCTACACATGAGGGCATGACTGCTGGCGAGCATGATGGCTCGGAAGGGTTTAAAGATTGGGGGGACGAACAAAGGATGAACTACGGCGAATACCAGCATTCTAGACGCGCATCGCAAATTGGACATGTAGGCTTCATGGGGACTTCAAGGCCGAATTCTGACTCCCAGTCCCGTTCTTCGCCTCCCCCAGAAGCCATCACGACATCTTCTTTGACTTCAGGCCCTGCGCTTCAATTAGGTTCACCTCGCGAGGTAGACGACCCGCATGGAAGAGAGGAAGTATCATTCAACGGGATTGGACGTCTACATGTCAAAGACCTATCGGCCCCTCCAGCCCTCTCGATCAATACTGATGCAGACTTTTTCCGTACCGCAACGTCATCGCCACAGTCGCCCAGGAGCCGTTTTCAAAGATTCTCCCTACGGAGGTCATTGCTGGCACGTGGCGTCCGCCAGCAGCCTGGGAGTGGCAGTGGCTCCATTGAGCTAGAGCCGGCCGAGGCATCATCCAGTGGTGAACGACCAGTGCATGGCTCTGGAGGCAATCTTCCTGGAAACAAGTCTGAAGCGACGGTGAGAGTTTCCCCCATTGTCGAGCAGATGAAAGGTAGCGATCGCGGTACCCCGTCTTCAAAGGCCCAGAAGTCCTCACCCTTCCCACCCTATGCATCTTGGGCGACAGAGAAGACAGGCCACACTGGAATCTTGCGGCGAGTTATAGACATTAAGGAGAGAATTCGTGAAACAATTCTCGGGATTCGTGGGCTGCAACCTTCGCAAGATGGCCGGCACGTCCAGCTCGATCTCGGTCGAACAAAGCATTTGATGGACAATCGAGGAGGCCATGAGTACATCGATAATACCATCCGCTCCAGCAAATACACTCTTTGGAACTTCCTTCCCCGCCAGCTTTTCGCACAATTCTCGAAACTCGCGAATCTCTACTTTCTGAGTGTTTCCATTCTGCAGCTGATACCGGGACTTTCTACAACTGGAACCTATACCACTATTGTACCATTGCTCTTCTTTGTTTCAATTTCCATGGCAAAGGAAGGCTACGATGACTTCCGACGATATAGATTGGACAAGGCTGATAATAGGAAGACTACGTTCCTTCTGAAGCGACACGCCGGATGGAGTTCGGAGGAGAGGAATGATAGCCGAGTTACGATTGACGAACTTCATCATTGGGAAGAAACAGAATGGCAAAATGTCGGAGTTGGTGACGTTATTAGGATAAAGCGTGACGAAGCTGTTCCCGCTGATCTATTGCTTTTGCATGTTGAAGGGACTGAAAATATAGCCTATATTGAGACCATGGCATTAGATGGCGAAACGAACTTGAAGATGAAGTCACCTTCGCCGCCATTGGGCAAAGCGTGCAGTACCGTTGAAGACCTGGCAGGATGTAGAGCAAATGCTGTCGTCGAAGATCCAAACCTTGATCTATACAGCTTTGAAGGAAAGGTCATCGTTGGAAATGAGACGGTACCACTGACCAACAACGAGATTGTATACCGTGGGAGCGTCCTCCGAAATACTTCTGAGATCATGGGCCTAGTCATCTACACTGGAGAGGAATGCAAGATCAGAATGAACGCAACGAAGAACCCTCGCGTCAAAGCTCCCGCCTTACAAGCTGTGGTCAACAAAGTGGTTATCATGATTGTCACTTTCGTCGTTGTGCTGGCCATTTTCAATACTGCTGCATATCAAGTCTGGCGCCATCAGACTGAAAAGAGATCTTGGTACATCGCGAAAGCTCATGTTGCTTTTGGTCCCATATTGATCTCGTTCATTATTTTGTTCAACACCATGGTCCCACTGTCGCTCTATGTTAGCTTGGAGATAGTCAAGCTTTTCCAGATTCTATTCATGAACGATATTGATATGTACGATGAAGAGACGGATACGCCAATGGAAGCACGAACATCAACTATCAACGAGGAATTGGGTCAGATTAACTACATCTTCTCCGACAAGACCGGCACATTGACCAACAATTCGATGCGATTTCGGAAGATGAGTGTTGCAGGTACTGCGTGGCTCCATGATTCCGATTTGCAAGAAGATGCAATCAAAAAGGCAGCACGTCGAACGTCCTTGCGTAAAAAGGTCAGCAAGGGGAAAGCACCTGCCCGGAAGAGAACTTCCCATTCAAAAGCAACCACACCCACAGATGATGCAGCCTTCTCCCAAACCTCTGGCCAGTCTTCTGCTGTTCGCCATGGCTCTTTCTATTCACAATGGAAATGTATGACTGGTCCCTACAGCTCAGAGAAAGTACCCAACTCGACAGAATTGTTGGGGTATGTTCAGGCAAGGCCTCACACATTATTTGCTCGAAAAGTCCGCTCGTTCCTCCTATGTATTGCGATATGCCACACGTGCTTCCCAGAAACAAACGCAGCCGGAGAAATCAGCTATCAAGCAGCTTCACCAGACGAACAAGCGTTAGTAAGAGCTGCTCAGGAGCTTGGCTACATAGTCGTTGACCGACAAAATGGAGTTATTACAATCAAGACGTTCCCGCATGGCCAAGAGAATGGGCCTTGCTCAGACGCCTACCAGGTGCTCGATGTAATTGAATTCTCGAGTGCAAGAAAGAGAATGTCAGTGATTGTACGGCAGCCTGATGGACGAATATGCCTCTTCTGTAAAGGGGCAGACTCCACCCTTATTCACCTCTTGAGACTTTCTGGTATTGCAATTGCAAAGGCCTCCAAAATTGAAAAAATGGTCTCGATCCGACGGAGCTCAGAAGCCCAACAAGCTCTAAGGCAAACAAGTGAGGCTTATAGCCGCAGGAGCAGTTTAGCCATCAGAAGCCCGACCCTACCTCGCTCCAGTCTAGGAGGCTATGGGCCCCCCAGCTTAACAGTCAACCGACTTCAGCCTATCCAAGATGAATTTGATCCTTGGCTTACAGATCGAGGGACAGAAATTGCCATGTTCCCATTGAGTACTGAATATGATTTTCACGGCGCGAGTTTCTCAGCACAGACTAGGAGGAGTTCGTCTGTGGGTTTTGACGTGAGACACTCCTTCCAAGGCGAAATGGATGAAATGGCACAGGAGGTTCTTACAAGTGACGATGCTGCGGTTTTCGAAAGATGCTTCCAGCATATCAATGACTTTGCAAATGAAGGTCTGAGGACCCTCCTTCTTGGGTACAGATATATGGAGGAAGATGAATACAAATCATGGAAGAAGGTGTATCTCGATGCTTCTACCAGTCTAGTAAACCGCCAGGAGATGGTCGAAAAGGCAGGGGCTCTGGTGGAGCAGAATCTTGAGCTGGTCGGAGCAACGGCAATCGAAGATAAGCTTCAAGAAGGGGTCCCAGAGACGATAGACAAGCTTCGACGAGCCGGAATCAAGCTTTGGGTCTTGACTGGAGATAAACGCGAGACAGCGATCAACATTGGTCACAGCTGCCGCTTGATCAAAGACTACTCGTCCATCACCATCCTGGATCACCAAAATGGAGACGTCAGCGAAAGCATGATTGCCGCCACCGCAGCTCTTAGTAATGGCGCTGTGGCTCACTCCGTCGTTGTGGTCGATGGTCAAACGCTGGCACATATCAACGCCTGCGAGATGTTGCATTCACTCTTCCTTTCCCTCGCCATTCTCGTTGACTCGGTCATTTGCTGCCGCGCCTCACCAAGCCAAAAAGCTTTGCTTGTACACTCCATCCGCAGCAAAGTTAAAGATGCTGTTACGCTTGCTATTGGAGATGGAGCGAACGATATCGCTATGATTCAAGAAGCTCATGTGGGTATCGGCATCACTGGTAAAGAAGGTCTTCAAGCAGCCCGAACTTCCGACTATTCGATTGCCCGATTTCGCTTTCTTGCGAAGCTCTTGCTCGTGCATGGTCGATGGAACTATATCCGCATTTGCAAATACACTCTTGGGACCTTCTGGAAAGAAATGTTTTTTTACATCACTCAGGCGCTTTACCAGCATTACACGGGCTACACAGGCACTTCTCTCTACGAGTCGTGGTCTCTCTCCATGTTCAACACGCTATTCACCTCGCTTCCGGTAATCTTTTTGGGTATCTTTGAGCAAGACCTCAGAGCGACAACACTGATGGCAGTGCCCGAGCTCTACGCCTCTCTTGGTCCTGCTAACGCTGGTTTCAGCATTCCACTCTACCTTAGTTGGGCTGCTCTGGCGGTTTCCCAATCGGCTATCGTCTTCTTTGTGATGCTGGGCTTATTCGGACAAGCATCAGTCACATCTGACAATGCGCTGTACGCCATGGGCACCCTAACATTCACTGCTTGCATCATTGTCATTGCTAGCAAGTTGCAGTTCTGGGAGCTCCATAATCGAACCTTCACATGCGTCATCGCCATGTTGCTTAGTGTTGGAGGATGGTTCATGTGGACCTTAATCCTATCGGCTACTTACAAAAACAACACCATCTACGATGTGCGCGATGGGTTTCTGCAACGGTTCGGTAGGAGTGCCCTCTGGTGGCTGACTCTGGCTTTGTGTGTCGTCATGTGCTGGGTGCTGGAGATCAGTGTGAAATCAGTGAAGACGACGTTCTTTCCTAGTGATGCTGATTGCTTTAGAGAACTGGAGAAAGACAAAGTGATGCAGCAGCGCTTCGCACAGGCGGCAGGTGGGAATGGAGACTTCGTTCAACCAGGCCTGCAGGTTACTAGGACTGCAGAAGACGAGCAGGAACGCGAAATCGAAATCCAAAAGATACTGGATAGACCAAGACAAATGAGTGGTGCAACTGGCGCTGATGAACAAGAGGTTCCAATGAGCGCCACAGTGAGGAAAAGATAATGGTCGAAAGCGGAAGGGAAGCCGCAAGAACAAAGCTTCTCTATCACCGCTGAGGCGAGAACGTATGCAGATGCAGAGGAATAAGACGCCGACAAGAATGGGAAGCTTAAAGTAAAGAGGAGTACTCCTGACCTCCTGGTCTTTCTATGGAGAGCCAGGGGGAATGTACAACGAGTTTGGATACAAATCTATGCATTATGATACCCATGATTTTTTGCAAGAGCTTCTATTGCATAGTCGAGCGAGATTTGGAAATCGCATAGCGTTTAGATGGGGCGGCTACTAGTGGGTAGAGAATGGCATGGATGTGTGTTTTATACCTGTTCGGTCATATATGGATAAAATTTACTACCACATGTATCAGTAATCTTTTAGACGACTAAATTTGAGAACATGTTTGAATTTCTGGATACTCTCGTTTCGACAGATAGTTTTCGTTGTATAGTTTCTGACAACCCGTCGGATTAGATAGTCACTCGAAGGATTCATGTCTCAATCGAGACTAGTATCATATTGGATGGAAGTCGCAACAGTCTGAAACGTCTGCGAACCAGATCTCAATCACTTTATTCGCATCAAAGATCGAGTTTGTCTTTCACGATGAACCTTAGAACGCTGAAGGATTCCTGGCTGTCCTCGCAAACCCTTCTGTCTAATGTGAATGTGCTCTTGTGTCCATGTCCATATTCCCGGGCCTGCTCCTCTGCTTCAGGCCTTCGCTGTAAGAGATGACTTCAACATTCGCAAAACATGGCAGACCCTCTTTCCATCGTATCTGGTGCTGCCGGTGTAGCCTCCTTAGGTATAACTGTATGCAATTCCTTGCTCCAGTACTACGGCTCTTGGAAAGACCGAGACAGCACCCTCAACACCATGTACAGCCAGCTCGAATCGCTTGGCAATACTTTCGCTTTATTGGAAAGAACACTGAACGAGCATAATCGAAACATTGACCCAGCTATGGCGATTAGGATGCGAGAATGTGTCGAGTCTTGCCGAGGCGGTGTATTGAAACTGGAGAAGAAACTGCTTAAGGTGCGGAAGACCTCAGGTCTAGGGCCTATTGGGGCGTTTCAGGATGCCAAAAGAAGGGCTCTGTTTCCATTCAAGGAGAGTACACTGGTGAAAATGAAGGAGATTGTCGTGGATTTGAGGGATGACCTCGCGATCGCACTGGGAGTGTTGCAGATGTAAGCACACCTTTCTGTCTATTGCCTAGCGGACCATAGAGAGTCGGGGCCTCCTAAAACGAGATGGAAAAAATCTGTGTTGGTTTTGAAATTTCAGGTTGAGATTTTTTCAATACACCAGAGCGAAAGCATTGATGCGCTTCTCGTCCGTGGTCCCTCAGTTGACAGTCATCTCATAGTGATGCATCTGCAACATCTCTGAATCGTCTGAACGATATTGATGGAAAGATGGACCTGCTATTGGACGATTCAGGAAGTACTTTGGGAAGTCTGAGAGTCATCGGAGAAGATGTCGCCACTATCATGCAGACTACTCTCGTTTCTAACCAATTCGATTCTCGAATACTACGAGAATGGCTTCACCCACCTGATACGTCTGCAAATCATAATGCAGCGCGATCGAAGCATCAGCATACGACAAATGAATGGTTCATTGGTGGGGAGGATTTTACAAGTTGGAAGAGCACAATCAAGTCATTGCTCTGGCTGTATGGAATTCCTGGATGCGGCAAGACGATCATCTCTTCTTCTATTATTGCGAACCTCATGGAGGTTGACCATGATTCTAAGCCTACCCTAGCTTATTTCTACTTTGACTTCAACGACCGCGGAAAACAAACAACCCAAGGAATGATCTACTCGCTGCTTTCACAAATGTCCACCTCAAGCGAGGCTTTAACCACAATACAGCTGCTATATACAAAATGCGACGCAGGCAGGCGAGAGCCAATGGTGGATGAGCTTAAGGACACTCTGTTTACTCTATTTTCAGACTTAGGACAGATCCATCTTGTCATCGACGCTTTGGACGAGTGTGGAGACAGAGAACAGCTCATGTCTCTCATTACAGATATTGTAACCAATAACAATGTGGATGTACGAATTCTGATGACAAGTCGGAGAGAGGGCGACATTGAGGGTACGCTCGCACCAATTGTGTCCAATAAAATCAACATTCAAAGTGCCTTGGTAAGTGAGGATATACGGACGTTTGTCAAGAGTCGCCTCAGCAGCAACGCTCGCCTCATCAAGTGGTGTCGCAACCCAGATATTAAAGACGAGATTGAAACAAGATTGATGACGGAGGCACATGGAATGTATAAATAAAGCTCCACGTGAATCTTGAATCAGGTGACTGACTTGCAAACATCAGGTTTCGCTGGGTCGTCTGCCAATTGGATGAACTAGAGAAATGTCTCACAGCAGCAACTCTAAGACAGACGTTAAATTCACTACCGAGAACGTTGTATGAGACATATGACAGGATCTTGCTTAGTATAGACGATCCTTACCAGGAGCAAGCAATGCAAGCCTTTCGATGGCTATCCGTATCTCGACGACCGCTCAATGTCGAAGAGATTGCAGAGGCTCTGGCCGTCATGCCTCCAACAAATGGAGAGCGGCCTATCTTCGACCCTCTCAACCGTTTGTATGAGCCCCACGACATATTTCTAATATGCTCGAGCCTCGTTACAACGACGGGTACCAATGCCCACACATCGGCCTTGATATATGGCGGGATGAATGTGCCTGGGGATATCATGAGCCTGGCACACTACTCCGTCAAAGAATACTTCTGCTCGGACAAGATATGTGCAGGCCCAGCATCGAAATTCCATGTTGATCAATCGGACGCCAATGCTTCGGTCGCGGAAGCTTGCATCACATACCTGCTGCAGATGGATGGCCCCGTAGACAACAGCAGCTTCAACGAAGCCCCCCTCGCATGCTACGCAGCCAGCTATTGGCACATCCACGCCCAGGCCGGCGCCCCATCCCCCAATTCCAAGAACCTCCAACCCGTAACCCTCCAACTCCTCCAATCCAACGAAAAAATGGCCAAGGTCCGCCGCCTAGCCAAACCCCACTACCCCCACCGATCCTGGACCGACAAACCCGCCCTCCACTGGGCAGCCCAATACGGCCTCACAGAGGCTGCGCGCCTCCTCCTCACCACCGGTGCCGACCCTACCCACACCGACGCCCTCAACCGCACCGCGCTCCACCTCGCCGTCCGCTTCCGGCAAGAATCCATCATCCCCCTCCTCCTCACCTCGGGCCTCAACATTAACGCCTACGGCGGCGAGGTCGGCACCGCCCTCAACTGCGCCGTGCATAACGAAGCAGAGTCCATAGTGCGTATGTGTCAGCTGTCATTGCCCCTATTTTCCCTTGTCAGCCCGTGTTTTCCCATTTTGCTTTCTCTAGGGTTATTTGGACCCTTAATTATACCACCAAAACACCATTATTATACCACCTATTCTCCACTTTATCAGGCGAAGCAATTGGTATAAAACACGGCTAGGAATATTTATTTGCCCCTATCTAGGGCCTTATTATTATATATATTAAAGTACTATATATTATTATTTATTAATCAGATAATTTAGCCCTGAGTATATTTGATAATTATAAGCCTAGATTACGCTACTAGCCTATTATATTAAACTTATTTGATTGGTTCGCCAAGCTATTACTATAATTATTTAATATTATTAGACTTAAATAGATATAATTTATATCAAAATCGCTTTTAAATTACTTAAATATTCCCGAACGTAAAATATCCTTAATATTATATCTTTTATTATTACTATTCTTATATCCCTTATACTTACCCGTACGAACAATTAGTTCTAATAAATCTTAAATATTAAAAATAAAATAATATTTATCAAAATCTAGTACTTTATTAACCCTGAAGTACTTAAGGAACTTTCTTATTTATTATTAATATTTCCTACTATATTATCCGTAAAACAAATAAATAAATAAACTGAATACGAAAGCTATATACCTAAAAAAATATATAAAATATTTAATATTGAATATAATTATAAAGAAAAATATTATTTAAATTAAATAAAAGCTATACAAATTTTATAAATTAATATTGAAAAATTAATCTCCGCAAATCTTATTATATACTTTGTTAATTATATTATTCCTTATTAAACCTTTAAAAGCTTCAAACGTTAACTAATATCTATTATATAAATACGGTATTTCGATATTAATAAGGAATATCAAGTATTATATACTGGAAAGACTAAAGGCTAAAATATAAAATTCTAATTAAATAAATAACAAATATTATTTTCCGAAGTTATCGAAATCAAATACCTTAATTTCTAAATAATAATAATAAAAATTAACTTTATCAAGAATACTAACTTTATAGATTAGGATTAATTTAGTATAATTAAAATATATTTTAGCCGCAAAGAGAATAAGGGGAAATCTTTATTAACTTTTGAAGAACTTATATAAAAAGTCAAATAATTATATAGAATAAACAAAAAGACAGTCTATTAAATAAGAATATTTTTATCTTTTGTTATTTTATAAAGGAGACCTCTAAGAGAATAATTTATATAATATAATAATACCTTTATTTCCAAATACTTAGTCGAAAAGATATATTATTAGTTTATTAAATATTATTACTTTAATAAAGCTTCTCGCTTAAAAAATTAAATCTTAAATACCGTATATATCAAGAAGGCTAAAACGCTTATAAAAAATAGTTTTTTTAAGGAAAGAATCGAGAAAATTATTATTAACCAGAAAGTATTTGAAGAACGTTTTTCAACTCCTACCCTATTAAAATTTTTAATAAGCCAAATATAAATACTACTAGTAAGGCCTTGTACCTTTATAGCAACTTATATAAATAATAAAATATTAAAAATAAAAATATTTATAAAATAAATAATAAAAATCTTATCGCCAAAGCTCTCTATTAAGTAAACGTTATTTTATTTTCTAATTATATTTTTTAACTCCTATAACGATATACTACTCAACGCCTAGATTTTGGACTTTAGCTCTAATATATATTTATATAATAATCGAGATTACTTCTCCTATTAACGATTATTTGCTCTTGATAATATAATTATTTTAAGGAAAATATTATATAAAATTAAAGCTTTTGAAATATATAAAATCGATATTTCAATATTTATTAGGGAATATAATATAATCGAGCTTTAAAATATAACTTTATTTCCTAGTTTTATAATTAATTTAATATCCTTTAATAAAGCTAATTAAGCTAATATTTATTAGAATATTAAAAATAATATACTTTATATAATAAAGGATAATTATAAAGATTATTTCTATAAACTCTATTAATATTAAGGCTATTAGCTTTTATAAACCGATTAATTAGAAGCTTAGGATTTCCCGGAAAAACTTATTATTATAACTATATTAACAAAATAATATAAATCTAAAAGCCTTCGACTATCAATCGAGGTTATATTATTATATTAATATTTGCTAATAGGCTATCTTAGCCCTAAGGCAATTGTAATATTATCAGAAAATATTATTAAAATTAAAATTATTACCTTATTAACCCGGGATTAATTTAAGATATATTAATTATATTATTTTTTTAAAGCCAAAAAGATTATTTTTTGTTATTAAGATTATAAATATAAAGCAATAAATCTATTAGAATATATTTATTATAACCTTATTCCTATTGAAAAAGGATTTAATAGATATAAATAACTAAGCTATTTCGTTTGCCTTATTATTAAATATTATTAAATATAAATTTATTATATAAAAGACCAAGCTATTAAAATAGTAAAATAAATAATTTATTTAGTTAAATAATAATATAATTATTTAATTAAATACTTTTATAATAATAGCGAGCCTTCCTTAGGAAAATTATTTGATATATTAATATAGGAAAATAATATTATTATAAAGTTAATAGCTTTATATATTATAAAGCAGAACGGTTTATTTAAACATTCTAAAAGGATAATTATAATAAAAAGCAAATATATATAAATAGCTTTAAAACTTCCTTATAATTTATAGCTTAAGATTACGTTAATAGTAGTATATCTCCTTAATTAAATATCAACCAAAGTATTTAATAATAAAATATTATTTAAAGTTCTTTATTATATAAAGTTATTATTGGCCTACCTTTATATTTTCGGCTATAAGGTATATTTACTTATACGTTTAAAAGTTCCTAAACTTCTGAAGTTTTAGCAAAGAGCCTATTTAAGTTATTTTATTAATTATAATTTACGAAATATCTTTAGGGTATAAGTCCTAAGCAAAAAATATATTATTTAGGTTAGGAATATCTTATTTAATAAAAGTTATTATTATAACTTTGCAAATATCGATTTAGGCTTATTATTTAATAACTTAGAGTTTAATAAAGCCGTAAATATTATTAATAAAGAAGCTAATCGGCTATTAGTTAATAATTAGCTATTAAATAAAATAAATAAAATAAACTTATTTGCTAATAATACTGATATTATAAATCAGCTTTATTATTAAATCTTGTTATTAACTCCAAAAATAATTATTATTATTTTATTAACCTTAATTAATTATTTTTACTTTATTTTTCCTACTCCTTTACCAAGTAATACCTTAGGAGGAATACTATTAGTCTATATACCTGCTATTAAAGAGGGGGAGATATTAGGCTAAAATATTAAAAATATTAAAAATACGATATTAAACTAAAATATTAACGATATATTAAAGAGTTATATTTTGGAAAATAATATTCTCGCTATATTATTATTATTATTAATATTATATTAATTTTATTAATTTATAATAAATTTAGCTCCTAAAAGTTCCGAAATCTTATTAGGAATAATCGAAGATAATATTTTATCTTTTAAAATACGAGCGAGAAATTATCGCTATATTTATATATTAATTATTGCAAATCTTAGTTAAGATATAGGATATTATTTAACCTTTACGAAAAACCTTAATTTTATTAAATATTTATATCGCGATAACCTTTTATTAGAGTCAAAAAGTTAGAAAGCCTTAGCGAAATACCCTTATAGCGATACTTTTATATAAGTTATATATAAAGAATATACTAGCCTTAATAATAGAAATACGTTTTAAGCAAGCTTTAAACCCTAAGAAGTAAATATTCTCCCTTTTATTTAGATTTTCAAATATAAATATAATAAAAATAAATATTTAAAAAGGTATAAAGCTCGCTTATATATTAAGGGAGATTTATAATAAACGGAATAGGAAATAACTATAGCTATTTTAATTATTAAAATTTTAAAAATATTTATAATTATTATAGCCGCTTTTTCCTTCGAATCTTATTAATATAATATAATTAACGCTTTTATTAATAATAATATTAATAAGGAGATTTATTTTATTATTTTAAGGGTATTAATTTTCCGAGGAGATAAAATATATTATATAAATATCTTTTATTTATAAAAATATTATATAAATTAAAAAAATCTTTATTATTTTAATTTCAGGATATTATTAAAACAATAGAATATTTTGGCTTATATATAATATTAAGAGTATAATACCTTTTTATTAATAATTAACTAATTGTATTTTTCTACGTTAATAACTTCGTAATATTATATAAGAAACAATATTAAGTTAAATATGATATTTTTAAAGTATCTTTCCTTAATATATACAAGCTTTAGTATTTAGGAAAACTAGTATAATTTATTAATATATATATTACCAGAAATTGCTTTATTAAATAAGTTTGGCTAAATTAAGATTTATATATTAAAAAAATAGCTAGCAAATTCCCTCCTAGAAGTTATATTCTATTAAAAATATTATTATTAATAGAAGAAATCCTTTTATACGAATACTAAGCTACCCCTAAGTAAATATATTTATATTAATAATATATTAACTTTATTTCGTTCGCTACTATTATTATTAAGCTAAATATTATTTTTATTAGTTTTCGGTTTGTCTAATTCCTCCAAAATTTATCCCTTTATTATTTAGCTTTAGCTAATCGATTAATAGCGTATTTATTTGCTACCAAAATGCTTACAATTAAATATAATAATTAAATACAAAATAATATTTTTCTATTAATATTAGATATTATATTTGCCGATAACTTTATTATTAGGAAAAGCTTATTCGGCTACCTTTTCTAATTATATAATAGCCCTATTGATTAGAAAGTTTCAAAACAAATTATTATTATTATATTTAATACTGAAGCTGAATTGCTTATTTTTAATAAAATAACTTAATAAATAATTTAATAAAATAGATTTTTCGAATATATATATTTTCAAATAAGCCAAAATATTATTATTATTTATAATAATTAGTAAATACTAGACCTTATTAACTGACTTATTCCTAAGCTATTTATATACCTTAAGTATATCGATATATATTAATATTGGTTTTGTTAAGAAGTTCAGAATAATTATATTATTATTAAATAGGTCCTTATAGCTAAAATATTAATAAATAGCCTTACCAAACCCCTTTTTTGCTAGAAATATAAGGAATTTATTCGTATATTATAGTTTGTTGACTTGAATAGCTATATAACTTTATTTACTAGCTAGATAAAATTATAATAATAATTAGACTGCTATTATCCTGGGGGGGTATATTAGCTGTTATTGCCCTTATTTTTTTTATTAGCCTATATTTTCTTATTTTGCTTTCTCTAGGGTTATTTGGACCCTTAATTATATTACCAAAATATTATTATTATACTACCTATTCTCTACTTTATCAGGCGAAGTAATTAATATAAAACAGGGCTAGGAATATTTATTTGCCCCTATCTAGGGCCTCATCATCATGTATATTAGGGTGCTGTGCACCATTATTTATCAATCAGACGATTTAGCCCTGAGTGCATCTGACAGTATGCTCCTCTCCAGCGGCGCCGACGCTAACGCGCGACAGCCCCACAAACGCACCGCCCTCTACCTGGCCGCGGAGCGGGGCAACGAAAGCATCGCCCGCCTGCTCATCGCGCACGGAGCGGATGTCAACGCGAGCTGCGAGGGTTGGACGGAGAAAGAGCTCGTGGCCGTAGGGTGGCCGCTGGCGGAGGCCGCTAGCGCATCGGAGGGAGGGAAAATGCCGCCGGCGATTTCTAACCCACTGGAGATTGCAGCGTGGAGGGGTTTGGAGGGGATGGTGCGGGTGCTGCTGCAGGCAGGGGCGCAGGTGGAGGGGGAGGCGATAGGGTTGTTGGCGAAAGGGGAGGTGGACAGGGCGTTGGAGATGGTGGGCCGGACCGGGGCGTATCCGTATAGTTATGAGAATCACATCCCAGATTACAGCGGGTTGATCAAGGCATTGGGTGAGGCGGTTAAGGGGCATGGCGTGAGTTGAAAGGTTGACCAATGAGGGGGATCATTCACGAAGGGCGGGGCGCTGGGGGAGGCAATCGAGGGGCACGGCGTGAGTCGAAAGCTTGACCGACAGGGAATCACTCGCCAAGGGCGGGGCGCTGAGGGGATGTCGGACCCTGGGAGGACCATTCGCAAAAGGAGGGGCGCTGAGGGAACGTCTGACCGTGGGGAACTCATTCACAAAGGCGCAGACCGCCGAGGAAGAAAGCTTGGCCGCGACTTCGAACAGCCGCTCTCGGTAAGCTCCTGCGCTGGCGAGCTACTCTGCCAGCGAGCTCTTCGCCGTCGTTTTAACCCACCTGATGCCCCCACTTCCCTACTCACCGCACTCGCACTTCTCGCCGTGGATTATGCGGGTCAGACGTCTACATCTACGCTGGGAGCAGGAACTCCTGGTTTGAGGCTGTGCGAGCATGACGCGAGGAGGAGTGGATGTGGCGAGTGTGGGAAGGGTTGTGGAGGGGAGATTGGGCATAGGGGATGAGGAGGGGGGGGGAAGTTAGATGGAAGCTGGGATGGTTGAGAGTAATTGAGAAAGGGTGAGGAGAACGAAGACGGGCGTGGCAAGAGGAGCGAGCAGCATACGGCAGCTGAGGTAGCTATTGCGCGAAGCCCGCAGATGCAGCAACACCTCATGCGACTGACTCATCACGCCTTCTTTTCAAGAGACCTTCTGAGAATTCTCGTTCTTGCATTACCCCCCCGAGCGCTCTACGCGCGCACGGTGTCAGTCCTTTTGAGATCGTTAGTGAGGTCCCTCCCCGTTTCAGCCGCACGAGCAACGACATTGGATGCAACCAAACCGCACCAGCATGACCTCCGTAGCTTTTCCAATCTCCCCCCGAAACAACCCTTTCCCCCCCGCTGCCTCTTCTTCTTCCCAAGTTCTGAGAACTCAGCCGTCGTCCATAATGCACCCCGCTCTAACGCCATCAGCAAGCCAGCCCACGCCTTCCGAACGCCAATATCGCTTTCCTCCCCCCGTCGGTTGAAATCACCTCCCCAATTTCTCCTGCGCGTAGTCCCACAGCTCGCGGATCAGGGTGTCGGGGAGAGTGTAGAGGTCGACGTGGAATTCGCCCTCTGCGTCACCGATATTAGCAAATGTCGCTCGCGCTCCTGCGTGCGTTTCGCTGGTGCAAATTGCGTTGCTGGTGGACAAATGGATTGGGGGGAGGGAGGCGAGGGAAAGGGTGGGCTTACGCTCGACGTCATTTTTCGTCATCGTCTCCGCCGTTTTCTTATCGTGGATCAATTGCACCACGGTCAGGAGGTCGTCTTCGCCCAGGCGCTGGAGGTTGTCCGCGAGCTTGTCCATGTCGATCTACCAAACGCTCTTGCTCAGCTTGTCTTGCTTGGGGATGGGGATGGGGTGG
>JAABUQ010004636.1_pt1 | contig 23188 bp, 18 predicted proteins | sample 5560001 | NCBI WGS metagenome assembly JAABUQ01 (sample SAMN10711888, study PRJNA513371) | rock metagenome | isolation source: Antarctica rocks | place: Antarctica: Victoria Land, Finger Mt nord | collected 2015-12-18 | reverse complement strand
GCAGGTGGTAGAGTATTTCGGCGGTGGTCAGCCGGTAGCCTTGCAGTTGCCGCTGGAACCCGCTTGCATCGTGCATCCCTCGTCCCCTTGTGTGCCGTGAGCGTCGCTAAGCCTGCATTCAAGCCGCTTATGCCGCGGCAGTTGCCACGCAACACCCAAAACTTGTTGTCATATCAAGCGCTTGGCACTCAATTCCCGCGACTGCTGCTTGCTGCTTGACTTAGTTACGCTCCAAGTCTAGACCGCTGGCACTCCCTGACTGGGAGTGCTAAAAACCCAGTTGCCGGGCGTCACGCCACGGTGATGGAAACATATCCAGGAGTGCTTCAATGAAGTTCCGTCCCTTGCACGACCGCGTTGTCGTGCGTCGCCTGACGGCCGAAGAGAAGACGTCCGGCGGCATCATCATCCCCGACACCGCCAAAGAGAAGCCGATGGAAGGCGAGATCGTCGCTGTCGGCCCGGGCGCCCGCAACGAGCAGGGCGCCATCGTGGCGCTCGACGTGAAGGCCGGCGACCGCGTGCTGTTCGGCAAGTGGTCGGGCACCGAAGTCAAGCTCGACGGCGAAGAACTGCTGATCATGAAGGAAAGCGACATCATGGGCGTGGTCCAGGCAGCCGCCTGATCTACCCGTCGCACTTCTGATTCAACCGAAATAAGGAATTCACTACATGGCAGCCAAGGAAGTTCGCTTCGGCAGTGATGCGCGTCAGCGTATGCTGCGCGGCGTCGACATCCTCGCCGACGCGGTCAAGGTGACGCTGGGTCCCAAGGGTCGCAACGTCGTCATCGACAAGAGCTTCGGCGCCCCGCGCATCACCAAGGACGGTGTGACGGTGGCCAAGGAGATCGAGCTGGCCGACAAGTTCGAGAACATGGGCGCGCAGATGGTGCGTGAAGTGGCCTCGAAGACCAACGACCAAGCCGGCGACGGCACCACCACCGCGACCGTGCTGGCCCAGGCCATTGTCCGTGAGGGCGCCAAGGCGGTTGCCGCCGGCATGAACCCGATGGACCTGCGCCGTGGCATCGACAAGGCGGTCAACGCCGTCGTCGAAGAGCTGAAGGTGCGCAGCAAGAAGATCACCAACGAGAGCGAGACCGCGCAGGTCGGCACCATCTCGTCGAACGGCGAAGTCGAAATCGGCCGCATGATCGCCGAAGCAATGCAGAAGGTCGGCAACGAGGGCGTCATCACGGTCGAAGAGGCCAAGGGTGTCCAGACCGAGCTCGAAGTCGTTGAGGGGATGCAGTTCGACCGCGGCTACGTGTCGCCGTACTTCATCACCAACGCCGAGAAGATGGTGGCCGATCTCGATCAGCCGTACATCCTGATCTTCGAGAAGAAGCTGTCCGGCCTGCAGCCGATGCTGCCGCTGCTGGAAACCGTCGTGCAGTCGGGCCGTCCGCTGCTGATTATCGCCGAGGACATCGAGGGCGAGGCGCTTGCCACCCTCGTCGTCAACAAGCTGCGCGGCGGCCTCAAGGTCGCGGCCGTGAAGGCGCCGGGCTTTGGCGACCGCCGCAAGGCGATGCTGGAAGACATCGCGATCCTGACCGGCGGTCAGGTCATCAGCGAAGACCTCGGCATCAAGCTTGAGACCGTGACGCTCGCCATGCTCGGCCGCGCCAAGAAGGTGCTGATCGAGAAGGAGAACACCACGATCGTCGAAGGCGCCGGCAAGTCCGACGACATCAAGGGACGCTGCAACCAGATCCGCGCCCAGGTCGAGGAGACCACCAGCGACTACGACCGTGAGAAGCTGCAGGAGCGTCTCGCGAAGCTGGCCGGCGGCGTTGCCGTCATCCGCGTCGGCGGCTCGACCGAGGTCGAGGTCAAGGAGCGCAAGGACCGCGTCGACGACGCGCTGCACGCGACCCGTGCGGCCGTCGAGGAAGGCATCGTCCCGGGCGGCGGCGTGGCGCTCGCGCGCGCTTCGACCGTGCTGTCCAAGCTGGTGCCCGAGAACGACGACCAGAAGGTCGGCATCGAGATCGTGCGCCGCGCCGTGCTGACGCCGCTGCGCCAGATCGCCGAGAACGCTGGTGAAGACGGCGCCGTGATCTGCGGCAAGGTGCTTGAGAACGACAGCTACACCTATGGCTTCGACGCTCAGACCGGCGAGTACAAGGACATGGTCGCGGCTGGCATCATCGACCCGACCAAGGTCGTGCGCCACGCCTTGCAGGACGCCGCTTCGGTGGCCGGACTGCTGGTGACCACGGAGGCCATGATCGCCGAGCGTCCGGAAAAGAAGCAGGCCGGCGGCGGCGGCGGCGGCATGGGCGGCGGAATGGGCGGCGGCATGGGCGACATGGACTTCTAGTCCATCGCCAAGGCTGACGTGCATCAAGCGACTGGCGAGGATCGGGGCGAACCGCAAGGTTCGCCCCTTTTTCGTGTGGTTTTAAGCCGTTGCATTCCCGTTGACTCCGATTGGCGTTTCTGCCCAACTCGATGGGCAACGGCCTTTGTCCGCGACGGAGAGCGATACCGCTATGGCGACTGGGACTGTGAAGTGGTTCAACACAACCAAAGGCTTCGGCTTCATCATGCCGCAGGACGGCGGCAAGGACGTCTTCGTGCACATCACCGCAGTCCAGGCGGCCGGGATGCGCGGCTTGAACGAAGGCCAGAAGGTCAGCTTCGAGGTGGTGATGGAGCGCGGCAAGGCTGCGGCCACCAACCTCAAGCTCGCCTGACAGCACGCAAGGCCTGAGCCTCATCGTGCCTCGCGCCATTCGTCGCCGCGCTCTGCATCCCCGCCGGCGTCACAAAAATCCTCTTTGCCTTAACATACGGGTCCGCCGTAGCGGCCCTGCCGCAGGAGCTTGATATGGCCGTCGGTACTGTGAAGTGGTTCAACGCGACCAAAGGTTTTGGCTTCATCATGCCGCAAGACGGCGGCAAGGATGTGTTCGTGCATATCACTGCCTTGCAGTCCGCCGGGCTCAAGGGCCTCAACGACGGCCAGAAGGTGAGTTTCGAGGTGGTGATGGAGCGCGGCAAGGCGGCGGCAATCAACCTCAAGCTGGCGTAGGCTGCCGGTTCAGGTAAGCAAGGCCACTCCCCTGAACTTACCCGCAGACCCGCCGGGCTTGTTGCGCCATTAGCCGGTCCAACCACCGGCGTTGACTTGCCCCTGAACGTGCGACACGCCTTGGGCATCGCGCGTCACTACCTCGACCGCGCGCCCGCCCGCCTGGCGCATCAACTGCTCGGCCAACGCCTTCCGCTCCGGCGTGGTCACCCGCGCCGAAAGCAACAGCTCACCCTTCCCCGCGGCGTCATCGCGCGTTTCGGTCTGCGCGCCCTCCGCCGCATCGCCAACCGCATGTGCGCCAGCCGCAGCGCCCACTCCCACGGCGGCGGCGGCGGCTATGGCCAGCCCCGCCGCGCCGCCGGTGGCGATCGTGGCGCCGGCCGCGGCGAAGGCGCCGATGGTGCCGGCCATGCTGGTGCCCAGGGTGCGTGCCTGCCGCACGTCGGTGTTGCTGGTCGGCAGCGCCGCGCCCTGGTCCGGCGTGGCTTCACTGGCTGACGGGGCAGCCTGCGGCAGGCTCAGGTCGGCGCGGTCGAAGCGAGCCTGGGCCAGCAACGCGAGCGCCTCCTGCAGGGCAGCGTCGGTCGCGAAGGCGGCTTGCACCTCGGTCACCTCGGCGGTGATCTCCGGGCCAGCCTTGACCTCGGTGCCATCTTGCATGACGGGCATTGAAAGTTCCTTTCTGCGTCCGCGTTGAACGCGGGTGCGGGATCGCTGTTCCCGAAAGGCCTGTGAACTTAGACCTTCTGGTGGCGAGCCCGCGCGCCACGCTCGATTGCCGCCGCCACCAACGGATCGACGCGCAACTCGTTCATGACGAACTCCAGCATCCGCAGGCTTTCCTGCTCGGCAAACCGGTCCGCCGCCACCACTTCGCAGCCGAGCGCATAAGCGGTCTCACGCAACCGGGGTTCCAGCGCGTCGCGGATCAGGCCGCCGGCGTGCGACAGCCCATCGTCCTCGCGCAATAAATTGACCGCAGCCTCGGTTGCGGCGTCGAGGCGTTCGCTGCTGAAATTGTGAAACACCGGGAGCGTCTGCACGAGGCCGGCCATGACGCCGATCTCGCGGTCGGTGATCCCGCCTCCGGCGGCGGCGATCAGCACCATGGTGCAAACCAGAGCCTCCTGCGGGTCCAGTCCAATGCGGGCAAGCATAAAAGTCTCCTGTTAGGCCGCCAGGTCGATCGAGTCGGACCGGCGGCACGCGAGAGACCCTGCGGCAAGCGGCAGCCTGGATCAAGCCCGCCCGGACACGGTTCCCCTGCGTGCCATGCCCGGTATCTTGGCCCGGTGTCTTGGCGGCTGTTACCGGCTGCGTTCGAACAGCAGCACGGAGCGGCCGGTGACGCTGTAGGTCTCGCCGGTCGGGAAGGTGTCCGCCGCGAGGTCCGGCACGTTGGTGTCGAAGATGCGCGACCAGATCTCGCCACCGGCCACCTCCGGCAGCGTGAACTCCACCACGTCGTGATAGGCGTTGAGGATCAGCAGCAGCGTGGCATCGCCGGCGGCGCGGCGGATGCCGGTGGCCTGGGCACGGCCATCCATAATCATGCCAAAACAGCGGGTGTTGCTGTCTTCCCACGCTTCCGGCGTCATGTCGGCGCCGTTGGCGTTGATCCAGGTCACGTCGCGGACCCCCAACTCCTCGTTGAAGGCGCCGGTCAGGAAGCGGCCGCGACGCAGGATCGGGTATTTCGCGCGCAGCTGCAGCAGCGTGCGGGTGAACGCCTGCAGCCTGTGGCCGGCCTCGGTGATGTCCCAGTTGACCCAACTGATATCGCTGTCCTGGCAGTAGGCGTTGTTGTTGCCGCCCTGGCTGCGGCCGAACTCGTCGCCGGCCAGCAGCATCGGCGTGCCTTGCGCCAGCAGCAGCGACGCCAGCATGTTGCGCTTCTGGCGCTCGCGCAGTTCGAGGATTTCGGCGTCGTCCGTCTCGCCCTCGGCGCCGCAGTTCCAGCTGTGGTTGTTGTCGTTGCCGTCGCGGTTGTTCTCGCCGTTGGCTTCGTTGTGCTTCTCGTTGTAGCTGACGATGTCGTTGAGCGTGAAGCCGTCGTGCGCGGTGATGAAGTTGACGCTCGCCCAGGGCTTGCGGCCACGCCGGTTGAACTTGTCGCCGGACGCCGCCATGCGCGACGCCATCTCCGCCGTGGCCCCCTCGGCACCCTGCCAGAAGGCGCGCGTGCAGTCGCGGAAGCGGTCGTTCCATTCCGCCCAGCCGGGCGGGAAGCCGCCGACCTGATAGCCGCCCGGGCCGAGGTCCCAAGGCTCGGCGATCAGCTTGACGCTGGACAGCACCGGGTCCTGGCGGCAGCTGTCGAGGAACCCGCCGCCCTCGTCGAAGCCGTTGACCTCGCGCGCCAGGATGGTGCCGAGGTCGAACCGGAAGCCGTCGACGTGCATGTCCTCGACCCAGTAGCGCAGGCTGTCGGTGACCATCTGCAGCACCCGCGGGTGCGAGATGTTGAGCGTGTTCCCGGTGCCGGTGTCGTTGATGTAGTAGCGTTTGTCGTCGGGCATCAGCCGGTAGTAGCTGGCGTTGTCGATGCCCTTGAACGACAGCGTCGAGCCCTTCTCGTTGCCCTCGGCGGTGTGGTTGTAGACGACATCCAGGATCACCTCGATGTTGGCGTCGTGCAGGCGGGCCACCATCTCCTTGAACTCGCTGACCGGCGAGCGGACGCCGTCGCTGGCGTAGCGCGGGGCTGGGGCGAAGAAGCCGAGGCTGTTGTAGCCCCAGTAGTTCACCATGTCCTTCTCGATCAGGTAGTCGTCATCGACGAAGTAGTGGATCGGCAGCAGTTCGACCGAAGTGACGCCGAGGCTGCGGATGTATTCGACGATCTCCGGCGTGGCGAGGCCGGCATAGGTGCCGCGCAGGTGCTCGGGCACCGCCGGGTGGCGCTGGGTGAAGCCCTTGACGTGGGTTTCGTAGAAGATCGTGCGTTCCCATGCGATGCGCGGGCTGCGGTCGCGGCCCCAGGTGAAGGCGGGGTCGATGACCCGGCACTTCGGCATGAACGGCGCGCTGTCGCGCTCGTCGAACGACAGGTCGTCGCCCTCGGCGCCTTGCGTGTAGCCGAACACCGCGGGGTCCCACTTCAACTTGCCAACCAGCGCGCGGGCATACGGATCGACCAGCAGCTTGTTCGGGTTGAAGCGGTGACCCTGCTCCGGCTCGTATGGACCGTGCACGCGGTAGCCGTAGACGGTACCGGGCCGCGCGTCGGGCAGGTAGCCGTGCCAAACCTCATCGGTGTACTCGGGCAGCTCGACGCGGGAGATCTCGTTCTCCCCGGCGGCATCGAACAGGCACAGCTCGACTTTGGTGGCGTTGGCGGAGAACAGGGCGAAGTTGACGCCCAAGCCGTCCCAGGTCGCACCCAACGGGTTGGGCAGGCCCTCGCGGACGCGCGGCGAAGAACTTGCCGCGACGGACACCCGGGTCGCGAGTTCCGGTGACTCGGCTGCATCGAACTCTGAAGTGGCGGACACTGATGAAAATCTCCGAACGTATGGGCGTAAGAAGGCATGAGCGGAACCTAAGTTGCCCTAACCCGTGTCGGTGAAAGCGGCTCAGGCGGCGGCTGGCAGCGGGCGGCGGCGGGCCAGCTCGGGCAGCAGCGGCAGCAGCGCGGGCAGGTCGCGCTCGGCCACGCAGACCAGGTAGCGCTTGCGCTCGGAGGCGGGCAGGTCCGGTCCGCTGGGCAGCCCGTCGGGGCCGAGCGGCAGGGCGGCGAGGCCGAGGTCGGCGTATATCTTGAGCAGCTCGCCACTGGCGCCCCACACGGCGGGGTCCAGCCCCTCCTGATGCGCCAGGTCGCGCAGCCGCCAGATCGCCGAAACCCGGTCGCTTGCCGCGCCCACCGGGTCGCCCAGGCCCAGCATGACCCGCCCGATGCGGCGGAACGCGATGCCGGCGCGCTCCGCCTCGCCCCACACGATGCCGTCCGCGCCAGCCGGCGGCAGGTCGCCCAAGGCAGCGTAGCGGCGCCGTGCCTCGGTGCCCCAGGCCAGCCAGCCGACCCGGCCGGGCCGCAGCAGCCGCCACAGCGCCACCAACCCCAATGCCACCACCAACGCCACCGAGGCGCGGGTCGAGTTCGGCACGTCCGGCGACAGGATGACCATCCAGAAGCTGCTGTCGCCGAGCCAGCGGACATGCCGCTCGAACAGCGCCAGCGCCAGCACGCACATCACCAGCGTGAACAGCGGCACCGCGACCGAGGCTTGCATGTCGCCGCTGATGAGTCGGGCGTGGCGGTAGAAGGCGCTGCGGTACGGCAGGATCAGCAGCGCGCCGATGGTCAGCACCACCGGAATCCATGTCGGCTCGTGCTGTGCCACGGTCAGGCCGGCGGCCAGCAGCAGCAGCAGGATGGTGGCGCCCCACGCCAGGTTGACCCGCTGCGACAAGGCGACCGACAGCACCATCAGGGCGGCGCCGATCAGCGACGGCAGGAACTGGCCGGCCTGCGCCGCGACCTCGGCGAAGTCGGGATCGATCCAGCTGAAGTCGGGGCGTTGCTCCAGCACGCCGAGGCACAGCAGCAGCACGCCGCACAGCGCCACGATGCCGGTGCCGGCGGCAACCGCGAAGTCGGGCTCGCTCCAGCGCGGCCGGGGAGCGTCGTTGGGCTTCAGCACGGCGCGGCCGCGCAGCACTATTTCGTTGCCGGCAAACAGGCTGCCGGCCAGGAACAGCGGGATGATGTAGTAGAACAGCCGGAACACCACGATGGCGCCGACGATCGTGGGCGCCTCCAGGTATGGCGACAGGCCGAACAGCATGGCCCCGTCGAACACCCCGAGGCCGCCCGGCAGCGTCGCGATCAGGCCGGCGCTGTAGCTGCTAAGGTAGACCGCCAGCAGCCGCACGTAGGTCAGCCCGTGGGTGTGCGGCAGCAGTGCGTAGAAGATCGCCGCGGTGATGGCCACGTCGGTGGAGGCAAGCGCCACCTGCGCCAGCGACATCCGCCACTGCGGCAGCTCGAACGCATGGCCGAACAGGCGCAGCGTGCCGGCGACGCGCGAAACGACGACGTAGGCGGCGACAACTCCCCACATCGCGGCGCCGATGGCGTACAGCGACCACAGCGGCAGATGCTGGCCGAAGAACGGCACTGCCCGAGGCTCGCCGAACAGGATGGCGCCCGCCAGCACCATGCCGCCCAGCCCGAACGTCAGGCTACAGAAGCCGACCACCTTGGCGATCTGGGCCGGAGTCAGGCCCCAGTTGGCATACAGCCGGTAGCGCACCGCCGCCCCCGACACCGCGGCAAAACCCAGGTTGTGCGATAGCGCATAGGCGCAGAACGAGGCGAACGCGACCTTCAGGTAGCTGACCACGTTGCCGGCGTAGATGGTGCCAAGCCGGTCGTAGAACGTCAGCACGCCATACGAGACGATGGTCCAGGCGAACGAGAGGATCAGCGAGCGGCGCGGGATCGCGCTCAGCGCCTTGCTGATATCGTTGATCTTGAGGCTGCGGAACTCCTTCTGCACCACGTAGATGGCACCGAACAGCAGCACCACCCCCAGCACCGCCGGCAGGTGGCGGACGTAGCGGCGCACTCCGTTACGCATGAGCAGTCAACCCATCAGGCCGCATCGGCGGCGGGGGCGGCGGCAGGCTCGCGGGCCAGCGCGCCCTCGATCAACGCGACCGTCTCGGCCACCCCATACAAGGCAACGAATTGGCCGAAGCGCGGGCCTTCGTCCTGGCCGAGCAGCACTTGGTACAGGCAGCCGAACCATGCCCGCAGGTCACGCAGCGGGTGTTGCTTGCCGACCTCGTAGACGACGGTCTGGATGTCCTCGGCCGGCGTGCCGGCGGGGATCCCGGCGAGGCTGCGCGCGAGATCCTCGAGCGCCGCCCGCTCGGCGTCGTCGGGCGCGCGGTACTGCCGATGCGCCAGCGCGTAGCCCTGGCCGTAGGCGACCGCGCAAGCCACCAGGCGGTCCAGGAACGGCGCGCTCGCCGGGTCGGCTTCCGGCGCGTAGCGGCGCACGTAGCCCCACAGCGCCTCGGGCGTGGTTGCGCCCACCGTGCTGGCGAGGTTCTGCAGCATGGTGAACGAGACCGGGCTGTGCGCGGTGTCCGGGATCGCGCCGCCGTGGATGTGCCAGGCGGGGTTGGCGCGCCGGTCCTCGGCAGTCTGCACGCGGGCCTTCTCCGCGTTGCCGAGGTACTCGTCCACAGCGCGCGGGATCACGTCGAAGAACAGCCGCTTGGCGCGCTGCGGCTGGTTGTACATGAACTGGCCGAGGCTCTCGGCCGGGGCGAAGCGCAGCCAGTCGTCCACCGACAGGCCGTTGCCCTTGCTCTTGCTGATCTTCTGGCCCTGCTCGTCGAGGAACAGCTCGTAGGTGAGGCCGGCCGGCGGCGGGCTGCCCAGGATGCGGCATATCTTGCCAGACAGCCGCACGCTGTCGATCAGGTCCTTGCCCGACATCTCGTAATCGACGCCCAGCGCGTGCCAGCGCATCGCCCAGTCGGCCTTCCACTGCAGCTTGCACAACCCGCCGGTCACCGGCGTCTCGAACCACGCGCCGTCCACCGGGTCGCGCCAGGCGATGGTGCCGGCGTCGGTGTCGATGCGCTCGACCGGCACCTGCATCACGACGCCGGTGCGCGGGTGGATCGGCAGGATCGGCGAATAGGTGGCGGCGCGCTCGGCCCGCAGCGTCGGCAGGACGGCGGCGACGATCTCGGCATGGCGCTCCAGCACCCGCCGCAGCGCCGCGTCGAAACGGCCGCCGGTGTAGTAGTCGGTGGACGAGGCGAACTCGTAGTCGAAGCCGAAGCGGTCGAGGAAGTCGCGTAAGCGGGCATTGTTGTGCGCGCCGAAGCTCTCGTGGGTGCCGAACGGATCGGGTATGCGGCTGAGTGGCTGTCCCAGATAGTTCGCCAGCAGGTCGCGGTTCGGCACGTTGTCGGGCACCTTGCGCAGGCCGTCCATGTCGTCGCTGAACGCCAGCAGGGTCGAGGGCAGGCCGGTCAGCGCGTGGAAGGCGTGGCGAACCCAGCTGGTGCGGGCGACCTCGCCGAAGGTGCCGATGTGCGGCAGGCCCGACGGGCCGTAGCCGGTCTCGAACAGCGCGTGGTCGCGGCCCGACGCCGCAAGCCGCGCCGCCGCCTTCTGCGCTTCCTCGAATGGCCAGGCTTTCGGGAGCGCCGTTGCCTTTGGGAGCGTCGTTGCTGGGGTTGTTTCGGACATCATGGCGCAAGCTATGAATCGGGGATGGCTTGGTCAATCGCCCGCTGCTCTTATAGTTACATGATGCACGAACCCGCCGCCCGGCGCCCCGCGCCGCCCGGCGGCCCGCCTTCCCACATCGCCCTGCCTCCCCGCATCGCCGTGCCCGCCGTGCCGGCGGTGGTGGCCGGCGTTGGCCGCGCCGCTTTGCTGACCGTGGACGGCGAACTGCTCGATCTGTCGGTGCAGCGCGCTGGCGAGATGCTGCGCGACATGCCGCCGCCGCTGCTGGTGCACGCGCCGGCCACGCTGCGCCGGCTGGGCCTAGGCGACGCCGCCGCATTCGACCTGCTGGAGCTGTTCGCCTTCGTGCTGCCCGCCCGCCACGCCGCGCCGACGCCGCGCGGGCTGGCCATCGCACTCGACCTGCCGCCGCCCGGCGCCGGCGCCGGCGATGCCGCGGCGCTGCTGCCCGAGATTGCGCAGGCGCTGCTGGCGCGGCTCGCCGCCGGCTACCAGCTGCCGGCCAACCGCGACGCCGCCGCACTCGCCGCGCGCATGGGCCAGGCCGGCTGGATTTGGTCGAAGCCGGTGCTGGCGGCGCTGGGCCAACCGGCGGCGCTGCCCAACATGGAGCCGCTGCGGGTGTGGCGGCGGCTGCCGGAGTGGGAGGAGGTGGCGCCCGCGCCGCCGCCCGGCAGCGAGCCGGTGAGCGCCGCCGACGCCCGCACCCGACTGGCGCGGATGCTCGGCCCCAACTCCGAGCAGCGGCCCGGCCAATCGGACTACGCCGCCGCCGCCGCCGCCGCCTTTGCCCCGCGCGAACGGCGGGGCGAGCCGGTGATGGTGCTGGCCGAGGCCGGCACCGGCACCGGCAAGACGTTGGGCTACATCGCGCCCGCCAGCCTGTGGGCCGAGCGCAACCACGCCGCCGTGTGGGTCTCGACCTTCACCCGCCACCTGCAGCGCCAGGTCGAGGCCGAGCTGGCGCGGCTGATCCCCGACCCAGCCGAGCGCCGGCGCCGCGTCGTGGTGCGCAAGGGGCGTGAAAACTATCTGTGCCTGCTCAACATGGAGGATGCCGTGAACGCCGCGGCGTCCGGCGGCACCGCCAACACCGTAGTGGCGCTGGGCCTGGTCGCGCGCTGGGCGATGGCCACCAACGACGGCGACATCGCCGGCGGCGACCTGCCGGGCTGGTTCATCGAATTGTTCGGCAGCGGCCAGGTCTCGGCCCTGGCCGACCGTCGCGGCGAGTGCATCTTCTCCGCCTGCCCGCATTGGCGCCAGTGCTTCGTGGAGCACGGCATCCGCCGCAGCAAGACCGCCGACATCGTGGTGGCGAATCACGCGCTGGTGATGACGCAGGCGGCCTGGGGCGGCATCGACGACGCCGGCGTGCCGCTGCGCTATGTGTTCGACGAGGGCCACCATGTGTTCGACGCCGCCGACAGCGCGTTCTCGGCGGCCTTGTCGGGGGTCGAGACCGCGGAGCTGCGGCGCTGGCTGCTGGGGGCCGAGGGTTCCTGGGGGCGTGCCAAGGGCATCCGCCGGCGCCTAGAGGATTTGGTTGCCGGGCATCCGGAGCTGGAGGTCCCGCTCGACAACACGCTGCAGGCGGCCCGCGCGCTGCCCGCTCCCGGTTGGTCGATGCGCCTGGCCGACGACGCGGCGCACCCTGGCCCCGCGGGCGGCGAGCCGGGCCGGGCCAACCCGACCGAGGCGTTCCTGGCGGCGTTGCGCCGGCAGGTGCTGGCGCGGCTGGCGGGCGACGCGGAGCCGGGCCGCGGCAGCCACGAATGCGACCTGTTCCCGGTGGCGCCGGGGCTGCCGGCGCTGGCCGCCGACCTCGGCCGGGCGCTGGCGCGGCTGGAGCAGCCGGTGCGGACCTTGGCCGACCGGCTGGAGGCGCGGCTCGCCGACGAGGCCGAGGAGATGGACACCGTGCTGCGCACCCGGATCGAGGCGGTGTGCCGCAGCCTGCGGCGTCGTGCCGTGGACCGCCTGTCGGCATGGCAGGCGATGCTGCGCACCTTGGCCGAGCCGCAATCCGAGCCCGGCCTGCGCGCCGCGCACGTCCACTTCCTCAAGCTCGACCGGCGTGAGGCGGGCGACCGCGATGTCGGCCTGCTGCGCCACTGGCTCGATCCCACCGTGCCGTTCGCCGCGATGCTGGCGCAGCCGGCGCACGGCCTGCTGGTCACCTCGGCCACGCTGCGCGACGCTGGCGAGCGCGACGCCGAGCTGGCGTGGCACGCCGCCGAGGCACGGGTCGGCGCCACGCATCTGCTCCAACCGGCCATGCGCGTGGCGGTGGGCAGCCCGTTCGACTATGCCCGCCAAACCCGCGCCTTTGTCGTGACCGACATCGCTCCGGGCGACATCGCGGCATTGGCGGCGGCCTACCAGGCGTTGTTCCTGGCCTCCCAGGGCGGCGGCCTTGGCCTGTTCACCGCCATTGCCCGGCTGCGACTGGTCCATGCCCGGGTGGCGCCGGCGCTGGAGCGGGCCGGCATCCCGTTGCTGGCGCAGCACGTCGATGCGATGGACAACGCGACCCTGGTGGACGTCTTCCGCACCGAGGAGGCGAGCTGCCTGTTCGGCACCGACGCCATGCGCGACGGCGTCGACGTGCCCGGCCGGGCGCTGCGGCTCGTGGTGTTCGAGCGGGTGCCGTGGCCGCGTCCCGACATCCTGCACCGCGAGCGGCGGGTGCATCTGTCGGACGGCGATCCCGGCCGCTACGACGACCGCATCGCCCGCTTCCGGCTGCGCCAGGCGTTCGGCCGGCTGATCCGCGCCGCCGACGACCGGGGCGTGTTCGTGCTGCTCGACCGCCGCACCCCCAGCCGCCTGCTTTCGGCGTTTCCCGCCGGCGTGGAGGTGAGCCGCGTCGGCTTGGCCGAGGCGGTGGCGGCGACGCGGGACTTCCTGGCTTGAGGCTTGGTTAATCAACCCGGGGCGATCAACATGGAACGATGGAGCCGCTGCCGCGTCTGGCCGGGGTCGCCACTTCGCGCGGATGGCACCCAGGGGTATGATGCCAGGGGTACGATGCCAGGGTATGACGGTTGACGGCAATGGTTAAGGAAGCGCGCATGAGTTTGGATGGCTGGCGGTTGCCGACTGCCGCACTGGCGCTGCTGATGCTGCCGGCCACAGCCCACGCCACCGACATCGACGTGCGCGTGCTGGGTGTGAATCGCCGCGGCGGAGTGATCCGCGCCACGGTCTGCACCAAGCAGATGTTCCTCAAGCCGTATTGCGATTACAGCGGAAAGTCTCCGGCCCGCCGCGGCATGGTCGTCGTGCACATCCCCGGCGTGCCGCCCGGCACCTACGCGGTGCAGGTGTTCCACGACGTCGCCAACAACGGCAAGGTCGCGCAAAACTTCCTGGGGATACCCAAAGAGGGCGTCGGGTTCAGCCGCGACGCGGTCATCAGCTTCGGGCCGCCGCTGTTCTCCGAGGCGGAAATTGCCGTCGCCGGTGAGCTTGTGACAACCGACATCAATCTTAAGTTCGAACCGTGACACAGCCGAACGCAGGTATCCTGGACCGATGAAAGCCAAGCGTCGCGTATCCATCGTAGGCGCCGGGCCGGGTGGCCTGGCGGCGGCCATGCTCCTCGCCCATGCCGGGGCCGAGGTCACCATCCACGAGCGCCTCGACCGCGTCGGCGGCCGCAGCGGCATCATCGTCGGCAAGTCGCCTTCCGGCACCTTCCGTTTCGACATGGGGCCGACCTTCTTCCTCTACCCTCGGGTGCTGGAAGACGTGTTCGCGGCCTGCGGGATGCGGCTTACCGACGAGGTCGAGCTGATCCGCCTCGATCCGCACTACCGGCTGGTGTTCGAGGACGGCGGCGAGATGAGCGCCACGCCCGACATGGACAAGCTTGCGGAGGAAGTGGCGCGGTTCTGCCCGGCCGATGCGTTGTCGCTGACCCGCTTCATGGACGACAACCGGCGCAAGCTGGAAGCGTTCCGGCCGATCCTGGAGTCGCCGTTCCACTCCGTGCGCGACCTGATGCGCGTCCACATGCTGAAGGCGTTGCCGCTGATGCGGCCGCACCGCTCGGTGGACAGCGATCTCGGCACCTATTTCTCCGATCCCAGGGTGCGGCTGGCGTTCTCGTTCCAGAGCAAATACCTGGGCATGTCGCCGTTCCGCTGCCCCAGCCTGTTCACCATCCTGTCGTTCATGGAATACGAGTTCGGCGTGTTCCACCCGCGCGGCGGCTGCGGCGCGGTCATGGAGGCGATGGCGCGGGCCAACCGGCGCATGGGCGTGGACATCCGCCTCGGCGAACCGGTGGAGCAGATCCTGTTCAACGGCCGCCGGGCCAGCGGCGTGCAGGCCGGCGGTGTCGAGCACCAGGCCGACGCGGTGGTGGTCAACGCCGATTTCGGCCATGCCATGCGGACGCTGGTGCCCGACCGGTTGCGCCGCCGCTGGACCGACAAGCGGATCGACAGCAAGAAATACTCCTGCTCGACCTTCATGCTGTATCTAGGCCTTGAGGGCACGCTGCCCGACATCGCCCACCACACGATCTACTTGGCGCGCGAGTATCAGCGCAACATCGCCGAGATCGAGGCCGGCATGGTGACGCCGACCGATCCGTCGTTCTATGTGCAAAACGCCTGCGTCACCGATCCGGCCCTGGCCCCGCCCGGCCACTCGACGCTGTATGTGCTGATCCCGGTCGGCCACAACGTCGTCGGCGGCATCGACTGGCCGGCCCAGCAGGCGCGCTTCCGCCGCATGGCGCTGGAACGGCTGGAGCGCATCGGCATCCACGACATCGAGCGGCGCATCCGCTTCGAGAAGATAATGACGCCGGCCGACTGGCAGGTCGACATGGCGATCCACCGCGGGGCGACCTTCAACCTCGCGCACTCGCTGTTGCAGATGCTGCACCTGCGCCCGCGCAACCGATTTGAGGATCTCGATAGCATGTACTTGGTCGGCGGCGGCACTCATCCCGGCAGCGGCCTGCCGGTGATTTTCGAGAGCGCCCGCATCACCAGCCGGCTGGTGGCGGAAGATTTGGATTTGCCGGTCGATTGGAGCACTGAATTGCCGGTCGATCCGGTGGAGCCGATCCCGATGATGGCCGCGCAATGAGCCGGGTCGGGGTTGTCGGCGCTGGCCTGGGCGGCTTGGCTGCGGCCTGCACGCTGGCCGCGCGCGGGCATCGGGTGACGCTGTTCGAGAAGAACGACTGGCTGGGCGGCAAGGCGGCGGTGCTGAACTCGCACGGCTTCCGCTTCGACATGGGGCCGACCATCCTGACCGTGCCAAGGGTGCTCGAACGTATCTTCGCCGAGGCCGGGCGCACCATGTCCGACTACCTCGACCTGCGCCGGCTCGACCCGCAATGGCGCTGCTTCTTCGAGGGCGGGGCGAAGGGCGGGCTGCCCGAGAACAGCGTCATGGACCTGATCGAGGACGTGCCGGCGATGACCGCCAGCATCGCCCGCTTCGACCCGGCCTCGGCCAAGGGCTACGCCGACTTCATCGCCTTCAGCGAGCAGCTGCACACGATCTCGGAGAAGTTCTTCTTCTGGCGCTCGGTCGAGAGCGTGCTCGACACCATGGATTTCAAGAAAAACCTGGAGCTTTCGACACTGCGCGAGGTGATGGGCCTCAAGATGGGCACCACCGTCGCCGGCCAGATCCGCCGCCGCGTACCCGACCGCCGGGTGCAGCAGATGCTCGATCATTTCGTGCAGTACGTCGGCAGTTCGCCATACGGCTCGCCGGCGGTGCTGTGCAGCATCGCCCACATGCAGACCGAGGAGGGCATCTGGTACCCGATCGGCGGCACCCGGGCGGTGCCGGTGGCGCTGGCGGCGCTGGCGGCCGACCTCGGCGTCGATATCCGCACCGGCTGCGGCGTGCGCCGGGTGGCGACCGAGGGCGGGCGTGCCGCCGGGCTTGAGACCGACACCGGGGAGACGCTGCGCTTCGATCGCGTGGTGTCGAACATGGACAGCGTGCGGACCTACAACGAACTGGTTGGCGGCGTGCCGGCGGCAACCTTCAACAAGCGTTGGCAGCGCGAGCCGGCGTGCTCGGGCGTGGTGCTGTACCTCGGCCTGGACCGCGCCTACGACCATCTGCTGCACCATGATTTCGTCTTCTCCCGCGATCCCGAGGAGGAGTTCGACTGGATCTACGCCAAGGGCGAGCCGGCGCCCGACCCAAGCGCCTATATCGCGGCGCCGTCGCGCACCGAGCCGGGCGTGGCGCCGCCTGGCGGCGAGGCGTTGTATGTGTTGGTCCACACGCCCTACCTGCGCCCGCATCACGACTGGTCGAAGATGTTCCCAGCCTACCGGCAGGTGATCCTGGACAAGCTGAAGCGCACCGCCGGGATGGGCGACATCGAGGAGCGGATCGTCTTCGAGCACCATCTGACGCCGCAGGACATCCACGACCGCTACAGCGTGCTGAACGGGGCGATCTACGGCTTGGCGAGCCACGGCCGGTTCTTCGGCGCGTTCAAGCCGGGCAACCGCTCGCGCGACCTGCCGGGCCTGTACCTGGCGGGCGGGGCGGCGCATCCGGGGCCGGGGATGCCGATGGTGTTGATGTCGGGCTGGATCGCGGCGGACTCGCTCGATCAGGACGCCCGCGCCAACGCCCCGGCCGATCCGGTTCATGCCTGACGACGATCCGCTCGCGGTTCGCTCGCCGTTCCTGTTCTGGGCGTTCGGTTGGTATTTGCGCCTGTATTTCTGGCGCAACTTCCACGCGGTCCGCATCTCGCGCGCCGGGTTGCCGCTGCTGCCGCCCGGCCGCCCGGTCATTATCTTCACCAACCATCCGTCATGGTGGGACCCGGCGTTCTTCATCCTGCTGTCCAACACCCGGCTGCGCGACCGTGTCGGGTTCGGCCCGATGGAGTCGGTGGCGCTGAGCCAATACGGCATCCTCGCCAGGATGGGCATCTTCGGCATCGACCTCGACTCGCCGCGCGGCGCGGCGCGGTTCATGGCGGTCAGCCGCCGGGTGCTGTCCAACCCCGCGAGCGCGCTGTGGATCACGGCGGAGGGCCACTTCACCGACTGCCATAGGCGCCCGGTGCGGCTGCGGCCCGGCATCGCGCATCTGGCGCGCCGGCATCCAGGGGCGGTGCTGGTGCCGCTGGCGCTCGAATACACCTTCTGGAACGAGCGCAAGCCGGAGGCGCTGGCCCGCTTCGGCGTGCCGATCGAAGGCGGCGGCGACCGTGGCATCGCCGCCTGGACCGAGCTGCTGGAGGGCGAGCTGACGCGCACCATGGACGCGCTCGCCGCCGACAGCGCCACGCGCAACCCGGCGTTGTTCGACAGCGTGCTGCGTGGCCGCGGCGGCGTCGGCGGCGTCTACGATGTGTGGCGTCGCGCGCGGGCGATGGTCGCGGGGCGGCCGGTGCAACTGTCGCACGAGGACACCTCAGACTGAGATGACGTGGCTTTGCGTCATCGCGGCGGTGTTGGCGGCGCTGCCGGCGGGCATGACGTTATGGAACCTCGCGCTGTTCCGGCCGCCGCCGCGCGCGCCGCTGCCGGATCTCGCGGTCAGCGTTGTCATCCCGGCGCGCGACGAGGCGGCGAACATCGGACCCTGCCTCGACGCGGTGCGCGCCTCCGTCGGGGTGGCGCTGGAAATCGTGGTGGTCGACGACGCCTCGCGCGATGCGACCCCTGGCATCGTGGCGGCGCACCGGGCGCTCGACGAGCGGGTGCGGCTGGTCAGTCCGCCGCCGTTGCCGTCGGGGTGGTCGGGCAAGCCGCACGCCTGCTTTGTCGGCGCCGGGCACGCGACGCAGCCGATCCTGCTGTTCATCGACGCCGACGTGCGCTTGGCGCCCGACGCGGTGGCGCGGCTGGCGACGGGGTTGCGGGCAGAGCGCCTGGCGCTGGCCTCCGGTTTCCCGCGTGAGCTGGCGGGCAGCCTCGGCGAGCTGCTGCTGGTGCCGCTGATCCATGTGCTGCTGCTGGGCTACCTGCCGTTCGCGCTGATGCGCAGCCGGCCCGACCCCGGCTTCGGCGCCGGCTGCGGGCAGGTGATGATGGCCGACGCCGCCGCCTACCACGCCATCGGCGGCCATGGCGCGGTGCGGCGCACCTGGCACGACGGCGTCACCCTGCCGCGGGCGTTCCGCGCGGCGGGCCGGATGACCGGATTGTTCGACGTGACCGGGTTGGCGAGTTGCCGCATGTATGCCGGGATGGCGGCGACCTGGCGCGGCTTTGGCAAGAACGCGCGCGAGGGCTTGGCGACACCGCGCGGCCTGCCGGTATGGACGCTGCTGCTGGGCGGGGGTCATGTGCTGGGCTGGGTGCTGGCGGCGTTGCTGCCGTTCGTGGCGGTCGCCTCCTGGGCGGCGGCGGCGCTGCTGGCGGCGCTGGCGCTGTTGCTGGCGGTTCGGCTGGCGATGGCGGCGCGGTTTCGCCAGGGCTGGCTCGCGGTGCCGCTGACGCCGTTCGGGATGCTGGCGATGCTGGCGCTGCAATGGATCGCGCTGTTTACGCCGGCCCGGGGCGCCGTCAGCTGGCGCGGCAGGGTACTGCCGTCGTGATGGTCCAACCTGGGACAGTCCAGCCTGGATGGGCGGCGCGGCCGGTGCGCGAGCGCCTGGTGATCGTCCGCCGGCTGCGCCACCGCATCGCGCTGCAGGCCACGGCGCTGGCCGAGGCGGCGGCCCGTCCGGGCGCCAGCGCCGCCGATATCCTGGTCTCCGAGGTGATGCCGCTGCTGGCCGCCTGCCGTTTCCTCGAACGCCGCGCCGTGGCGATCCTGGCCGACGCGCCGGCCCGTGGCGGCCAGCCGCTTTGGCTCATGGGGACGCGGCTGGTGGTGCGGCGGGTTCCGTTCGGGACCGTGCTAGTGATCGGCCCCGGTAACTATCCGTTGCTGCTGCCGGGTGTGCAGGCGGTGCAGGCGTTGGTTGCCGGCAACGCGGTGCGGCTCAAGCCAGCGCCGGGCGGCAGCGCCGTGATGGCGTTGCTGGCCAGCTTGCTGGCGGACGCCGGGTTGCCGCCCGGCCTGTTCACGCTATTGGACGATACCGCCGAAGCAGGCCGGGCGGCGATTGCGGCGGGGGTCGACCGCGTCGTGCTCACCGGTTCGGCGGCGACCGGGCGAGTGGTGTTGGCACAGTTGGCGCCATTGCTGGTGCCGGCCACCATGGAGCTGTCCGGGCGGGACCCGCTGGTGGTGCTGCCGGGCGCCGACCTCGACCTCGCCGCGCGGGCGATCGTCTTCGGCCTCACCTTCAATGCCGGACGCACCTGCATCGCGCCGCGCCGCGTGATCGTGACCGAAGCGGCGCGGGCGGCGCTGATCGAGCATTTAGTCCCGCTGTTGGCCGCCAGTCCCGCAATCCCGGCCGCGCGTCCGCTGCTGCGGCGTGCGCGGGCGATACTGGCCGAGGGCGGAGCGGCGTTTGGGCGTGCCGACCTGTTGGGCGACGAAGCAATGGCGCCGCTGCTTGTGCAGGCCGCCGCAGATTCCTCCTGGATGCAGGAGGATCTGTTCTTGCCATTGGCGGCGCTGGTCGTGGTGACGGATGCGGCGGCTGCGCTGACGGCCGCCAACATCGGATCCTACTCGCTCGGCGCCGCGGTGTTCGGGCCGGCTGCGGCGGCGGCGGCATTCGCCCGCGCGTTGCGGGCCGGCTGCGTGGTGGTCAACGATGTGGTGGCGCCGACCGCCGACCCTCGGCTGCCGTTCGGCGGCAGCGGCGATAGCGGCTTCGGCACCACCCGCGGCGCCGAAGGCCTGCTCGATTGCACCCGGCCCCAGGCTATCGTCGCCCGCACCCGCCGTTCGACGCGGCACATGACGGTATTGCCGGCCTCATCCGCCGGCCTGGTGGCGCACCTACTCCGCCTGATGTACGGCGCTGGAAGCGCCCGGCTGTCGGCAGCGCGCGCGCTGGTCGGCCGCCGGGTTTAGCTCCGCGGCTGGATCAGAGGCCCTGCTTGACCGAGTCCGCGCCGTTGGTCACGGCGTTGCCGGTCGCCTTCACGTCCTGGCCGAGGCCCGCGGTGGTGTTGCAGGCCGACAGCAGGGTGGCCGCAGTCAACAGCACGGCGCAGGCTGCGAGCACACGGGAGAAGCCACGAAGATTGGTCAACACAAGTCTCCTGTATTTGCGACGGTGGACGGAACGCCACCGGATCGCTGGGCTAAACGTTCGTTCCCGGAATTGGTTTTGCTGGCCAAATAACGCATAAGCGGTCAGCCTTCCGCCAGGAGCCGACATGGCCGCCATACCAGAGCATTTCATGCCGGCTAATTGAGAGGTGGCTACCATCCGCCAATGCGTCGTGCTCGTCGGCGGCCTCGCCACCCGGCTGGGCGAACTCGCGGCCGTCACGCCGAAGCCGCTGCTGGCGGTCGGCGGCCGGCCGTTCCTGGCCTGGCTGCTGCGCGAGCTGTCGCGGTTCGGGGTGGACGCGGCGCTGCTGCTCGCCGGCGGCAGGGCAGCGGAGATGCGCGCGGCGGTGCCGGACCTGCTGCGCCACCTGCCGCGCCCGTTGGAGATCACGGTGCGGGGCGAGACGCCGCTGGCCGGCACCGGCGGCGCGCTGGTGCAGGCGCGTGAGGCGCTGGACGACCGCTTCCTGCTGTGCAACGGCGACACGCTGTTCGATGCCAACTTGGCGGCGTTGCTGGCCGATGCCGCCGCCGACCCGCCGGACGTGCTGGCCCGGATGCTGCTGCGCCGGACCGACGATCCTGGCCGCTATGGCGCGGTGACACTGGACGGCGACCGGGTGACCGCGTTCTACGAACGCCCGGCGGCTGGCGCAGGCTCGCGGTTCATCAACTCCGGTGTCGTGGCAATGGCGCGCGCGGCGCTGGACGGACTGGCGCCGGCAAGCTCGCTGGAGCGCGACCTGTGGCCCGCCCTGGCCCGCGCCGGCAGGCTGCGCGCCAGTACCGCGGCGGGGTGGTTCGTCGACATCGGCGTGCCGGCCGACCTCGCGCGGGCGCGGGCGGAGCTGCCGGGGCAGTTGCTCGGCCGTCCGGCGCTGCTGCTGGACCGCGACGGCGTACTCAACGTCGACCACGGCTATGTCGGTACCCGCGAGCGGTTCGAGTGGGTTCCGGGCGCCATCGCCGCCGTGCGGACCGCGACCGAGCGCGGCTGGCACGTGTTCGTGGCCACCAACCAGTCCGGCGTGGCGCGGGGCCTGTACGACGTGGCCGCCGTTGAGGGATTGCACGCCTGGATGGTGGGCGCGGTCCGCGCGGCGGGCGGCACCATCGACGACTGGCGCATGTGCCCGTTCCATCCCGACGGCAGCGTCGCGGCCTTCCGTGGCGCGAGCGGCTGGCGCAAGCCGGCCCCGGGAATGCTGCTCGACCTGATGCGTTGCTGGCAGCTCGACCCGGCGCGCTGCGTGCTGGTCGGCGATCAGGCCAGCGACCTCGCCGCCGCCGCCGCCGCCGGGATCGCCAGCCGGTTGTTCGACGGCGGCGACCTGCTGGCGCTGGTGCGCCGGCTGACCGGCGATGCCGCAATGGCGGGAGGATCGGCCTGATGGCGAAAGCAGTCCCGACGCCGGATGCCGACATGGCACTGCGCGGCGGCCTCGACCGCGTGGAGAGCGACGGCACGCTGCGGGGCTGGTGCTGGTGGCCCGCCCACCCGCGCGAACAGCGCCTAGTGGAGGTGCTGGTCGATGGGGAGGTGCTGGCCGAGGCGATCTGCGACCAGTCGCGCCCCGATCTGGTGCTGGCCAATGTCGGCGACGGCAGCCATGGCTTCGTCGCCCAACTGCCGCAGGCCGCGATGGTCTCCGGCGTCACGGTGCGGATCGGCCTGCGCGACCTGGAGACCCAGCAGGCGGTCGGCAGCGACTGCCTGGTCACCTGGGACGATGCGGTCGAAGCGCATCCCGCCGTGCCGCCCGCCTTGCCGCCTGTCGCGCCTTCTCCCTTGGCTGCGTTGCCGTTCGAGCCGCCGCACGTCGCCGGCAACGTCGACCGGGTGACGCGCGACGGTTGGGTGTCAGGCTGGTGCTGGTCGCCCTCCGAACCGGAGCGGCGGGTGGCGCTGGCGATCTGGGTCGACGACGAGATCGTCGGCAACACCGTGGCGTCGATGTTCCGCGCCGACCTGCAGGATGCCGGCATCGGCGACGGCGGCCACGGGTTCTCCTACGCGCTGCCGTACGAGGTGCTGGCCGAGCGTGGCCGGATGCGGATCAGCGTGCGCGACGCCGGCACCGGGGAGTTGCTGAGCGAGCCGGTCGACCTGCGGCTCGGCCGGATGGCGCAGACCGAGCAGCGCGTGGTGGCGCTGGAGCGGCAGGTGCGCCTGCTGCGTGGCCAGATCGAGGAGATGGCGCAGCGCGACCAAGGCTCGCCGCAGGCCGACCAGCGCGCGGCTACGGCGCTGTTCGGCACCGTAGCCGGGTTTTTCCGCGCGCTGGCCGACGGCGGCGTCGAAGGTGAGGGCGCGGGGCTGGGCGGAGGCCTACGCGACGCGCGTGACGACCTCGCGGCGAGGCTGCCGGCCCTGACGCTGCGCGTGGCGGTGGCGCCGCGGGCGACGCTCTGCATCCCCGCCGACGCCCCGGCCGAGGCGGTGCATCGCTGCCTGCTGACGCTGCACGAGGCGGGGACCGACGCCATCGCCGACATCGTGCTGCTCGACGACGGCCGCACCGATCCGCGCGTCGCCCTGCTGCCCAGCCTGGTGCGCAACCTGCGCTACCTGCGGGCGTCGGCCACGCTGGCGGAGGCTGTCGGGGCGGCTTGGCGCGACGGACGGGCGGCGCTCGGCGCATTGTGCTCGCCGCGCCTGCAGCCGACCCCGAACTGGCTCGCCACGCTGGCCGACACTCTGGAACAACAGCCGGTGGCGGCGCTGGCGGCGGCCATCGTGGTGCGGCCCGACGGGGTGGTGCAGCACGCCGGGCTGTCGCTGCGGGC
>JAABUQ010004635.1_pt1 | contig 23188 bp, 24 predicted proteins | sample 5560001 | NCBI WGS metagenome assembly JAABUQ01 (sample SAMN10711888, study PRJNA513371) | rock metagenome | isolation source: Antarctica rocks | place: Antarctica: Victoria Land, Finger Mt nord | collected 2015-12-18 | reverse complement strand
CCCCGCGGCACGCGGTCCGCCTGGCGCAGGTCAGGATTGGCTAGTTAAACCCGGCCTGGCGGCATTGAACGAACTTTCCGGTGCTTGTGGCGCCCTGCGGTAAATGACCGTATGCTCACGCAAGTGCTGGGATCTGCAGCAGTTATTTGCCGTGAACGGAATGGCGGGTGGCGACTTATCGTCCCCGGGACCGCTTACCACGATGGATGGCCCCTCCGCCCACCCACTGGGGACGACAGCGCGACGCTGGGCCGGCAAGCAGCCGTTTGTCTTGACCGGTACGGCTGGCAGCTGGCGGCCTGGCCCGAGTGCCTGCCGGCTGGCGAGTTCATGGTGCCGTTGCGCCGCAGCCCGCATGGCCATCGAACCGATGAGGCGGTCCGGCTCCTCGCCGCCGCGGGGGTGAGCCACGCCAGCGCCCACCACGCCTACATTCATGCCGTGGCGGCCGCGGTGCGCGGTCATGGTATCCCGGCCGGGGATGTTTCCGCGGGCGACGGTCTCCCGCGCAGCGGTTTCCTGCGCCTTGGCGGCGCGCTGGAAGATGACTTCTGGGACGACGCCGATGGCGGGTACCGCCCGTCGCTGTGCATCACCTGGCGCGAAGATCTCGGCTGGTTTTCTCATTGGTCCTCGCTGCGCGCCGCCGATTATTCCCGGCTGCCGGGGATCAGCCTGGCAGCTGTCCCCGGCGACGTCGCGACGGCAGTTCTACAGATCATCCCAGCTGCCTGGCCGCGGCGGGGAGTGCCGCGTCCGGCAGTGCGGGAGGCGCGGCCGGGGTATGACCCGGACCCGGCGCTGCCACGGCCGGGAACTACTGACATCAGCCCCGCACTTGAGCTGGCGCTGCTGGCCTATGCCCGGCCGGGCCGGTTAGTTCCACCGGGCCGGCAACCGGATATCGTCACTGCCCCGGAAACATTGCGTGATGAAGCGCAGATCTTCCCGTCGGGTGCCCGCGAGGGCTGGTGACCCGTCTGCCGTGACGGCGTGCCGGGCGTCCAGGATGGTGATCAGCCATTCATCCGGGCCGGTCTGGTGGTCGACCCGGCCAGCCAGCCAGGGCCATGCGGCCCTGGCCGCGGCTGCTGCCGCCACCGACCCGGGACGACCACTGAGCCGGCCTGCCGGATGACGCACCAGGACCCGGGCGCCGTCCGGGAACCGGCCGTCGTTACCCGCTGGATCAGATGACCGGCGCGGGGTCACGGGCGATCTCAGCGCGCAGCGGCCCGGCGGTTTCCGCGATCTGCCCGAGCGTCTTCCCCGGGATCCCGTTCTCGGTGAGGATCCCCGCCAGCGTGGCGAACACGGCGTCGAAAATGCCGGACGTGATCGGCTGGCCGGCACTGTTGCGGACATCCGCATGCGCGGATCCCATCCGCCGGGCCAGCCCGGCGGTCAGGCCCTGGCTGGTCATGACGGTGAGAACGGCGTGGAAATGGCGGGGCAGCGTGCTCATGTCCGCGTCCCGCAGGTAGTCGGCAACTTCAGGGACACCCGCGGCGCGGCGGTACATTTCCATGACCACGTCCATGAGCATTTTCTCGCCCGCGGGGTGGTGGCGGCGCAGCCATTCGGTCACCGTGACGGTGTCCCCATTCGGGAGCGTCACCTTGGGCGCCGCCACAAGGACATGATTGTCAGGAAGGCCGGCGTAAGGATCCAGGCGCGGGGCGGGAGCGGCAGTCATCGGGAACTCTCTTTCTGTCATCGGCGCGGGCGGGGGCGGGCTGGGGGCGCCGGGCAAGGCTGGTCTGCGCGGCCACGGCCGCGCCCGGTGACCACCCCGCGGTTCACTTCGGCGGGCGGCCGCCACGGTCAGGGATGCCGCCAGCCCAAGGATGATCAATGCCGCGAGTATCAGCCATACCACCATCCAGGTACCTCCCGGTTACGCCGTTCCGACCTTTGTCAGGCGTATTGTAAGCATCGCTAACGCCCCAGTGGGGAGTAAACAGGCATTTAATTGCCCGTAAGCGCGCTCGCAATTCCGTATTCGGCGAAGGCGTAGTGGAGCGTCACACAGCAGTCGACGCAGTGCGCCGCTGCGTGGCCGTCCTCGGCGGCGTTCCACAGCCACACAGCGGGCAGGGCCATCAGCGGGAGCACGTCAGCCGGCGCCGCTGCCAGCAGCTGGCCGACGTCGTCGAGCCGGAACCTGGTCCGGGCTAACCCGGGGGGCGGTCCGGTCCGCGCCGCCCGGCGCTGGCCTTCTTCGGCTTGCGGCTTTTAGTGCTCATAGCGCCACGGTACGTCGGCAGGGTGACCTTCGCCAGAGCCGTCGTCCTGTGTGCCGCGCCGCCACGCTGTGACCGTGCCACGCTGTGACAGCCGAGGTCGTCGTGACGCCCGGCGCGTCGCCCCGGCTAGCGGACGGACCGCAGCACTGACAGGGCCATACGCCCGGTCCGGCAGCCTGTCCTGGCGACGGCGATCCCCGCGGCACGCGGTCCGCCTGGCGCAGGTCAGGATTGGCTAGTTAAACCCGGCCTGGCGGCATTGAACGAACTTTCCGGTGCTTGTGGCGCCCTGCGGTAAATGACCGTATGCTCACGCAAGTGCCCGGTCTCAGCCAGTTCGTTAGCCAGCGGCCCGGCCCGTGCTGTGACGACACAGCTAGATCCGCTTGCTGCGGTGGTCATTGTGCCGCCGGGGTGATACGGGCGGCGGAGCGGGTAGCCGGCGGAGGCACAGGGCGGTGACGCTGCCTGAGCGGCGGACATGCCGGTCAGCTCGAACTCGCGGAGGACGTCAGTTACGGCACCACTGAAAGCCCGATCGCGAGACCCCGGCTCGCGGCACGGAATGACGCCGAGCAGGATCTCGCGTCAGGAGCGGTACGGCTTCCCGGCCGGGCCTTCGGGGCCCGGTCGGACACCGACGCGTGCCAGATGTACGTCTGGCCGTTCGGATCGGTGATCTTTCACCTGGTGGAGGACCGCTACTTCCCTGACATCGCCAACTTGGCGCTGTGGCGCAGCCGGTCGTATGCGGAGGAACTGGCCTGGGCTGGCGAGGCTTTGAGTACTGCGACGGGCGCGGGTTCTGCCGGGCAGCTTCGTATGTGCTCAGCACCTACTGGGTTCACACGCCAATCTGGGCGGGCCGAATTCTCGACTCCGCGCTCCAGATAATTTGCGGACCGTCCGTCCTGCTGGACCGGGACGTCAGCAACGATGCCAGTGGTGCCCAGCGGGCCGAGCGGGAGCTGCTGGCTGAGGGCTACTCCCCCGCGGGGATCCGGCACTTCGGTGCGGGCGGCGTGGCGGCGGGATACGCCTCCTGGTCGGGTGTCGTCTATCACCCCTATGACCCGAACCGGGCACTCGCGGAACGGGACCTTGTCGGCCTGGAGCTGGCACTGCAATCGGTCTGGGTGTACTGCGAGTGGATTAACAGCCGGATCGAGGCGGGAACTGATCTGGTGACCGAGCCCGGCTACGGCTGTAGCTTCCTGCGGGCGTCCCGGTCCCGGCTGCTGACGCCACGGTCGCAGGAGACCGGCCAGTACAGGGCAATGAGGGATGCCATTGTGGAAACTAGCGGCGTCCAGCCTCATTTGGATATGGCAATTGACGCGCTGGGCGAATACGCGGAAGGGCGTAATCGGTGAGTACGCAAAAGCCAGCTCTGATAGTCGTTGACGTTCAGAACGGCTTCACCACTGACGATGCGGCTGTTCACGTCGTGCCGGTAATAATTGACCTGGTGATCCGCTGGCGGGCTGCCGGAGGTCCCGTGGTGTTCACCCGGTACAGCAACTATCCCGAGTCCCCATATGAGAGGCTGATCGGCTGGTACTCCCTGCACCAGTCCCCGGAGATAGATTTTGTGGATGAGCTGGCGCCGCATGTCGGGCAGCCGAACACCTACGTCATTGACAAAACGGTTTACACCGCCTTTAACGAAAAGGGCCGGGCACTGTTCGCGGAGCAGGGTTTCACGGATCTGTTTATCTGCGGGATTGCGACTGACGGCTGCGTTCTCAAAACGACGCTCGATGCCTTTGAATCCGGGTACACGCCGTGGGTCATAGAAGACGCCTGCGCCTCCAACGCATCGCGCATCCCGCCGGAGGAAGTACACCGGAGCGCCCTCGTCCTCATGTCCCGGCTGGTCGGCCCGGGCCAGATCATCAGGTCCGCCGATGCCCTGTCGATCGCGGGGCTCCAGGAGGACACCCGGCGCGCGATGACCGAAGCCTAGCTCCCCCCCACTCCACCCCCCTCTAACTGAGTGCCAGCGGCCCTCTCACCGCCGCGCTGTCTCGGTGCCTCTCAGGCTGCCTGAAGCCCTGATTTCTGCTGGCGTAAAAGCCTGCGGAAGAGCTTGCTTTTTCGCTGGCCTTTGCGCCAGACTGGCGGCTACCCGTAAAGAGAGAGGCGCCGGGATGCGAGTTACCTTCGGGAACCTGAAGGGCGGCGTAGCCAAATCGACGTCCAGCGTCTACACCGCGCTTGTCCTGGCCGCGCACGGCGGCCGGGTACTCCTAGTCGATGCTGACGCCACCAACCGGACGTGCCTCAAATGGTCGTCGCTGGCGCCTGACTGGCCGGCAGCGGTAACCGTCAGCAGCTGGGAAGTGCCCGATCTCGCCCGGCGCGTCCAGGCCATCGAGCGTGACTATGACCACATCGTAATTGACACCGGCCCGCAGCGGCCCGCCATCCTGCGTCAGGCGCTGATGGTGACTGACGACCTGGTCGTTCCCGTCGCGCCGTCACCGGTCGAGCTGGAGCAGCTGCCGGACACGTTCGCGCTCGCCGCCGAGATCGACACGATCTCCCCAACGTTCGGTCAGGTGATGTTCGCCAAGGTGCGCCGCGGCACCCGCAGCTCGGTGGAGGCCCGGCGCTATCTGACAGAGCGCGAGCTGCCCGTCATGACCGCCGAGATTCACTTGCTGGAGTCCTACGCCCTGGCCTACGGCACTATCCCCGCCGAACTCGGCGAGTACGAGGCCATCGTCAGGGAGCTGGACACCGAGAGCAGGGCAGCGTGATGGTGCGGCAGCGAGCCAGCCAGGCGCGCGACGCATTCGCGCGCGTCGGAACCGCCCCGGTCAGCACGACAGCCAGCGATAATGCCAGCATTTTCGCAGGCGAAAACGATGGCATAAATACTGGCGCTAATGAAAGCTCAATTGCTGGCAATGATGCAAGCTTGATTGATGTCAGCAATGACAGCGACAGCGACAGCGTTGAAACTGGCAAGAAGACTGCTGGCGGTCGTGCTCGCAAGAAGGCCAGCATGAAACGCCGAGTCGGCCGGCCGCGCGGACCTGACCGGATGGCGTTGTCTATCCGCATACTCGCGTCGAACGATGCGCGGCTGACAGCCGCAGTTCACAGCACAGGCCAAAGCCCTCAGTACATAGTGGATGCCGCCCTGACCTCCTATTTCGATGCACTGGGCATTTAATGACCGCGGGCTTCGCCGCGTCCCGCATTCGCGTCCCTGATCTAACTGCGTTCTTGTCGTGTACACGACAGTACACCGGTTAGCATTGGTGTCATGACTGATAAGACGATTGCGGAGCGCAGCGTCCGCGACCTGCGCGCTGACCTGGCCGGGGTGCTCAACGCCGCCGGCGTGCGTGACCAGATCACCTACGTGACCAGCCGGGGGCGCCGGATCGCCGCGGTTGTCCCGGTACCGGTGGCCGAGGACGCCGAGGCGGCCGGGCAGGCCGCCGGCGACGCGCAGGCCGCCTGGCTGTACGGGATCAACGTCGTGCTCCTCGAGGACCGCGGCGGGATCCCCGGCCGGACCATGGAAGACGTATTCGAGGACTACGCCGGTGATCTGCTGCGCGAGCTTGGCGGCAGCGCCGGGCGGGCGCTGGCGGCCGCCCGGGCCACGTGCGCCGGCGCGGCCGGCAGCGTCGGCTACCCGGCCCTGTTCCGGCAGAGCGTCCGGACGGTGGAGCTGTGCCAGCAGGCCGCCATCATGGCCGGCGCCGTGCTGCCGGGAAACGTCACCCGGCCGGACAAGACCGCGAGCAGCTGGCGGGCCGGCCGCAGCCAGGCGGGCGCGTAACTCAGAGCGCTCGCGGCGCGGGGGGGGCCTGCGCGACGGAAACGGGGGCCCGGGGTTCGGCCCGCAGGGAGATGTCTGCGGACGTCCCGCAGGCCGTCTTCCAGCCCGAGCGGGCGGCACCGCGCGCGTGATATACCGGGCCGGACGTGACGTTAGTGGAGGAAGCCAGTGAGTAAGGGCCGTCGGGTACACCGAAGTTACCGGGAGGAACCAGGCGTTCCTGGCCCTGGGACTCCACAGCGAGGAAGCTTCCGCTGCCTTGCAGCTCCTGCTCTTCGTCCGCGAGGACCCCCCGCAGTGCATGATCCCAGTCCCGTTGCTCTGGTCTCACGGGCCGGTCCGGTTTCAATCGCTGGCGTTCGCCTTTGCGGCGGCGAGGTCCCACCGCTGCTCGATCTTGCCAAAGTGCCAGATGGACAGAGCGACGGCCCAGGTGAGGATGAACATGCCGACGATGACGAACCCGGCGGTGTTGATGTTGAAGTTGGCCAGGAACGACCAGAACCCGCCGTTCAGGTTAGCTTCCTGGCCGATGAGGCCGAGGATCTCGATGGTGCCGATGAAGAAGGCGACGAACACTGACAGGCCGGTGATGGTGAGGTTGTAGAAGACCTTGCGGACGGGGCGGGCGAAGGCCCAGTCATAGGCGAAGTTCATGAAGCACCCGTCGGCGGTGTCGAGCATGCTCATCCCGGCGGCGAACAGGATCGGCAGCGACAGCACGGCCCAGAACGGCAGGCCGCCGACCACCGCGGTGCCGGCCAGCACCAGCAGCGCGACCTCGGTGGCGGTGTCGAACCCCAGCCCGAACAGGACCCCGACCGGGTACATCTTCCAGGGGGCGTCGATGCGCCTTGCGTAGCCGCCGAAGATGCGGTTCATCAGGCCCCGGCTGTCGAGCTGGCGTTCCAGTTCCTCGTCGTCGTACTTCCCGCGCCGCATCTCCCGGAAGACCTTCACGATCGAGACCAGGATGACGAGGTTGATCGCGGCGATCAGGTACAGGAACGTCCCGGACACGCTCGTGCCGATGATGCTGGTGTACTTGTGCAGCCCGGAGTTGTGGTTCTTCACCGCGCCGTTGAGGGCGCGGATGCCGAAGTTGAGCAGGACCGCCAGAGCGAACACGATGGTGGAGTGCCCGAGAGAGAAGAAGAACCCCACCGACAGCGGCCGCTTTCCGTCGTTGATGAGCTTGCGGGTGGTGTTATCGATCGCCGCGATGTGGTCAGCGTCGAACGCATGCCGCATCCCGAGGGTATAGGCCAGGATCCCGGTCCCGAAGCCGAAGATCTCCGTCTTGCTGATGTGGTAACGGCCGCCGACGGCTGCCGTCAGCAGCCCCCAGCCCAGCACGTTCAGGCCGAGGATGGTCGCGACCATCGCCCCGACCCTGGTCCACTCGCGCGGGGTCAGCCCGTCACGGACCTTCACCAGACGCGTGCTCGTAACTGCCACTGGGCACCTCCTGGCGGGCGGGCAGAATCACGGCTAGTGTAAGAAACCTGCAAACTACTTGCAATAGCGCATGACAGGCAACTTTATCTGGGTGGTCAATCCTGTGATGGTGAGCCGGGACGCCCGGGACGCCGGCCAGCCGGCAGCCGACTGGGACGTCATCGAGCAGGTCCTCGCGCGGATGCGCGAGGACGGCGGCAGGGCCACCCCGGCGCGCAGGCTTCTCCTGAGCGCGCTGCTGGAGAACCCGCGCCACCGCAGCGCCGAGGAACTGGCCGCCGACGTCCAGGCCCACGCGCCCGACGTCAACCGCAGCACCATCTACCGCAACCTGGAGGAACTCCAGCGGCTCAGCGTCATCGACCGCACCCAGTCCGGCCACGGCCCCCCACCTACCACCTCACCCTGACCGCCCACGGCCACCTGGCCTGCGAGCACTGCGGCTCGATGACCGAAATCCCGGACGAGCTGTTCGCGGACCTGGCCAGCCGGGCCCGCGACCGCTACGGCTTCGTGATCGAGCCCCGCAAATTCGCCGTCACCGGCCACTGCGCCAGCTGCCCGGCAGCGGGCCGGGCAGGTCACCGTGGGCGCGGCACCGCTGGCGCCCCCGGCCCGGGCACACCTGCCTGACAACCGCCAGATATCTGCACCAGTGATCGGAGTGTCCCGTGGCCGCCTACACCCTGCCCGACCTGCCCTACGACTACGGCGCGCTGCAGCCGGCGATGAGCGGCGAAATCCTCGAGCTGCACCACTGCAGGCATCACGCCGCCTACGTCAAAGGAGCCAACGACACCCTCGACCAGCTGGCCGAGGCCGGCGATTCTGCGTCCCCCGCGCTCACCGTCGGGCTGGAGAAGACGCTGGCGTTCAGCCTGTCCGGCCACGTGCTGCACTCGATCTTCTGGCGCAACCTCTCCCCGGACGGCGGTGACCGGCCCGCCGGCGCACTAGCCAGGCCGCTCGATGAGCACTCGGCTCCTTCGAGGCGTTCGCCAAGCGCCTGACCACCGCGACCACCAGCGTCCAGGGCTCCGGCTGGGGCGTGCTGGGCTACGAGCCGCTGTCCGTTTCTTACTCCAGCGCAGAATGGGCGGCGGCAGCTTCCTGCGGCGGCATCGCCGGTCCTGTTCTGCGCTCGGCCCGGCGTACCACGGCCGGGGCGGCGCAGCCGGTGAGGGCGAACAGCGCGCCGAGCACGTACCAGCCGGGTCGGCCCCACGTGATGCACAGGGCGACCAGCACGGTCGGTCCGATGGCGTCGGCGAGGCCTGTTCCCATGCCGAAGACGCCGAGGTACTGGCCGGTGGCGTGGTCGGGGGCGAGGGCGAAGGAGACCTCGAATCCTGCGGCGGCTTGCCAGAGCTCGCCGATGGTGTGGACGACGACCGCTGTCGTGATCAGGGCGATGGCCGTCCAGGCAGGGGCTTGCGCGGACAGGGAGATCACGGCGCAGGAGACGAGGAAGGCGGCGCCTGCGCGGCGGTAGGCGTGTCCTGCGGCGATGGGACTGGCAACGTTGCGGCTGGCCGGCACCTGGAAGCCGATGACGATGGCCGTGTTGGTCAGCATGGCCGCTGAGATGAGCCAGCGTGGCGCGTGGGTGAAGGCCACGAGCCACAAAGGGATGGCCACGGTCAGGACTTTGTACTGGACTGACATGACGCCGTCGAGGGCGGCGAGCGCGAGGTAGGGGCGGTCGCGCAGGGCGGTCCATCGGGGGCCGTCGTCGCTTGGCAGGGGGCGCAGCGGGGGAAGGGAGCGCAGGACGGCGGCTGCCGCCGCGAAGGCGGCGACGTTGCCGGCGATCAGGATGTCGTAGCCGGTGCGGGTGCCGGCCTGCACGGCCCAGCCGGCGGCCAGGGCGCCGAGCGAGATGCCCACGTTGGTGATGGAGCGCAGGTAGGCCCGGAACTGCTGGGGCCGCTTGCCGCCGTGGCGCTTGACCAGGGGGCTGCGTGCTGCGAGCCCGGCGGCCTGGGCGGCGGCGGCCAGGCTGACCGTCAGGACGAACGGCCAGAAGCTGTTCGCCACGGTGAATCCGGCCGTTGCCAGGGCCCGGACCACCAGGGTGGCCGCGTAGACGCCGCGCGGGCCCCACCGGTCGGCCAGGTGCCCGGCGGAGACGCCGACCGCGAGCGACGCCAGGCCGGCGACGCTCAGGCCCAGCCCGACCTGAGGCGCTCGCAGGTGCACCGCCTGGGTGAAGTACAGTACGGCGGCGGTCAGGTAGATGCCACTGCCGATTGAGTTGGCGAACGTCGAGACGGCGAGAGTGCGCTGCGGCCCGGCACCCGGGATCAGGCGCGGCACGACGGGCTCAGGCTGCCTGGGGTGCGCGGTGGCGGAGCTGGACGCGCTTGAGGTGACGCCGGGGGTCGTCGAACGCGTTGCGGGCGTGCAGCATGCGCCAGTTGTCCCAGTGCAGCAGGTCGTTGGGGTGATAGCGGACGTTGACGTGCTCGTCGTCGAAGCGCTGCTTGCCCTGTTCGAGGAAGGCGGCGGCGACGTCGTCGCCGTCGGGACGCTGGAGGTTGTTGTACGAGAAGCGCAGCAGCACGATGCCGTCGACGCTCTCCACGACGGGGTGCTGCGCCTGGTAGCTCATCCCCTGGCTGCGCAGCCCCGCGGCGAGGCTCCAGGTGTAGGTTTCGGTTTCCAGGTGCTTGCGGTCGGCGCCGGAAAGGCCGCCCAGGAGCTTGTAGCCGTCGAAGAGCGTTGTTTCGCCGTCTTCGCCGGAGGGCGGCACGACGCACCACAGGGCAAGGTAGCGCGGTGGCAGGTCGTTGAGGTCGTAGCCTTCGGTGTGCGGGACAAGGGCCTTGCGGTTTCCGCTGTGGTAGATCCCGTCCATTCCGGGTTCCGGCACCATGTCCCCGACGAGGGTCCCGGTGGGCGAGGGCAGGAAGTCGCCGAACCCGCGCAGGAATCCGACGTGGTCGAAGCGGTCCGGGACGTCGACCAGGTGCACGTAGCCGTTGATGGTCAGCATCTGGGTGTAGGAAGAGCGCAGCACCTCCTCGGGGACAAGATTGCCGTTGCCGTCGAGGAAGGACAGCACGCTGTCGGCTGATTTGGCCATGACGATGGTCCCTCTTTGCTAGTTGGCCTGCTCGGGGCGTGCGGTGTCGATGAGCACGCTGCCGCGGATCTGCTCGTCGAACGCGTCGATGTCGGCGTCCAGCGGGCAGTCGAAGATCGCGGTGACCGCGCGGTTGCCGGATTCGCTGATCGCCGCGAGGGGCTCGCCGTGCTCCTTGAGCACCATGACCTCCCGCAGTGTGCTGGGCGCGTCCGCCCCGCCGGGGCGCAGGGGCGGCCAGATTCCGCTGTCCGTCACCCAGGTGGGCGCCAGCCCGAACGGAGGGCGCACGGTCACGCCGCGCAGCAGGCCGGGCATGTGCTCGAAGTAGACCTGCCGGGCGCGGCGCGCCGGCGCCGGGTACTTTACCCGGGCGCCCAGGGCCGCGTCGATGAGGGCTGATTCGATGGGCTGGCCGGTCGTGAGGTGGTACAGGTGCAGGCAGCCGTCGCCGGGCGGGCGGGCGGCGATCTCCATCAGGACGACCTCGCCGTGCGGTGTCACGCGGTACTCGGCGTGGGCCATGCCCGTGCCGAACCTGAGATGACGCACCAGGTCTGCGTGGGTGCGCAGAACCTGCCGGGTCTCGGCGTCGGTGAGGTTAGTGGGGGGCAGGGTATGGATCAGCTCGGCGAAGAACTGCGTGGCGTCCTCGTTCGTGCCTTTCTGGGTGATCGCGCAGTAGACCGGCTCGCCGTCCACAACGAGCGCGTCCACGTTGAACTCCCGTCCCGCGACGCGCTCCTCGACCAGGACCTCGCCGCCGGCGGGCAGGGCCGCCAGGTGCGCGGACAGGGCGCCGGCGTCTTCGAAGGCCCGCACGCCGATGCTCGACCACAGGTCAAGCGGCTTGACCACGACGGGGAACGCGCCGGCGAACTCCTGGACCACCGCAGTGCGGTTGCCGGCGGTCACCAGCCGGGATCTCGGGCTCCACTGGCGCAGGTACAGCCGCTGGAGGAACTTGTTGCGGCACACGCGGGAAGCGCGCAGGCTCACGCCGGGCAGGCCGAGCAAGTCGGTGACCAGGCCGGCGGGCTCGACGAAGATCTCCGTCACGCCAAGGACGCCCTCAATGCTGTAACGGCGGCTCCACCGCGTGACCTGGTCCAGGATGCCCGCATGGTCGCCGCCCGCGAGACAGCGGGATTCGGCGATGGCGGCAAGCGGATGGCCGGGGGTGTCGAGGAACGCTGCGGAGCGCGACTCCATCGAGGACCTCGGCGGGCCGCAGATGACCAGGGCCGCCAGCTTCCGCTCCTGCAGTTCGAGCAGGTAGGGGCCGACCTTAGGCAGGTCTCCGAAGAGCACGAACGCGGGCGGGGCCGGGCTGTTCACGATTCCCGGTCCTCCGGTCGTGCGGCTGGTGACCGCGTGTCCCGGCTGAAGGTGGAACGGGCGGCGGCTGCGAAGATGGCCAGCCCCTCCCGGAGTTCTTCCGCGCTCACGGCAAGCGGAGGCATGATCTTGAGCATGGCTCCGCCGTGCTGCCGCGCGGGCGAGCACAGCAGCAGGCCCCGCCGGGCGCACTCCTGCACCAGCCGCCGGGCTTCCGCGGGGTCCGCGGTGCCGTCCCGGCGGGTGATCGCGATGCCCGCCACCATGCCCCACGCAGCGACGACCCGCCGCCGCCGGGGATCGGTCTGCGCCCAGGCCGCGAGCTGCTCGGCCAGGTCCCGGCCGAGCTCGCCCGCGGCGGCGGCGAGCTGTCCGTCGCCGAACAGCGCAAGGTTGGCCTCGGCCGCTGCCAGGCACACGGGGTTGGCCCCGTGCGTGGTGGTCAGCTCGCCCGGGGCCAGGGACTCGGTATAGCGGGGGTCACCGACCATGACCACCGAGATCGGCAGCGATCCGGACAGGCCCTTGCCGCAGAGCAGCAGATCCGGGCGAGCGCCGAGCTGCTCGTAGCCGAACAGGGTGCCGGTGCGGCCGAAGCCGGACTGCATCTCGTCCCAGATCAGAAGGACCTCATTGCGCGTGCACCAGGCCCGCAGGGCTGCCGCGGCCTTCTGATCCATGACCCGCATCGTGGAGCCCTGGTAGACCTCGCCGATCACGCAGGCCACATCACCGGGCGCCAGGCCCCCCTCGCCCAGGGCCGCCTCGATGACGGCTGGGCTCCACGCCGTTCCCCGCTCGGGGAACGGGATGTGCACGAACACGCCCTCACCGGATCCGGCCCACTGCGGGTGAGCCGGGATCCCGCCGGCGAGCTGGGCGGCCATCGTGCGGCCGTGAAAACTGCCTTCGAAACTCACGATCACCGCCCGGGGGCGGGAGCGAGCCATGGCGTACCGCCGGGCGATCTTCAGCGCCGCCTCGACCGCCTCGGTCCCGGTGGTGAGAAGCACGGCCTGCGGAAACCCGGTCATCTCGCTCAGGGCCCGCACGACGCGGGCACGCACGGCGGTGGGGAACATGTACGCGTGCAGCAGCCCGTGCCCGGCCTGAGCGCGGATCGCGTCGATGACGGACGCGGGCGCGTGGCCGGCGTTCGCGGTCAGGATGCCGCTGGTCCAGTCCAGCCAGGACCTTCCGGCGCGGTCGTAGACGCGGGCACCTGCGGCGTGGTCCCAGACTACCGGCAGCTGCGTGTGCAGGGCCGGGGGTTCGTACCTGCGCAGGGTGTCAATCACCCACGCGTCGTCTGGGGCTGTCAGCTCACTGCCGGGCATCGTCAGCCGCCGGCGCGGGGTTCCGGACACTGTAGACCGAATGCGACGGGTCAGGAGCGGTCACCGCCAAGGCGACAAGGGCTACGGGCCCGGTGTTGACCAGGCCGTAGTACCGTCCCGCCGGAGTCAGGGCGATCGCCCCGGACTCCACCGCCGTGGCGGTCGGCGTCCCTGGGTCACCCGGCGGGGGCGGTACCACGACCTTGTCGGGTTCGGAGGTGTAGCACACCGCGGGATCGGGGTCCCGGTCCTCGTAGACGAAGTACTCGCCCGCGCCGTCCAGCACGGTCAGCAGGCTGTCTGCCTCCGGGTGGCTGTGGGCCACGATCCGCTGGCCTGGTGACAGGTGCCACAGCGCGGCCTGCATCCGCTTCGTGAACCAGATGCCGTACTTGCGGGCCTGCTCGCCGGCCGGGGGAACGGACACCGCGCGGATGATGCGCGCCTTCACCGGCCTGCTCCTTCGAGTACCTCAAGCTGCATGAACTGCAGGAAATATGCCCCGTTTGCCCGGAGCCCTACCTCGGCCACCTCGATGCGCAGCGACGACGTGGCCACCGGCTCCAGATCGCACTCCCACCACTCCCCGGCCCCCGCGGTGACATCCTTGGCGTGCAGCACGGTAAGCCACTCGTCCCCGCCGCCTTGCGGCCGTGCGAGAACCCGAAGCTCACGCGGAAAGCCGGGCCAGTCCTCGATCGGCCTTGCCTGAAGACGGATCCGGGCCGGCCTGCGTCTGCCGCCCAGGTCAACTTCCAGGAACTCCTCGCGCGGCCGGGTACGGCTGGGCGTGCACCACCCGCTGTCCGTCCGGCCGTCGAACAGCGCCTGCTCATTCCAGTAGTCGTACCGGTGGCATCCCGACGATGCCGTCACGAAACATCCTTCGATCACTTGCAGAGTGCTCATCACGTTGATCTCGCTTCATGTCTATCCGATGTGGCGGATCTTTACGATGTGACGGAAGCCGCGGCGATGACGAGGCCCCGCAGCTGCGCCAGGTCACGGATCACCGTGTCCGCATCAGCCTTTGCGGCCTGCGAGTGCGCCAGCCCGCGGTCGACCAGAACCGTGTGCATGCCCGCCTCCCGGGCGCCGTGCAGTTCCCGGTCGCCGCCGTCCCCGACAAAGAAACAGTCGGCGCTGCGCAGGCCGAGACCTGAAAGTGCCAGCCGGTAGATGGCTGGGTCCGGCTTCAGCAGCCGGACCCGGTAGGACAGCACGACGGTGTCAAAGCAACCCCGAAGGCCCGAATGGTCCAGGATCTCCTCCGAGTAGGACGAGGCATTTGACACCAGGGCGAGGCGGAACCCGGTGTCCCGCAGGTGCCCGAGCGCGTCCAGCGCGCGCGGATCCAGGCCGACGCTCTTGACAAAAAGCGGGAAGCACCGGTCGACTACGCTGTCGACCTCGTCGCGGGACCGCGAGTACCCCGCATCCACGATGGACGCGAGCACGCGATCGCCCATTCCCGCAAGACGGCCCAACATCGCGTCGGATCCGCGCTTGCGATAGGCGGGAAGCCAAGTGCCGAGATCAACCCCGAGGCCGGCCGCCACATTCTCATAGAAGGGGTTCGCCGGATCCTCGTGAACGAGGGTCGAATACAGGTCGAAGCACGCACCACGGCACTGAAGAGGTTCCCCGGAAATTAAAGGCATAACGATACAACACCCAGTCATGGCAGATTGGTGAACTGTGTCCGAACTCGACTGCCGGGTCCGTATCAGATCCCGAAGTAATTACCCCCTGATGCAGATCACGGCGTCCCCGCCAGGTGTCGTGCGTTCCTGGCTGGAAACAAGGTCGCGCAGCTGACCTTCTCGATAGTGATCGCGCCGATCCCACGCCGCAGGAGCATGCTCCAGTGACGTGTCCGACGTCATTGCCCTGCTGCACGTCGTTGCCTGGGCCTGCGCCCGGGCACTGCCAAGTCGGCTCGTGCGTCTCCTACGCCAGCATCATCGCCGGCATGCCCGTCCGGCCGGAATCTGTGAACTGCCAAAGCGTCGGAGGTAACCGGGACGGCTGTCCACTGAGCTGCGGTCGTCATCGTGTCCTTACTCGGCTCACAGGTCGTCACTATTCCGATCTCTCTGATCCGTGTTCCAACCTAAATGGACGCTAAGATCATTTGCAAGTCATTTGTAGCCGCAAAATTTTGACAATAAGAAACTGGATGCAGAAGTCCAGGCTACGGCGTTCCGAGGACAGCAATTTTCTGAAGACTCCGCATGTGGCCTGAGCCGGGGGGAGTTGCCGCTGTGCCTCACTGGGCGCAAAGAGAATCATGAGCACGCCAGCTGCAGCAGCCTCCGAACGGGCCGTTTTATGTGGCTGGCCCGCCACTCACGATCTCCCGGCTATGACGCCCCGGTTCGGCTATCCGGCCAGAGGCGCGATTGTGCGGGCCCAGCCCAAGCCCCAGCCCCCCCGCCGCGACCTGACAGCTCTCCGCCCCCCCTCTCCTGATCACGTCCCGGGGCGCGGGCGCCCGGGTGTCACAGATCGTGCAATACCGGCCCGGCATCGTAGGCGCCGGAGGTGATCATCGCGGATCGCCTCGTCGATGGCCTCCAGCGCCGCCAGCCGCCGCTGCTCAGCCGGGATCACGCCACCGGATGAACGAAGACGGGCCCCGTACAGGGCCCCCACTCCCGCCCCCCTTCTCTTCTCCCGCTCACGGCCTGGCCCGAGTCAGGCTCAGTTCCTCCATTATATTTCATTATTTTGTTTCATTGCATTGCAACTGAAATTTAATGATGGTAGGCTGGCGGCCGTGGCCGACGAGAGGAACCGCCCGATGACCAGTCCCGCACCGCAAGCACCGGCTGTTACCTGCGGTTATCCCGGTTGTGACCGGGAACCGCAGCCCGCCGGGGACGGCGCCGGGGCGAAGCCGAAGTACTGCGGGCTGCCGGATCCGGTGACCGGCAAGCCGCACGGCGCGCTGACCGCGTTCCGCCGCCGGCAGGAACAGCGGCAGGACGGCGGCGCCGCGGAGGACCCGGGGCGGCCGGTCACCGTGGCCACCGCCCGGGCGGCGGAACTGCGGACCGGGATCCGCGCCGACATCGCCGCGCTGACCAGCCGGCTCGCCGAGCTGGCCGGCCAGCTGGACCGGGCCGCTGACCCCGAGGCCGCCGCCGCCCAGATCGACGCCGTCCAGGCCGAGGCAGCGGGGCACGTCGCCGACGCCCGCGCCGCCGCCGCCCGCGAAGCCCAGCGCCGCCAGCACGCCGAAGCCGAAACCACCGAAGCCCGCGCCGCCGCCGCCGAAGCCGACACCCAGCTCGCCGACGCCCTCACCGCCCGCGCAGCCGCGGAAACCGCCCGCGCCGACGCCCTCACTGCCCGCGCCGCCGCAGAACACGCCGCCGCTGAGACCCGCGAGCAGGCCGCCGCCGGCCTCGCCGCCGCGGCCGCCGCCCGCGACGCGGCCTTGCACGCCGCACGGCAGGACGCTGAGCACGCCGTCGCCGACGCCCGGGCCGCCGCGGAAACCGCCCGGCAGGACGCCGAACGGCAGATGACCCAGCTCCGCGAGGACACCGCCCGCGAACGGGACCAGGCCCGCGCCGCCGCGGCCGACGCCGCGCAGCAAGCCACCCGCGCCCGCGCCGACGCCGACACCGCCCGCGCCGAGCTGGACCGCGCCCGCCACGACACCGCCCGGCAGATAGCCCAGCTCCGCGAGGACACCACCCGCGAACGCGACGAGATACGCGCCGCCGCCGACGCCCGCGCCCAGGCACTCGACACCGCCCGCGCCGACCTCCGCGCCCGCGCCGAACGCGCCGAACGCGACCTCGACCACGCCCGCGCCGAACTCGCCCGCCGCGACGCCGACCCTCGCAGCGATGCGGAAAACTCACCGGCGGCGGCTGCAGCTGGGCCGGGCGCGTAACGGAACCCGGCACCATCCCGTGTCTTTCGTACGCGCCGCGGCCGCCAGATCCGGATCGCCGGCTGTCACGAAAGATGGCGGAACGATGACCGCCGCCGCGTGCGCGTGGCAGCCGTGCCGCGCGCCGCCCCGCCCGCGTGCTCCCGAACCGGGACTGCCGGGCACACTGCCGCGCCCCCAGGGGCGCCTTCAGCCGGCAGACCGCAGCCGGGTCAGTGCCTCCACCGCAGCGGCCGCGGCGGCCAGCCGGTCCGCGGCCCGCTGCGCCGCCTCAGCCGCGGCGGTGACCTCCGGGCGGACCTGCCCGGCAGTGTTCGCCATCCGCGCCAGCTGGTTCAGGTTGCCGCCCATCGCGGCCACCATCCGCCGGGCCGCCAGCAGCTCGGAAATCAGCGCCCGCCGCTCTGACGCGGTCACCGCATCACCCGCCAGAGCAGCCTCCACCAGCAGCCGCGGCACGCTCACCCGGGCCGCCGCCGCACGCGCCCCGACCGCCGCGTACTCCTCCTCGCTGAGCCGCACCTTGACCTGATGCCGGCGGCCCCCTTCCCGCCGCACCAGCCGCGCCGACCCGCGCGCCGCCGACGCCACCGGACGCGCACTCCCGCCACCTGCCACGAACACCCACCACCTTTCCAGCGCAGCGACCTCCGCCAGGAGGACAGCACGCGCCAGCGCGCGCCGCCAGGCCGCCCCGCGGCCCCGCGGACTCGATCAGGTACCCTGATATACTATCTTGCTACCGGTTACTACGCCGTGTAGCAGACATTCGGGTCCGCCGCGGGGGTCGCTGCGCGTCAGGTACATGTCCCTGCACCAGACCGCGCGCCCCGGCGCCCGGTAATTCCGCCGGAATCACCGGGCGCACTCACGCGCCGCGGGGGCATGAGCAAGCGGCGCCGACGCGCAAGAAGGCGGCCGCGCGGATCCAGTCGGCGCCGCCCGCCAGCCCGGATCCGCCAGCGCGCAAACCTTCCGGCCGGGGGCCACGCTCCCCCCGGCCAGGGACGTCCGGGGACGGCAGAGGCTGGAGAGAGCGCGCGGGGCTGAGCCCCTTGTCCTCGTTGCCGGGCCCGGCGTGGTCGGGCGGCGGCTCGGAATCAGGCAGGCGCGCCTGCCGATGGACATGCTAGGCCGCGCCGCCGACATCCGCCCGGTGGCTGGCATTCCGGGCGGCGGTATCTCACGGCGGTATCTCACCGTGGGATGGGCAGCGGGCCGCGTCCGTGGTACGGCCGGGCTGCCGTCAGGCGGGCATGGCCAGGAAGCAGGACTTGCACCACAGCGACGTCCAGTCGCCGACGAGCACGGCGACCGAGCGGGTGGCCTGGTGGGCGGCGCAGCGGGCGCAGGTGATCTCGGTCGGGCGGTCGAGCCGGTACAGGACCAGCTCGCCGCGCGTCCCGGCGGTCTCGGTCACCCGGTCGCGGAGCCGCCGGCTCACGGGTGCCCGCTATCGGCGGGGTAGATGGCCTCGGTGGCGATCCGGATCACGGCGTACCGCAGCGGCAGCCCGGTGGCGCGGGCGTCCGCGGCGGCCTGCTGGGCATCGCGGACGGCTTCGTCCCGGCTCCCGGCGGTGTAGCCGAGGCTGTCGAGCACCGTCAGGCTCGCGTCCCGCGGATCGAATCCGATCACCAGGAACTCCGACTGGGACAGCGGGTTAGCGGACACAGGCGACCTCCTCCTCCCGGTATATCGCGGCGGTATATCACCGTGGAATGGGCAGCGGGCCGGGCATGTGATAGCAGTGGCCGGCCGAACCCTCGCGCGGTCCCGTGCCACGCATCGGGAGATGCACCCCCAGGGCGTCTATCAGTCTGGGAGCGCACCGGCGGGTCCGGTTCGCCCGCTGCCTGCGCGGCCGCGCAGGCGCTTCCCTGCCGGTCTCAGGCGGCCCCCCGATCGGCGGGCGGATCAGCTGGCGGATCGGTACCCCGGTCGGCACGGCGCCAGGCGGCCATGATCATCGCGTGATGCAACGGTGTGCGGGCTGACAGCGTGAGTCCGGCACTGCGGGAAGGGCGGTTAGCGCCCGCCGGGCACACTGCCACGCCCCCGGGGACTGCGGACGCTAACGGCGCCCGGCGCCTTCAGCCGCAGACCGCGGGCGGGGGTCAGCGTCTGCACCGCGGCCGCCGCGGCGGCCAGCCGGTCCGCGGCCCGCTGCGCCGCCTCAGCGGCGGCGGTAACTTCCGGGCGGACCTGCCCGGCAGTGTTCGCCATCCGCGCCAGCTGGTTCAGGTTGCCGCCCATCGCGGCCACCATCCGCCGGGCCGCCAGCGGGGTTTCAGCTCGTGGCCGGCCGCTGCGGGAGTCGCGGTGTCATCCCGGTGAGCGCGCGGGCCAGGGCCGCGCCGCGGTGCGCGGCGGCGGCGGCGGGGGCGGCGGCGTGCTGCGCGGCGGTGCGTGCCTGCTGCTGCGCGGCGGCGAGGCGGGCGCGTTCGGCGTCGGCGGCGAGGCGGGCGGAATGCGGGAGGACGGGCTGCCCGGCGGGGGCGAGCCAGAAGCTGAGCCGGTGGTTGACCCAGGCGGCGGGGGTCGCGGACCCGGTCGGCGTGGGTGTGCGGTTGCCCGCCGGGCCGGAAGTCCAGGGCGTGCAGGATATCAGCGGGCGTGTACGGGCCTGAGTCCGCGGTCCGGGGCGCGGTGTGCCAGGGCCGCAGGATCGCCCGCAGGCGGCGCGCTGAGAGCCGCCGCAGCACCATGTGCCGGGCCCGCAGGGTCTGCGCGGCGGCGAGCCTCTCGCCTCGTCGCTGCGGTGTTGTCCCTGGCGGCCACTCGCGTGCCTGCGCCTGCCACGGCGGCGGGGCGAGGAGGGGTGAGTACGCCGCGCAGCGGCGTTCCTCGCTGTCCTGGCCCTGGCCTGCGGTGGCTGGTTCCTCGCGCGTGCCCGGGTGAGGGAAAGACGCCGTAGGCGTTAGTGAGGGGGTGCAACTTCTGCTGCCGGGGGGGGGGAGCAGCTGCCATTCGCGGGCCAGGTTTTTCCCGGCATCCTCGCTGCTGGCCCACGCGGCGGGCCGGAACTGCGGGGTGGTTCCGGGCTCGGAAACTTCCAGCAGGCCGCGGCGGGAATCTTCGAGCCACCGGAGCCAGTACTGGATGCAGCGGCGCGACAATCCGGTTGCCTGGATCAGGACCGCGATGGTCGGCCGGGACCGCAGCGTCGCCCGGTCCGCGTAGTGCGCGATGATCTCGGCGACGTGCGTCAGGTTCCGGGCGCCGGCCGGGTGCGCCGGGCCCTCGGCCGCGATGACAATGCGGGCGTAATCCAGCCACGCCCGGTCAGCGAAGCGCCGCTGCGCGCGGGTAACAGCGCCGCGCGGCATGGTCGGGGAAATGAGAGCCGGCGACACGCGCACAGGCGCATGCCAGCCAGCCGGGGCGAGTGTTATCGTGACTCCCGGTACGTGTGAAGGCGCGTGCTAAGGGCCCGGCCGTGAGGTCGGGTGGGTGGGATCCGCAGGTGGCTTGGCGGCGTAGCTGCGGGATCCTTAGGAACGCGGTTTTAGTTGTCGGTGGGTGGCGCTCTCCCCGGTAGGGGGACGGGCGCCTTGTCTCGTTTCTGCGGGCCTCCCGAGGGCATTTGGGTCTGGGCTAGTTTCCCGCCCGGGCCGCCGTCCCGGGTGACGGCGCGCCGGCCGGCCGGTCACTGGCCGGCTCTGCCGGGGGGCTGGCCCGCCCGGCAGGTGATTCACGGCCTGTCCCCGTTGTTGCGTTGTTCCCGCGCCGGGGCGGCCGTGAGGCTGCCCCTCGCGGTCGCGCGAGGTGCGGTGAGGGCGGTCAGGCTGAGGGCCAGCAGGCAGGCGATGACGCGGGCCAGGACGCCCGTCCCGTCCATCCACTCGGTAAGGGAGCCGCCGAGGAACGCGAAGGTAAGGGACGCCGCGAACGCTGCACCGCGCTGGGCGGCGGCTACGACGTTCACCGCCTCGCGGTGCCTCTCGCCGTAGCCGCCGGCCTGCCCGGCAGCGGACTGCCCGGTCCTTGCCCGGCGGTAAATGCCGTCACTGTTCATGGGCACCGTTCCTTCCTGTTCGTGCGTGGTTACGGGCAGCTGATTGCTGTCCCGGTGCCCGGGGTGTCCCGCCGTTGTCCCGGGCCGGTCCTGCGGGCTTTCCGGCGGTGCCGGTGACGTGGAGGCTGCGGTAGCGGCACTGCCCGTCCTGGGCGGCCAGCCCGGCGGCGGCCAGTTCCTGCAGCGCCGCCTCAGCGGTCCATGCGTCGCACCCGGCCATCTCGCTGACGTCGAACACGTCCAGCTCGCCGCGGTCGGCGAGCACGGCGGCCAGGAGCGGCAGGTACACCGGCGGCGCGTCGCGGGGTGGTGCGGGAGGCGCGCCGCCCCGGGCTGGTTCCTGCGGGGCGGCGGCCGCGGCCGCGGCCGCCGCCGGTGGCGTGCCGGCGACGATGGCGCGCAGTGCGTCGCCTGCGGTCAGGCCGCGGGGGCTGCGGGACCGGGCGTCAGCGGCGGCGGCGGCGATCGCCTCGTCGAGCTGTGTGCCGTCGAGGATCTGGCGGGGGTGCTGCCAGCCGAGCGGGATGACCGCGGCCAGGATCGCGTCATCCAGGTAGACCGGGTCGCGGCTGATGCGCTCGGCTATTTCCCGGACGTCGATGCCGCCGTCTTCCGCGTACTCGGGGAGGTGCTTGGTGCGCATGACCGCGGCGGGACGCCCGTCGACCCCGGCGAGGTATCCCAGGCCGTGGACGCCGGGCGCCAGCCGGGAGGGGTCGCCCTGGATGCCGAGCATGGATTTGGACAGGCTGTCGGTCCGGTGGGCGACGACGTTGAACGCTTTGAGCAGCTCGCGGATCTCGCGCAGGCCGAGCTGCGTCAGGTCGGGCATCTGGGTGAGCAGGACCAGGACGACGCCGACCTTGCGGCCTTCTTTGACCACCGCGGCGGCGAGCGGGGCGATGATCTTGAACAGGACCGGGTCGCCGATGATCAGCGGCCACTCATCGATGATCACGTAAATGAGCGGGTCGGCCGGGGCCGGGTCGAAGCTGCCGCGGCCGTGGTTGACCCGGCCCCGGCTGTCAGTCCAGGTGGCCGATCCGAACCGGGCGGCCCGTTCCCGCATCGCCGCGTGGGCCATCAGGATCAGCTGGACGCACGCGGACGGCCCCCAGGCCAGCAGGTCCGCGAACCCGTGCCAGACGCCCAGCGGCTGCATCTGCGGGTCGCCCATCCACAGGCACACGATCCGCTTCCTGTCGCAGGTCGTGCAGCTGCCCTCGGCGCCGCACCTGGTGCAGAGCTTTGCCTGGCCGGCCTCGCACGCGATGACGTGCACGGTCCCGGTCTTGCCGCCGCCGATGGTGCCGGCGATGACGCCGCCGGCGCCGCCGCTGCCGCGCTTGTGCAGGAGCCAGTGCGCGTCGGCGGAGTCGGCGAACCGGCCGAGCCGGATCCAGCCGCGGGCCGGGTCGTACGTTGACTTGCCGTCCCAGCGGTCCTCGCGTTCCCACGCGTCGGCGGCGGTCAGCACGGAGACGCGGGCGCGCCGCTCGGACCGGCCCGCCACGTACTCCGCCGACACCTGGTCGGCGGACACGTCGTACAGGGCGGCGATGCGGTCGATCAGGGCGATGACGTCGCGGGTCGTGCCGGAGCTGGCCTCCGCGATGGCGATCTCGAAGCTGAACCCGTCCCGGATCGGCCGGGCCGAGTGCAGGTGCGCGTCCTTCAGCGGCCCGGACCGGCAGAACCGGGCCCGGAAAGCCTCGATCCGCGGGTCGGTGACGGGCAGCGCGGGCAGGCCCGGCTCCTCGGCGGTCACGGGCCGCGGCGGGCGCTGGCGGGCGTGCCACAGGTAGGGGGCGGCGACGGCCAGGCCCCCGGCGAGCATGACGGCCTGCCCGGGCCCGGACGCCATCCCGGCCGCTGACCCGGCCACCGCGGTAGCGGCTGACCCGGTCCACGCGGCCGCGGCCCACCGGCGGGCACGGGGCCGCCGCCGGGCCTTCGGGCGGTGCTTCCACGCCACCCGGGCCCCGGCCCCGGCCGCGGCC
>JAABUQ010004634.1_pt1 | contig 23188 bp, 18 predicted proteins | sample 5560001 | NCBI WGS metagenome assembly JAABUQ01 (sample SAMN10711888, study PRJNA513371) | rock metagenome | isolation source: Antarctica rocks | place: Antarctica: Victoria Land, Finger Mt nord | collected 2015-12-18 | reverse complement strand
AAAAAACCAAAATCAAGCAGTTCGTTTAACCGTCTGTAAAGATTATCCCCGGGGATGTGTTCGGATAATTGGTAAAAAATGAATAACTTTTCCTGCCGTTCCTTTTTTCCTTGCATAGCGCAATATACTCATAGTCAAGTAATTAAACAAATAAATTATCAAATATTAGTTGTGCAACAGCCACTCAAGCCAACGGTGTCTATAAATTAGAAAAACCGGCTTTAGCCAAATAGTATAACCGGTTTTTTTGAGCTAAAGCCCCTTACTTGCCTGTTATTGTCCCGTTGGCTGAAAGCCAACGGCAATGATTTTCTTCCATAATGATTTTCTGAAATCAAATTTAAATAGCTTCTGAGAAGTTACGGAAATACTTCTTTTATCGGCATAAAAGAAGCATCGGGAATTGATTATAAAAGCGAAAGGCCTCCATTTTTTAATGAAGGCCTCTTAGCTTTTAATTATATCAGGAATATTTTAAAGTTGGATTTTCTTTGGTGATTTTGCTGTTTTAACCCGGAAATGCGGTTTGTTTGCAGGGTTGATTTCTGCGGCACCAATCATGCCCATTGCACAACGGAAACCTACTTCTGCCGTAGCATCTTCTTCGTCCATAAACCTGCGTGTAGCCGGGTTTAACCAGTAAGCACGGTCGTTCCAGGAACCACCTTTATAAACTTTAGAATGATCATTCACCAAAGTAGTGTTGCCATATAAAGTAGTGTTTACAGAATCACCATAGCCCCGAACATCTGGCGTAAAAGCTTTGCCCGAATTATTGGCCGCTGTTACTGCGGTCGAATTTGGATTTGCATTGGCTGCGTTTGTTTCTGCTGCTGTGGCACGCTGTCCGTTCAGCTCACTCCATTTTTGTTTTTTAGATGTTTTAGCCAGATCTTTTATCGGATGGCCATATTTATCTTTGGCAAGAACACCTTTGTCCGGATTGGCCAATCGTTTATTGGTATAGATGTTACCGCGGAAAGGGTTAAAATCTTCAAAATCTTCATAAGATAACTGGCGGTAAGTATCTGCGGTCCACTCATCCACATTCCCGGCCATGTTATACAAACCAAAATCATTTGGAGGATAAGACCTTACAGGTGCTGTAACATCGGCTTTATCATTTAAAGAACCGCCGGTACCCATATTATCACCGGCGCCACGTTTAAAGTTGGCCAAAATTAAACCGCGTGTACTCTTTTTAGCAGAACGTACGCCCATCCCGTTCCAGGGATAAACTTTACCGTCACTGATATTTTCATATTGTGTATTTCCGGCAAGGGCAAGGGCAGAATATTCCCATTCTGCTTCTGACGGCAAACGGTAAGGCTGTTTCAACACACCGTCTTCAATACGTGCAGGGCGTGTAGCTGCTTTGCCGTTGTTTCCTTTTGCGGCCGTGTTCAAATCTTTGGGCATGTGTTTACCATCAATCCCGTTGCCGCGGTATTGTCCGTTTAAATAAATATCAGTGTTAAAAGCAGCACCACTACCGGTTTTTCCGCTTTTGCTCATGGTTTTCCAATCCGTAATGATACCGCGTTCGCGTAAAATTTCTTCGTTCACACGTTGTGTGCGCCAGTCGCAATAATCATTCGCCTGGTCCCAGCTTACACCCACAACCGGATAATCCTGGTAGCCTGGGTGCCGTAGGTAATTGTCCACATAAGGTTCATTGTAAGATAAAGGCTGGCGCCAAACCAAAGTATCCGGAAGCGCATTGTAGTACAATTCGCGGTCCTGCGGATAGGTTCTTTTGATCCAGTAGAGATATTCCAGCCAGTCGGTATTTGCTACTTCGGTTTCATCCATATAAAAGGAAGCAACCGTAACCCTTCTGCGGATATTGTTGTAATCAAATTGCAGGTCTTCGTTCAAAGAACCGCCTAAAACAAATGTACCGCCTTCAATAGGGACCAAACCCGGGCCTGGGGCAGGGTGTTTTTTTGCAAAAACCTGAAAACCGCCATTGGTACGATCATTATAAGCCCATCCGGTTTTGGGGGATTTGGCTTTATTGCAACCGCTTAAAATCCCGCCAAGCACAAAAACAGTTAAAGCACAGCTGATAAAATTTCTCTTCATTTTTTTAAATCCTGTCGAATGTAAATTTAATATATTTCGTATAAACGCCAATAAAAAATTTAAGCATCATTAATTTAATCTTTTTACAGATATTATTATATTCAACGAAATTACTTCTTTAGGGTTACAGCAGATCAAAAATTAGTTAGCTTTGGCAATAAGCAATTTGTTAAAGAAGTTATTTGCATAGTACAACGGTTTTTATGTTTGTTTTATTTTTTTGAAAGTAAAAAATTTAAGTACTGGCTTTAAACTTATTATTTCAGTTTAATGGAAATTAATACAATAATTAAGCGCGTTTTAATACTAACAATAACTTTGGGTTTTAGTATTTTTTATGCAGATGCCCAGGTTAACGGCACAAACACCAATGGAAGTTCTGCTTCTGGTGCAATATTAACCGCAGTTCCTTTTTTAACGGTTTCCCCGGATGCACGTTCCGGTGCCATTGGTGATGCCGGTGTAGCTTTGGCATCAGATAAAAACGCCAATTACTGGAATCCGTCAAAACTCGCCTTTATCGAAACACAGGATCAGATTTCCTTGTCTTACAGTCCCTGGCTTCGGCGTTTAGTGCCCGATATCAATCTGTCCTACCTCAGTTATGCACATAAACTGGATGACCGTAATACAATTGGCCTTTCTTTAAAATATTTTAACCTTGGTAAAATCCAACTGGTTGACAATAACCAGCAGGACCAGGGCACTTACACACCCAATGAATTTGCCGTTGATGCCACTTTTGCCCGTAAGTTTGGTGAAAATTTTTCTTTGGGCACTTCTTTGCGCTACATTTATTCAAGCTTGTCCAACGGCAGCTTTTCTGAAGGGCAGCAAACCAAAGCCGGAAAGGCCATAGCGGCCGATGTTTCCTTATACTATAAAAACCCGACTCAATTGTTTGGGAAGGACGATCTGTTTGCTTTTGGTGTAAACATATCCAACATTGGTTCCAAGATCAGTTATACCGAAAGCGGACAAAGTTATTTTTTGCCTACCAATTTAAAAATTGGTGTTGCCAATACTTGGTTTTTAGATAGTTATAATGAGTTAACCGCTACTTTGGACGCCAATAAATTGCTGGTCCCAAGCAATGGAAACTCAACGGCCAGTGTACCTACAGGTATTTTTAGTTCTTTTAGTGATGCCGGTTTTAACGGGGAACTGAAGGAGATCAATTTTGGCGGCGGATTGGAGTACTGGTACAACCACCAGTTTGCTTTACGCAGCGGTTATTTTTATGAAAACCCAAATCGCGGCAACCGCAAATACTTAACTTTAGGCGTGGGCTTTCGTTACCAGGATTTTAACCTGGATTTTTCATATCTGGTAGCTAATCAGCAGCAAAGCGCGCTGGCCAACACTTTGCGTTTTACTTTGGGTTATAGTTTTGGTAAAAATTTATCTAAATGATGGCAAAGTAAGGTAAACCCTGTTCATGAAAATAAAAGTTGGTTTTGGGTTTGATGTCCATCAGCTTAAAAAAGGGCATCCTTTTGTTTTGGGGGGCGTTAATCTCGAACATCCTTCCGGTGCTTTCGGTCATTCTGATGCCGATGTTCTGCTGCATGCTATTTGCGACGCTTTGCTGGGCGCTGCCAACCTCCGCGATATTGGTTTTCATTTTTCCAACACTGATGAACGTTGGCGCGGCATCAGCAGTTTGTTGCTGTTAAAAGAAGTAATGAAATTGCTGGAAGAACGAAATTGGGGCATTGGTAATATTGATGCCATGATCTGTTTGGAAGCACCAAAGATCAATCCGCATATCCCGGCCATGAAAACACATATTGCAGAAGCTGCAAGTATCAGCGAAGAAGATATTTCTATCAAAGCCACCACCAACGAGCAAATGGGTTTTATCGGAAGGGAAGAAGGCGTGGTTGCTTATGCCGTTTGTTTGATAGAAAAGATTTAAGGCGATAAAAGAAGTATAGCATTTCATGCCGGACATATTTAGCCATCTAATCAGACAGGTATTTTATACCGGTAAAAGAAGTATGTATCAATGTCATGCCAGATTTGTTTCGGCATCCCTCGTCGTGAAATTGAGGGGTCCTGAAACGAGTTCAGGATGACAGCTTACCTATTTTTATGCGGTAAAAGAAGCATTACGCTTTTGCTTCCCGTATCATAACCGTACCGGTGCGTTCTAAATTTCCCCAGCCATGCAATTCCCCCTTTAATGCTTTACGCACGGATTTAAAAAGTACGTAATACATCAACTGCCGCCACATAAAACGTTGCGGAATGATGTAGATAAGTTTTCGGTAATCTTCTTTTTCCATTTTAAAGGCCAGGACGCCAACCAGTAGGTCCACCAGTACAAAAACGAGATAGTAAACCAGCATTTTCTCCGGATCCCCGCCAAACAAACTCAAGATCATCATCAAATCGGCCAGCGGCGAAAACAGCGGCAAAACAATCTGGAAGATCAGGATATTAGGCATACCCACCATTCCGAAATAGCGGTATTTACTGTTCAATAAAGTTTTTCGGTGCTTCCAGAAACTTTGCATCACCCCAAAACTCCAGCGGAACCGTTGTTTAACCAGCATTTCTATGGTTTCAGGAGCTTCGGTATAAGCAATTGCTTCACCGCAATTTCTAATTACGTAGCCTTGTTTCAGGATCCGCATCGTCAGGTCGCAATCCTCAGCCAAAGTATCCGAAGTAAAACCACCGGCTTCTTCAATCGCTTCTTTGCGGAAAGCGCCAATAGCGCCAGGCACAACCGTAATACTATTAAGCAGGTCGAAAGCCCGTCGGTCCATATTTTGGGCAGTAATGTATTCGATGGACTGCCAGCGTGTAATCAGGTTCACTTCGTTGCCTACTTTTACGGTCCCGGCAACGGCGCCAATTTCTTCATCGGTAAAGTAAGTCATCAGGTGGTAAACCGCGTCCGTTTGCAACTGCGTGTCTGCATCAATACAAACCGCAAAATCATACATGCTTCTTTTAAGGCCATAATTTAAGGCTGTTGCTTTTCCGCCGTTTGGTTTGGTAAAGATTTTTACCTGCGGATGATTGCTGAAAGCATTGGCAACAATTTCGAGTGTCCTGTCCTTTGAACCATCATCTACAAAAATGATTTCAAAAACAGGATAATTGGTTTTTAACAGGCTGTTGATGGTATTTAATACCGTTACTTCTTCATTATAGCCAGGAACAATAATGCTGACTGCCGGTAAATTTTCGGCAGCAATATTTTTACCCGTTTTTTTATGAATGCTAAATTGCCTTAAAGCCAAAATACCAACCAAAACAATACGGCCCAATGCCAGGAAAATAGCAATTAGAAATACATAAAACAGAAACCAGTTACCGTAAAAATAGCCCAGGACGAAGAAGGTGTACATGTGGCCGATGAAAGTGCTGGTTGCATCGTCATGGATTACAGGCATTAGATCATTTTTGGATTTCCTGATAATTTGGGCAATGGTAGTAAATTTGTACCCATGTGTTTTAAAATAGTGAATGATTCCGGGCAGGGCTTTTACGGTTTCCTGCCGGGTATCGCCACCGGCATCGTGCAATAAAATCATCGAGCCTTTATCGCGTAGGGCGATGGTACGGGCAAGAATTGTATCAGCAGTTATGCCCGGCCGCCAGTCATTCGGGTCAATAGATTCGCCAATGTTGATATAATTCTCTTTACGGCTTTGTTCTACCGGGATCACTTCTGCAATGGTTTGCGGTTCTGCATCTGCATTAAAAGGCGGCCTGAACAAAATGGTACTGCGCCCGGTAACGGCTTCGATCAACCTGCGTGTAGCATTCAATTCTAAGGTAACACGTTTTAAGCTGATGGTAGAAATATCAGGATGCAGGTAAGTGTGGTTGCCAATTTCGTAGCCTTCGTCAAACTCCCGGCGCAGTAAAGGGATGTTTTTTTCTGCCATGCTTCCTACTACAAAAAAAGCGGCCGGTACATGTTCCCTTTTTAAAATATCAAGTATTTGCGGCGTATATATAGGGTCAGGGCCGTCATCAAAAGTTAAAACAATTTTTTTAGGCGAATAGCCATAACGGCGGATCACATACTTGGTAGGTAATATGATATATTGCTGATCCAATACTGTAAAAGTTTTCGGGTCGATTTTTAAGGATAACCGGCCGACAGTAGGGGTAGAAACCAAATCGAGCACTTCGCCATCACCAATATAATCAATACGGTTGTTTAACCCTACACGGGTAAGCCGGGCAGTATCAATACCTGTTTTGCGTAAAGAATCTGTAGACAGGTTTTTGGCAAAATACGACCATATCCTCGGGTCTTCCGAACCTAAACGCCACAAAGCCACGCCGCCGGTTGCCCAGTCATCGGCCATGCGGATGATGTTAAAATTGGTAGCGGCATCGGTAAAGTAAACATTGTGTTTAAGCTGATTAAGATCGGTGTAATTAAAATTCAGGTTAGCTGATCCTGTGTTGAAACTGATCTTACTGTGGTGTTCCTGTGCTAAACTAATGGCTTCCTGGTAAGTAAGTGCCGTTCCGGCACTGTTTTCCGGCCAGTCGTAACCCAGCGCAGCTACAGTTAAAATAATTTTTTCGCTGGGCACTTCTGCACAAACATGATCTAAAATTTTTTCTACATCATGCTGATCGGCAATATCACTTTTGGTAAGGCCATCATTAAAAGCCATCACGATTAAGTAATCGTTGTACTGCTGTAAAAAGGTTAAATTATAGCTGTCGTCATCTGGCATTACCTGCTGCATCACCAGGTAGTTTTTTGCATGAAGCGTGTTATAAAGCTCTTTTTCAAAGCTGATGAAGTTTTTGCTGTTACGGTCAGGAATATTTTCAAAATGAACATCAACACCTTTTATATTATACTTACCGAGGTTAGTGATGATATTGCTGATGAATTTGGCACGGCGTTGTTTGTTTTTTACAATACTGCCGATAGTTTTGGTGTCCCAGTTTCCTCCAACCAAATTTTCAATAATAGCAATTACCGGTTTTTTATTTTTCTGAACCAGTTTTGTCAGTTCCGGCTCTAACTTTCCTTTTAAAGAATCTGTACCCGGAACGATGGTAAACGATTCGCTGATCACCATATCCATTTTGTTGATATGGTCTGTTAAAGAAGTAAAAGATTGCGGGTCCCAGGGCCAGAAAAAACCAACGTTCAAACGGTCTTTATTATTCGGATGTTTAAGCTGATGCACACGGCGGTCATGCGCCAGCTCGTGGATTTGGCGTACATCTAACTTGATTTCTTTAAACTTTTTTGATTTTTTAACCTGCTCTAATTGCTTTTGACTTAATTTTTTAGGAATATCAATGAGGTTTGGCAGCGAAGGATATTGTTTGGAAGAAATAGTAATAGCTGCCGCAACGCCGCTAATGGTCAGAAATATAATAATTGTCCGGCTAAGCCATTTAAACCTGTTCCATCTTCCAGGGGAATCCGTTTGGAAAATTTGTTTATCAACCATTAATAAAAATAAGTTACAGCTATGGGCATGTTTAAATTTATATCTATAAAATTATCCATGCTTCTTTTATGCCTGTAAATTTTGTGTTTTATACCGATAAAAAAGCACAGATGTTTAATGTTTTTTAGGCGATAAAAGAAGTATGTAAAATGAATGCCGGTGTTTATTGGATTGGTTTACCGGCGTTAATGCCCGAAAAATCAACACCGCATTTACAGTTGCTGCCACAACTTTTTTTAACAGTTAAACTGTTGTAAATTAGACGGGCAACGTAAAAAACCGCTGCCAGGAAAATAAGGATTACAATAACAAGCTGGAAGTCCATTCTATTTAAAAGCTATACTTCTTAATAAACGAAAAAAAGGTAAAATTAGTACGGATATCAATTACTGAAAGAAAGCAACCGTTCCGCCAACCCAGTCGAAATCCTGATTGTATCGTACGCCGATCATTTTTCCGCGACTTAAACGGGAAAGATTAGTAACTAATGTTGGCTGCTTATCTTCTTCTGGCCAAAGATACAAAATTCTGATTTCGCATTTTACGCCGCCGTCCGGGGCTTGCAAAACCGGTTCATATTTTACTTTTTCCTGAAGGATCCAGTTCTCCGGATCGGCAATTGCCCGGATGTCTGCTTCTTTTACATCTATAATTACACCTTGCCCGGCAAACGAAAACAGAGGTTTTAATACATAATTTTCCAAATTGGCCGGAATGGAAGGCAGCTCGTTTAAAAACCAGGTTTGAGGTATAAATTCACCTTGTAAAAAAGGCATCGTAAATTTACTGATGCGGTAAAACCAGTTGGGATGGGTGATCCATTCCACATCCAGGTCCTTGCGGATGTCAACTACTTTTTCAAAAATAGCAGGATCAGTGTCAATCTCATCAAAAATCAACCGGTTGTAAATTCTTTTGATGAATATTTTTTCGCCGTTTGCCAGATAATATAATTTTTTGCCTTCCTGTTTTAAATCTTCCAGCGGAACGATCGGGATGTCAAGCTGTTTTTGGGTGACCAGAAAATCAACAAATGTTTTTTGACGGAATGCATCTACATCCATCAAAACCACTTCTTCCGGTTGATACTGGCCAATGATAGTTCTTTTTAAAAGGCTCAAATAAGTTTCCTGATTCAAACCTGAAAAATAAATGTTCCAATCTTTTGGCAAATCAAAAGTATCCTGACAACAACCACCCAAAAAACTTTGAAACCCATACAAGGAAGGAAAGCCTTGCAACTCGATTAATTTGGGGGTCAGTTCGCCCTGATCATCTTTGCAAACAGCAAAATCAAAGGCGATAAAATGCGGATGATTGGTTTCATTGGCTACTTTCCACTTTTCAGGGATGGCGCGGTTGGTCAGTTCTTTAAAACCTGGTGCAAGCAGTGTTTTTAAGATTTCATCTCCGGCCTGTATCAGTTTGTTTTTTAAATCCTGAGGGAGAAACACCGGGGTTTCGGCCACACGGAAAGCAATATCCTCATTTAAGCCCTGCTGCAGGCAATTTAAAAAATGCTGATATTTTTCTGTTGAAAACTGCCCGTTAAATGCTTTCCGTAAAAAGGGAACCATTGGATTTTGAAATTAGATTTCCTGAAAAGTAAGGATGGCCTGATCTAAAAAATTCGGGATTAATGTATTCTGTGTCAGCGTTATCTTGTCCGGATCGTTCAGCCTTTCCAGCATTTCATCATATTTTCTTTCGCCGTGTTCTGCAATGGTTTGCTCTTTTTTAAGCGGTTCCAGCAGACGCAAACGCATTCCTTCCGGATCGGCTTCCGGGTGAAATTGTGTGCCAAAAAAATATTCATTAAAACGGATGGCCATCATACATCTTTCCAGGTCAATGTTCGGGCGTTCTTTTTCGATGGCCAAAAGTGTAGCGCCCAACTCCTCAAAACGTTCGTGATTGGGTTGAACCACCTGCCAGTCGCGCGAATCAACCGAGTAAAAAGGATCGGGCAAACCGGCAAAAACAGGATCATGTTGGCCTGCTTCCGTTTGATGAATAGGCAAAATACCGAAAGAAGTTGAGTGCCTTTGATTAACTGTCCCTAAACCATAATACCTGCACATCAGTTGGAAAGAATGACATACAAACAGTGCATTTTTTTTCTGCGGATGATCGGAATCATTGTGCTGCTGTATCTGGTCGATGAGGTTAAAATAACTGTTTTCCCAGGCTGCACCTTCACTGTCTAACGGACTTCCCGGACCGCCGCTGGAAATGTAAATATCAAAATCAATTCCCGGAACCTGGTTTTTTCCGCGGACATCGAAAACTTCGTAGCTCAGCTCAAGCTGGTTTTGTATCCGGTATTTATCCAATATCTCCTGAAAACAGCGCATGCCCTGGTTTGGGTGCCCGTCGTACAGATCGAGTATGGCTACTTTTATGGTTGTTTTATCTATTCCTGTCATGCTTCTTTTATGCCTAAATTCCTGTTAAAGTTTGTGATGTGATGTAATCTACCACATCTTCAAAACTATTTCTTTGCCCGTATATTGCCAATTGCCTGTCGGCACCGGTGCCATGTTCCAAAATCTTATGTACATATTGCAAATCCTGCCGGCAGCCTAACTCATCCACTACATCGTCAACAAAATCCAACAGTTCTAAAATTAAAGAACGTGTGTTTACTTCTATCTCTTTACCAAAATCAATCAGCTTGCCATCAATGCCATAGCGCGCTGCCCGCCATTTATTTTCGTTGATCAAAGCACGGGTATAAGTAATGTAATTCATGTTTTGCTGCCGCAATTTGTACAACTTGGCGCACAGTGCCTGGAAAAGTGCTGTAAAAGCCATGGTTTCATCTACCAGCATCGGGCAGTCACAAATGCGGAATTCTATTGTTTCAAAGAAAGGGTGCACACGGATATCCCACCAAATCTTTTTGGCATTGTCAATACAATTGGTTTTTACCAGCATTTTGATGTAATTGTCGTACTCTTCAATACTGCTGAAATAATCCGGAATACCGGTCCTTGGGAATTTATCAAAAACCTTGGTGCGGTATGATTTATAGCCCGTGTTACGGCCTACCCAAAACGGCGAGTTGGTAGAAAGGGCGTAAACATGCGGCAAAAAGTAACGCACCTGGTTGGCAATGTGGATGGCCAGTTCGCGCGATTGGATTCCTACATGCACGTGCAAACCAAAAATAAGGTTAGAACGGGCGGCTTCCTGCAACTCGTTTACGATTTCGTTATAACGGGGATGCTCGGTGATCAATTGGTTCTGCCAGTGCGAAAAAGGATGTGTGCCTGATGCGCCAATGCGTAATCCCATATCGCCAGCCAGTTGTGCAACAGTGAGGCGAAGCTTTGAAACTTCTTTACGTGCTTCATCTGTATTATAACAAATGTGCGTTCCTACTTCTACCACCGCCTGGTGCATTTCTGCTTTTACCTGGTCTTCATGGATCTTCTGTGCACCTTCTACGATCTTTTGATCATGTGAAATGAGTTCCCGGCTAACGGGATCGATCACCATAAATTCTTCTTCAACACCCAACGTGAACTTGTTCATCGCACTCCTTTCTTTAATTGATTCCAAATGCTTCTTTTATGCCTGTAAAATCGGTGTCTTATAAGCTGTCAGCTATTAGCAATCGGCTTTCTGCAAAAGCACCGCACTCATTTTTATGGCATAAAAGAAGCATCAAAAAATACTCTAAATCATTTTTAAACCGTTTCTCAGTCCTGTATTTTCTTTGCTTTTGCTTCCATGGTTTTAGGCTGAACACTTACCAGAGGCGATCCCATTACAGATGATTTGACGTACTCGCCCCAGGTTAAATTATCCTGACCGGGTTTTTGCTTTTTAGCGCGTTCTATTGCATAAGTTGCAGCCGTTTCTACCACCCATTCAAAGTTTTCTGCCCCAACACTGTTTACATCGGCATCGGGCGCCGGGTTGCAAAAATCAATGGCGTAAGGAATACCATCGCGCACCGCAAATTCAACGGTATTAAAATCGTATCCCAGATATTGGTTCAGCAGGATCACATATTTCTTGATCGTGTCCAGCATTTTTTTGTCGGTTGTAGCGCCTTCCGTTATATAACGTTCGTGGAAAGCGTTGCGCGGTTCGTACTGCATGATCTTTACATATTTCCCGCCAATGCAATAGCAACGGAAATATTCTGTAAAAAGGATCTCTTCCTGCAGCATCATCACGTATTGCTTGGTGCTGTTGTATTTGTTGAAGAAATCTTCCGAACTGTGCATTTTGTAAACTTCTTTCCAGCCGCCGCCGTCAAACGGTTTCATATAAGCCGGAAAACCAACATATTTAAAAATGGCCGGCCAGTTGTAAGGGTAGGATAGGTTGCGGAAAGATTCTTCGCTCGTGTCGTCAGGGTGTTCTTTTGATGGCAGCAAAACTGTTTTCGGAACCGGGACACCAATTTTTAAAGCCAATGCATTGTTGAAAAACTTCTCGTCGGCACTCCACCAAAACGGATTGTTGATGACGGCCGTACCGGTAATAGCTGCGTTTTTAAGCATGGAACGGTAAAAGGGCACGTCCTGCGAAATACGGTCAACAATTACGGCATAATCCAATGCTTCGCCCTGAAAAACCTTGTCCACTTTTACAAATTCGGCACTAATATCTTTTTCGTTTTTACTGTTGATACGATCAACAAAAGCTTGGGGGAAACTATTTTCCTTGCCAAACAAAATACCTATTTTCTTCATAAAAGATTGAATAAAATGAAATTATAAGGTTGATAAATAATGCGGAAACATTTGCTTCCAAACCGGCCAGTCGTGCACGGCGTCTGGTCTGATGTCTAACCAGTGGTTGATATTTTTGTTGGCTAATATTTTTGATAATATCAGGTTCGATTCCAGGCAAATATCATGATCAGCAGTGCCCAGAATGATGTTTAAGTTCCATAGGTCATGCTGGTTGTCCCCCGGCAAATAATCAACCGGATTATTAAAGTAAATATCATCGTTATAAAAACCGTCCGTTTGGCCGCGGATATCAAAAGCACCGCTCATCGAAAATAAATGGCTTACTTTTTCCGGGTGTTTAAAAGAAAAGTTGGCTGCATGATAACCACCGAAACTACAACCTGCCATTACGGCTTTGTTTACGCCGGTTTCCAGCGTTACCCAGGGCACGAGTTCTTCGTTCAGCATTTTATCATACCAGGTGTAGTTTTTTGCACGTTCTGCCGGGTGGATGCTTTTGTTGTACCAGGTAAGCGTATCAATAGAATCAGGACAGTAAATCTTCACTAATCCTTCATTTACAAACCATGAAGCAGCATCAATCAACCCAAAATCTTTATTCTGATAATATCTTCCCATAGAAGTAGGGAATAAAATAACCGGGCGGCCGCGGTCGCCAAAAACCAGCATGTCCAATTCAAACCCTAAATTGTGCGAATACCAGCGTATGTAATTTTCAATCATGCTTATTAGTCTGTTGCGTTGGTAAGATAGTTGCTTTGTAATTAAAATCAAAAAAAATAAGACCTGATACTGCTTTTGTTACGTAAAAGACTTTAATTTATAAATTTGCACCTTAAAAAAAGCATTACATGTATTACGGTATATTAAAGCAGGAAACAACAGTGACAGAAGAAGTTTTAACGATGGATTCCGGTTTTTTAAAACGTGAAGTAATATGTACCCTGCTGGTTCCGGAAGGGTTTGATATGTTGGAAAAGATGAACCTGCTTTTGTTGAACGATGGGCAGGAACTCGAAAATATCCAGCTTAAAACAACCTTGGAAAAGTTATATTCCAACCAACAGATTAGGCCAACGCTGGTTGCCGCCATTCATGCCGGCGAGCGTTTACAGGAATACGGAACTGCCGGAATGCCGGATTTTAAAGGCCGCGGAAGCAAGGCTGCCGCTTATGCTTCTTTTATCACCCAGGAATTGTTGCCCAAACTACAGGAGTTGATTGGTATGAAAACTTTTGAAACCATTGCTTTTGCCGGATTTTCTTTAGGCGGATTATCTGCTTTGGATATTGCCTGGAACAATCCTGGGTTGTTTAATAAAGTTGGTGCTTTTTCCGGTTCTTTTTGGTGGAGAAGTAAAGATTTGACAAAGGGTTACAGCGATGAGCAAGATCGTTTGATGCACAGAATTATCCGGCAAAAACAGCATCGGCCTGATTTGAAATTCTGGTTTCAAACAGGAACAAAAGATGAAATGGCCGACCGAAACCAAAACGGCATTATTGATTCTATGGATGATACGGTTGACCTGATCAGGACACTTGAAAGTAAAGGGTATGACCGTACAACTGATATTCAATACGTAGAAATAGTAAACGGCAGGCACAATACCGAAACCTGGGCCAAAGCCATGCCCAGGTTTTTATGCTGGGCTTTTGGGCAATAAACGAAAATATGTAAATTAGTGTCAGGATAAATTTTACGCATATGATCAACACAGAATTGATAGAAAAGCTCGAACAATTACCGCCCAGCCTGCAAAGCCAGGTAGAGAAAATGGTAGATCATTTATTGGAGGAGAAGGCCAATAACGAAGTATTTGAAAGTGACAAACCAGGCAGGGGATTTGGAAGTGGTAAAGGCATGTTTGGAAAAATGCCTGATGATTTTGATGAACCCTTGGATGAAAAACCAAAGTTAAAACGCGAATTTGGAGGTCTGAAAGGATTTGTTACTTACGTGGCTGATGACTTTGATGCACCTTTGGAAGATTTTAAAGAATATAGGTAATGCAGTGTCTCTTGGATACTCACACAATTCTTTTGGTTCAGTCAAAGGATGATAATCTGTATAAAAAGGGCTACATCTAAATACATTAAGTGGTTTGCCTTTTCATCATAAAGATCCTTTCGACCGCTTACTCATTGCTCAGGCTATATCTGAAGGCCTTACAATTCTTTCTGCCGATCAATACTTCAAAACCTATCCCATTAATGTAATTTAGTAGAAGATGGCGATGCTTCTTTTAGCACTATAAAATCTGTGCTTAAATTCTGAGCCACTATCAAAAATAAATTAGGCTTGCTGTTTTTTATATGATAAAAGAAGCATTCACCCCCCCCGAAAAATTCAAACCCTTCCTGGTTATCTATTTGTTAATATCTTGCTAAAGCTTTAATTTATGATATATTAAGCCTATATTTGCGGCAAATTTAAGTAACGCATTTACATGCAAAAAATAAGAAACATTGCGATTATCGCACACGTTGACCACGGCAAAACTACCCTGGTTGATAAAATATTGCACAGTTGTGCCGTTTTCCGCGACAACCAGGAAACCGGTGAACTGATTTTAGACAACAACGACCTGGAGCGTGAACGAGGGATTACCATCGTTGCCAAAAACGTTTCCGTAAGATATAAAGATGTTAAGATCAATATCATTGATACACCCGGCCACGCCGATTTTGGCGGTGAGGTAGAGCGTGTGTTAAAAATGGCCGATGGCGTATTGCTTTTAGTGGATGCTTTTGAAGGTGCCATGCCGCAAACCCGTTTTGTAACACAAAAAGCTTTGGCTTTAGGTTTGAAACCAATTGTGGTGGTAAACAAGGTTGATAAAGAAAACTGCCGCCCGGAAGAAGTTTACGAACAGATCTTTGAACTGTTCTACAATTTAGATGCAACCGAAGATCAGCTGAATTTCCCGGTAATTTACGGTTCGTCCAAACAAGGCTGGATGAGTACCGACTGGAAACAACCAACGGATAATATTTTCCCTTTGATGGATGCCATTTTGGAAAACATTCCTCCGGCTCCGATACAGGATGGCACTTTGCAAATGCAGATCACTTCGCTGGATTATTCTTCTTTCGTAGGCCGTATCGCCATTGGCCGTGTTGCCCGCGGAACGATTAAAGAAAATCAGCCGGTATCGTTGGTAAAACGGGAAGGAATAATTCAAAAATCACGTGTAAAAGAACTATATACTTTTGAAGGCTTGGGCAAGCTTAAAGCAACCGAAGTAAGTTCCGGCGATATTTGTGCCGTAGTTGGTATTGATGGTTTTGATATTGGCGATACCCTTGCCGATTTTGATAAACCGGAAGCATTGGAAGTGATCCACATTGATGAGCCTACCATGAACATGCTGTTCACCATCAACAACTCTCCGTTCTTTGGTAAAGAAGGCAAGTTTGTAACTTCCCGCCATTTGCGCGATCGTTTGTACAAAGAGATGGAGAAAAACCTGGCGCTTAAAGTGATAGAAACAGAATCCCCTGATTCTTATTTGGTTTATGGCCGCGGTATTCTTCACTTATCTGTGCTGATTGAAACCATGCGCCGTGAAGGTTACGAATTGCAGGTTGGCCAGCCTCAGGTAATTGTAAAAGAAATAGACGGTGAAAAGTGCGAACCGATTGAAACCCTGATTGTTGATGTTCCGGGCGATGTAGCCGGTAAAGTAATTGAATTGGTAACTCAACGCAAAGGCGATCTGCTGGTGATGGAACCAAAAGGCGATCTGCAGCACCTGGAATTTAATATTCCGGCACGTGGTATCATTGGTTTGCGTAACAATGTATTGACTGCTACTGGCGGTGAGGCCATTATGGCACATCGTTTTAAAGCTTATGAACCTTGGAAAGGCCATATCCCCGGTCGTTTAAATGGTGTTTTGGTTTCCATGGATACCGGTAAAACTACTGCTTTTGCGATAGATAAATTACAGGACCGCGGCCGTTTCCATATTGATCCGGGCGTTGATATTTACGAAGGGCAGGTTTTGGGCGAGCACATCCGCGATAACGACTTGGTGATCAACCTGACTAAAGGCAAGCAGTTAACCAACATGCGTGCTTCCGGAAGTGATACCAACGTTCGTATCGCACCAGCTATTAAGTTTTCCCTGGAAGAATCAATGGAATACATTCAGGCTGACGAATACATTGAAGTGACGCCGCAAAGTATCCGCTTGCGCAAGATCTTCCTGAATGAAAACGAACGAAAAATCAATTCTAAGAAGTTTGTCAATCAGTAATTAGCATTAGCATTAGCATTTGATATTTAAAGGCCTGGGCAACCAGGCCTTTTGTGTTATATTTTAAGACAGCTCGATAAATCTGTGGAACAAAAGATGGGCGAATTCCATCAAAGGATACTTGGTGGCGTTGTTGGATGTAAAGATTTAAAGGTTGGCAACAAGATGGATATTGTTAACGAGGACGGAACTATTTACTTTGAAATCAAAAATAAATTTAACACAAGCAATGATGGCAGTCTGAAAGATGTAAGGAACAAATTAGAGGAGATAACCAAGGCTAACCATAAAGCAACTGCTTATTGGGCAAACATTATCCCAAATTCTTCTTTAAAAACCGGAGAAGAAATTTGGATAAAAAAGAATTTTAATCAAATTGAAAGTGTAAAAAGGGTTTGGGGCGAAAAAGTTTATGAGTTGATCACGGGCGATCCTTTAGCATTAGAAAAAGTTTATCAAACCCTTCCAACAGTAATTGCCGATGTTGCTATGGAAGAAGACATAAAAAACATCGCTGAGACGATTGAGATGATAGTTGTTAGTTTGGAAGAGCATTTAGACAACATACAAAAACAAATTTATAACCAGGTTTTTAAGAACTGACCTCTAATAGCTCTGGTTTAACCGTCAGCTTTTCTTCAACCTGATTTAGAAAATTTACAAGTGAAAATCCTATTTCTTTCGCCAGGTTTACCGGTACAGCATTTCCAATTTGTTTATATTGACTGGTAACTGGACCGGCAAAAGCCCAATCATCAGGAAAAGTTTGTATCCGGGCATATTCACGAACCGTGAACGGACGGGTTTCATCAGGATGGCAGCGCTCGGTTTGTTTTTGTGCCGGGCTACAGGTTAAGGTTAAACTTGGCTCGTCCCAGCTGATCCTTCTTGCCATACCGGTTTTTCCTCCTCCCAAATAAAAGCTTTTTTGCATAAATTCTTTTTGAATTTCCAATGGTAAATCACGCCAGTACCCTCCAGGTGGCACTAAATCCAATATTTCCTTTTTCCGTGTTGGATAAGTTGTACCTGGAGACGAAGGCACATCAGCATCAAATAAATCACCTTTTTTCAAGGCGTCCCGCAATACATAAATTTTTTTGTTAGGTTTCGGAAACTCAAACTCAATTTCCAAATCTTTCCGTATCCCAATCAATATCAGACGTTCGCGTTTTTGGGGAACGTTGTAAAAATAGCTTTTAAGATTTTAGGATCAAGTGTGCGATAGCCAATTTCATCCAAAATGCTGCGCATTCCTTCTATGGTACGGCCTTTATCAGGGTTTAGTAAACCACGCACGTTCTCGCCAACACAAATTTTAGGTTTGGTTTCGTCAACAATCCTGGCAAATTCGTAAAACAATGTGCCCCGCGCATCTTGCAGCCCGAGTTTTTTACCAGCATAACTAAAAGCCTGGCAAGGGAAACCGCCCGTAACCACATCTGGCATTCCATTTAAATGTTTAAAGGAAAGGTTACTAACATCGTCTTGGATCACATTCCATTCGGGTCGGTTTTGTCGCAATGTTTCAGCGGCATTTTTATCTATTTCATTTAATGCAATACATTTTAAACCTGCCTTTTCCAACCCAAGCGCAAACCCGCCGGCACCTGCAAACAATTCGAGCACGGTGTATTGTCTTTTGGAATCCTGGGGATTTATTGTTTGGTTGTTATTAAACAAAAAATGTAATTCGTCAAATATCTGAAGCTGGCTTTTGTGGTACATCCGGTAATTGCTCATGGGCTCCCTAACCGCCGAAAGCTTTCCTTTACTGTCCCATCTCCGTAAAGTTTCTTTACTTTTGCCCAATAAATCAGCAAGCTCAGACAACGAATAATAATCTTTCATATAACCCTATTCTTTAACCCTACACATGGTTACAAATATATTTGGAATATCAAGATATAAAAACTTTGTTGATAAAAAAATTAGCAATTAATGCCTGATTACGAAATCAAGATAAGTGTGCCCCGGTTTGAAGAAGCCAATGGTTTTTATACCACCAAACAGCGGAGTAAACTGATGGCAAAAATAAAGGGGAAAGCAACAAAGCCGGAACTTATTTTACGTAAAGCTTTGTTTAAGCTGGGCATATTTTACAGGTTAAACGTAGCTAAACTGCCTGGTAAACCTGATATTGTGATACGAAAATATAAACTCGCAATTTTTGTGGACGGAGAGTTTTGGCATGGGCATGACTGGGAAAACAAAAAAACCAAGATTAAAGCCAACCGTGAATTCTGGATTTCAAAAATAGAACGAAACATGCAACGCGACCGTGAAAACGAATTAAAGCTAAAAGGTTTAGGTTTTACAGTGCTTAGGTTTTGGGAAAAAGAGATCATTAAAGATTTAGAAGCCTGTCTTGAAAAAGTATTTCATTATGTCCCTGACAAAAAATGAACGGATAAACCCTGTTTAAATTTATATCCAGGTTCTTCACTAAGCCCGGGATTTGTAATGACGATGCTTCTTTTAGCACTATAAAATCAGTGTTCCTCATTAAACATTCAGGTGTTGGCTTTTTGGTATCTGCAATAACAAAAAACAGGGGCTTATTGATTTTTAGGTGATAAAAGAAGCATGAAAAATAAATTAAAAATAAAATTAAAAAGGCTGCTTGTTAACTTTCGAAATTCCGCTTACAGTCCTGACATTTCAAATATAACAAGCAGCTATATTTCTTAGCATTTCAACTTAAAATGTTATACTTTTATCATACTAATGGATTTCAAATTAACCTCACAATATCAGCCGTCCGGCGATCAGCCTGAAGCTATCCGCCAGTTGGTGCAAGGCATGGAAAGCGGTGATAATTATCAGACTTTGCTTGGCGTAACCGGTTCTGGTAAAACTTTTACCATTGCCAATGTCATCCAGCAAACGCAGAAACCTACGCTGGTCTTAAGTCATAACAAAACGCTGGCCGCACAGCTTTACGGCGAGTTCAAGCAGTTTTTCCCGGATAATGCAGTCAATTATTTTGTTTCTTATTACGATTACTACCAGCCGGAAGCGTTCATCCCTTCATCCAATACGTACATTGAAAAGGATTTGCAGATCAATGAAGAGATTGAAAAGCTTCGTTTACGCACTACTTCTGCGCTGATGTCTGGCCGGCGCGATGTGATCGTGGTTTCCTCCATTTCCTGCATTTATGGTATGGGAAACCCGGAGGATTTTTCCAATTCCGTTTTCCGTTTTGCGATGGGGACGAGGATCAGCAGAAATGCTTTTTTACATCGTTTGGTCGAGATTTTATATGCCCGGACGACAGCTGATTTTAAACGCGGGACTTTCCGGGTAAAAGGCGATGTGGTGGAAATTTATCCTGCTTATTTGGATTATGCCTACCGTATTAATTTTTATGGTGATGACATTGAAGAGCTGAGCACTTTTGATGTGACGAACGGAAAAACGCTGGAGAAAATGGATAATATGGTGATTTTTCCGGCTAATTTATACGTGGCCCCGCGCGAACGTTTCCAGCAGTCGGTTTGGGCCATTCAGGAAGAACTGGAAACACGGAAACAGCAGTTTATCGGCGAAGGCCGTTTTCTGGAAGCCAAACGTTTGGAGGAAAGGGTGAATTACGACCTGGAGATGATCCGCGAGTTAGGCTACTGCTCCGGTATCGAAAACTATTCCCGGTTTTTCGATGGCAGGCAGCCAGGCATGCGTCCCTTCTGTTTGCTGGATTATTTTCCGCAGGATTATTTAATGGTGATCGATGAAAGCCATGTTACGGTTCCGCAAATACGTGCGATGTATGGCGGCGACCGTTCCCGAAAAATATCTCTGGTTGAATATGGTTTTCGTTTGCCTGCGGCAATGGATAACCGTCCGCTTAACTTCCAGGAATTTGAACGATTGGCACCGCAAACCATTTATGTAAGCGCTACGCCAGGGGACTTTGAACTGGAAAAATCAGAAGGCGTGGTGATTGAGCAGGTGATCCGGCCAACCGGTTTATTGGATCCGGTGATCGAGATCCGCCCGGTTATTAACCAGGTGGATGACCTGCTGGAAGAAGTGGACCAAACCATTAAATTGGGAGACCGCATTTTGGTAACTACCCTGACCAAACGCATGGCAGAAGAACTGGCCAAATACATGGATCGCCTCAACATCAAATGCCGCTACATTCACTCTGAAGTAAAAACATTAGACCGGGTGGAGATTTTACGGGGCTTGCGTTTGGGCGAATTTGATGTGCTGATCGGGATTAACTTATTGCGTGAAGGTTTAGATCTGCCGGAAGTTTCGCTGGTTGCAATCTTAGATGCGGATAAAGAAGGTTTTTTACGTTCAGAACGTTCATTGATTCAAACCATTGGCCGAGCAGCACGAAATGATCGCGGACGGGTAATTATGTATGCCGATAAAATTACGGATTCCATGCAGGTTACGATGGACGAAACCAACCGCCGCCGGGATAAACAGATTCAATATAATTTAGAGCATGGCATTGTGCCGAGAACAGTTGGCAAATCCCGCGAAGCGATTATTGAACAAACTTCTGTGATGGACTTTAAAGGCGGCGTGCAGCAGGCTTATGTGGAACAGGACACCGCAAACAGTATTGCTGCCGATCCGATCGTACAATATATGAGCAAACCGGAACTGAAAAAAGCCATAGACAATACCAAGAAAGAGATGCTGAAAGCAGCAAAAGAAATGGATTTCCTGGGCGCAGCCAAATTACGCGATGAAATGTTTGCCTTGGAAAAAATGATGACGGAGAAATTTTAGGGTGATAAAAAGAAGTATGATGCTTCTTTTATCACCTTAATTCTTTGTATTCCATATTGTTCTAACCATTTATCAGCACTTACAATAGGAATTTGCTCTAAAGCAGCTTGTGAAATTAACAGCCGGCCGAATGGATCACGATGGTGCAAAGGCAGTTGCTGGGTTTGGTAGATATAAAATAACGAAACGGCTAATATTTTACAGATATAAGCGGTTAAAAAATTTTTAATAAACAATTCAAGCAGATTTTTTTAAACAAGTTTACCAGAAACTTAACCATAAGTTGAATAGAAATTTACTCCTCTAATTGTAAAGCTTTGCCCAAATAATAATCAATCACTTTATTTCTGAAAACCAAGTTGTATTGAACTTGTATCAAGTCAAATTTGGCCTTGTTAACATTAATTAAGTTTACGTTATAATTTTAAGCTTTATATATATATTTACAAAGTTGTTTTCAATTAATAAGTTATTATTCAATAGAACAATGGTTTTTCAATCTTATAAAGTAAAAGCTACAAATAGACAAGTAATGCTTTATACACTGTAAGAAAAATTAAGATTCGTATTTAATAATCTAAGTCGTAATGGTCAATAATACTTAAAAAACCTAATCCAATTTCTAATAATTCGTTCAACACCGAAGAATCTTTCATAAAAGTTTCTGGCCGAAATACATTTAAAGAAACTTCTATTTTGTCAATTACCATATTTAACAAAGTCGTCTCATTGTCAACAAATAATCTGTAATGGAATTTTTTCAATAAACAAACAAATAATAACAAGTCCTGAATTACTATGTCTACCTTGTTGGAAGATAAATGACGTAATAATTGTTCTAAAATACTCAATGCTTGATTTTTATAATCTTTGTTATCAAGTACATCCGCCAATTTTAAAAGTGAGGCGGCAAACTGAATAAAGTTTATATCCTCACTATTTGTACTGAACTTAATATTGTTTGAAAATTCTATTTTAGAAATGAAAATGCTTAAATAGTCTAAAATTGCCGCTTTATCATCACAGATAGAATATGCTTCAATTATAAAGTTAACAAGGGTCAAAGAAGGGCTGCTTACTTGAACAACAAGTATTTCCACTATCTGGTTGAGGATTTTCCTATTTTGAATTTCCCTGTCATGATAATAGTCATTAAAAGGATTTTTCAAACGAGACAGGTAATATCTACCAACACAAACAAAAGAATAAATAGAATTTTCATCTTCTATATATAGACTGATTAGACTGTATTGTAACAAAATGTCCAACTCCTCTAAGTTTTCATTTGTGTCTGTTTGTATAAACCCTTTATTTACTAAATATTCTATTCCAAACCCAAAACCGGCTAAGTCATCTAACGTGTGTTCTTTAGGGTTTTCACAAACTTCTTCAATAATATCCTCTATAATGCGATCAGCTATCCGCTTTGGTGAAAGATCATCAACAAATTTTGAATAAAGAAAAAGAAAAATAGCAGCTCCTGTTTTTCCATTACGATAACCTATGCCATTAAAAGACTGATGATTTGAAATGACCAACTGTTCAACTTGGCACAGTAACCCAGTTATTTTAGCCTTATAAGAAACAGTAAGCGGATTTTCGGAAGCTAAGTACCGATCTCGATTAATATCTATGCGTTTTGCTTGGATATCATATCTATATTTAAACATGAAATTATCAACATATTCATTTTTATCCCTACAAACATCTGTAACAAATTGCTTAAAGCATGAATCTTTATTGTACCTCCATCGTTGTTCTAAAATACCTCCATTAGTTGGATTATAGTTTACGTCCCCTCTTTCGACTCTTTTCATCCACCGATTAAAAGATCTACAGTAGTAGTGGTTAATATGAGCTACATCTGTTTTACCAGCATATAGTTCTTCCAAAAAAATTTTATTATTGGCATCAACCCTAAAGC